>ERZ795057.2077-NODE-2077-length-15797-cov-5.850845_pt1 | contig 15797 bp, 16 predicted proteins | sample MGYA00375141_ERZ795057 | MGnify/ENA primary metagenome ERZ795057 (study PRJEB30186, sample SAMN05720163) | activated sludge metagenome | isolation source: Anaerobic digester | place: Hong Kong | collected 2015-01-26 ... | reverse complement strand
TACGTGGATTAAATATGTTGCTTAACTCAGTGTCCGCAAAATCGGGTCAAGCCCAATAACACCGAGAAAGGCAGCGGGAACACCGTGACCGGATACATCATATATTGATACGATTATTGATGATTCCAGCTCATAAAAATCATAAAAATCCCCTCCCACTTTGTCCATCGGCAGAAAATAACCATACATCTCCAGTGATTTTGATGCCGGCTTCATTTCCGGAAGAAGGCTTTTTTGTATATTTCGCGCAAGTTCAAGTTCAATTTCGATTTCCCTGTTCCTCTTTGCGATTATCCTTCTGTGATCATAATAGTTCATTGAAAGGGTGTAGAGTACAATCGTAGTAAGGAGCAGGCTGAGGGTGAATGTTATTATTATATCAATGAACCTGTCATCGGCAGAGTTGTACACCTGTATAATTTCTGGATACACATGCTCAATGGTTAACAGCAGAGCAAGTAAGACAGCATAAAATAATATAATCGGAATTTTAAAACGTGTCGAGACAAGAACAATTGAGGCACATAGTCCCGGGAAGATAACATATTGCCCAGCGCCGATTGATCCGCCGTTCATGAACAGAGTTGAATACAGTTTATTAATATGAGAGCTACGGTTGCACGTGAAGGCCAGATGTAATATTTTTGTATGCGTGAAAGATAGTATAAATATCCGTATATGGCACTCAGGAGTAACATGCCGTATGTCATTATTGGTCCGCAGTTGATTGAAAGATTAACAAAACATGCCACAAAGCAGAATACACATATAAAGAGTGTGGTGGAGTTTAGAAACCTGTGTTCGAGGGTGAACTCATCGGCACTTCCGAATAGTTTCGAATACAGGGGTGTTACATTTTCGAACATTGATCCTCTGTGTAATGCTTGAATTACGGATATATAAACATACGGATATCGAATATGAATATTGTCAAACAAAAGTTGTAAGGAAAAGAGGTATATATGTGGAAAGAAAACCTTATAATGAAACAGGACCGGTCAAAGAAACATTATCCACGCCCTTTCTGAAGATGTGTTTTTCTGTACTGTCCGGGAGATACCCCCACAATTTTTGCAAATGCGGTATTGAACGTTGTTGTGGAGTTGAATCCCACGGCAATTCCAATTGATAGAATTGACCGGTCGGGTTCTTCCAGAAGCAGCTGCTTTGCGTCTTTCACGCGGAAATCATTTATGAAGGCGTTGAAGTTCATGCCGATCTTTTCATTCAGGAGCTGGGAGAGCTGGTGAGGGCTTATTCCGAGTTCTCCCGCAAGGTCCTTGAGTGAAAGCTCTTCATCGGTATATATTTTTTCATCTTCCATCAATTCAAGAAGCCTGTCCGTTATTCCCTCAACATCGAGGCCCCGTATACGGGACCGTTCATAGTATGCTTTCCGTGTTTCTATCTTCAGAAGCCGGGCATAATCCGGCTGCCGCTGGGTAACGAGATATAATACACAGACCGACATACTAATGAGTATAATGACAATTTTCAGGAGTGTTATGGAACACAGGGCGCCTGCAATACCGAGAATATTTGTCGATACAATCACCGCGGCAAAAATATATCCGATCCTTGCGGCATTGTGTTTTTTCCTTCCACCGGGATGGTCCTTCTTCCATATTACGGACATGCGCGCGAGGATAGGGGACATGAACAGAACGATAAGCATGTTGGGGATAATGAAAAGAGAGTAGACTATCTGGTAGTATAAGGGCATTGAAAAAAATGATTCGCTGAGAACAGGTTTCACAAAAAGAAACTCACGTTTTACAACAATACTGTCGGTTACTGCCGGTATGAGGAGGACCCCGAGAGTAATAAGGCTCGGGATAAAAAGAAGAACATAATGTGACTTAATGGAAAACTTCCCGGTAATGAGCCAGTTATACCGTATTGCCATAAGAGAAGGCGTAATAAATACAACAGGTATAAGCGCGATTTTCAGATAATACGCCCACCAGAACTGATCAAAGAATCCTGTTGTCACAAGGCCCCATTGAAAAATCCACAGTCCCAGGCCCACAAAGGTGAATGAGTAAATATAGGTAAGGGTGGTGCGCTGCTTTACCACAATCTGTCCAAGGCCGATTATCGCGGTGAAGAGTGCTCCAAAAAAAATAAAAAAATCAATAATTCCCTCTGTCATGAACCATATCCTGAAAAGAAAATATCATACCGGCTGCATTCAGACAGAAAAAAATCTGAACATTGATGAAGTGGTTTTCCGGTAATAAAAGCTCATTCAGATTGTAGCATTTTTTTATATTAATTCATAAGTAATTCAAATTTCTTTTTAAAATACACAAAGAATGAGAAACTGAAGTTCTTTCAAAATCATAATTCTGTAATTATTTTCCACTTCAGAATTATAATTCCGGCAGACTTCCAAAAAATACGGGGTACTATTATAACATATTCAGTATCGGAGATCATGACCGGTATTGAAACATATATAGCTGCAATACTTCTCTTCGTTTTCGGAGTGGTCCGGGCAATCACTGCGTGATTGTCCCGGGGGCTGATGACGAAGGTCAGGAGATGCGGCGTACATATATACAATTTTGATATTACTGAAATGACATACACCTTCGTTATGGGAGCTGAAGTGTTCTGTGCGTATAACGACCTCAACGCGCTGTCCCTTCGGCAAAAACGGTAAAATTCCTGTTCCGGGAGTTATTGCGGTGCACACTTCGATCGCCGCAGATAACAACGAGACCGAAACCAATCTCATCTCCCGGGTTTCGCCGGAAACAGGAATTTGTGCTCACAGCAGGTTTCAGAAGGGCGGCATTGAACCATTTCCGGAGCCTTCAGTTCCCATAACTGCCTTATGTTTTACAATGTTTCTGCCATAATATCCCTTATATTATGTGAAGCTCATCCATACGCATATCCGGCACCCCCCTGCCGGATATGCGCCCCCATTCCTTTCTCGCATTTCATCCTTGAAGTTGGAGTTTGCAGACACCGGGCACTCAAAACAGGCTTGACATTATGTTCTGCATTATTAGAATTATTAAAATGCGACATAACAACGAGGCGATATGGCAGCGGAAACCGAAACAACCCTCATCCCCTATGACAACATGAAAGAGCAGATAACCAGGGAAACCGCCGCTTTTTTCCAGAAAACCGGTTCCCCCGATATGCTGCCTGACATTAAAATTTCCTTTGAAAAAGGGAGTACCCTTGTTGCCTTTCCCGTTCCGTTTCTCAATGAAGCAATGCTCATGTCGTTTCTTGTTATCGTGAAAAATCATCTGGAAAATGTGCGGGTTCATTCATTTGGAGACGGGTACTATGCCTTCCAGGCGCTGAACAGGAGTCTCTTCAAAACAGAGAATATTCTGGAGAACCTGAAGATTGAGTTTTTCGGCCTCACTTCCAACTTCAGGGCGGAAATATCGAAGAAAGGCAACTTCAGCCAGGAGGAGATCAACCTGGTTATTGAGGTGTTCCGCACCGCCTATTCCTCGGCATCGGATGATCCCGTGTCACGGCTCCGGCGCGTCGGTGCCTCGGTGTACACGGAGAATACTGATCTCGACTGGTCCTATATAGCCGGGTACGAGGAGGTGAAGCGGAAAATCAGGGAGTCCATCATCCTCCCCCTGAAAAATCCTGATATCTACGATTCCATTGCCCATCTTACACGGAAGACCTTTGAATCAAACCGCCCGCGGGCGGTGCTCTTTGAGGGGAGTCCCGGGGTGGGGAAAACCACTGTAGCGAGGATTATTGCGGGGGACGTGAACGTGCCCCTGGTATACGTTCCTGTGGAGTCGATCATGTCAAAATGGTACGGGCAGTCCTCCCAGAATCTTGCCCAGATATTTGATGCAACGGAAGATCTCGGGGGGGCGATAATATTTCTTGATGAAATAGATTCCCTGGCCGGTTCCCGTGAACAGAGCATGTTTGAGGCGACGCGGCGGATACTGTCGGTGCTGCTGCGGAAGCTTGACGGCATCGATTCCGTGACCCGCACCATCACCATAGGCGCCACCAACAGGAAACACGATCTGGACCATGCCCTCATCAGCCGGTTCGACCAGACGATACATTTCCCGCTCCCCAATGACCGTGAACGGGGGGCGATATTTTCCAACTACGCCACGCACCTCTCCGAAACAGAACTTTCCGGCCTCGCGGAGCTCACTGAAGGTGTCTCCGGCCGTTCAATAAAGGACATATGCGAGTCAACAGAACGGCGCTGGGCGAGGACACTCATCATTAAGCAGCTGCCTCTCACCACGCCGGAATACAAGTATTACAGGCACACGGCGAAATCGTGGATGGAGGAGCATAACAGGTGAGACTGACAAATAATGCCGTACGTATGGAGATTATCTGATATTATTGAAATGGGCAGATGGAGTAGAGACTGCGGGTAATGAAACATTAGAAAGAAGGTACGGAATGGGAACAATTATTTTGCACATGCCATTATGGCTTTCAATAATTCTTGTTGCAGGCACAGCCGCGGGATTTGTTACTATTCTGCTGGTACTGGTGAGAAAAATATTCAGGTATGAAAACCTGAAGCATAACAACGAGGTTGCGGGATTTATGATTGCGGTACTCGGGGCAATATATAGTGTAATGCTCGCTTTCATGATTCTGACAGTGTACGATGAATTCAAGGAGGGAAGGAATACCACGAGCAATGAAACTGCATCCATTATTGAATTGTACCGTTTCTCCGAAGGGTTTACAGTACCATTTGGCGAAAAAATCCGTAAAAGCCTGATCGCATATGCAGACTCGGTGGTGGTGGACGAATGGCCATGTATGGAACATGGTGTGGAAAGCGCAAAGACCATGATTGCCATGAATACCATATGGAAAATATATCTTCAGTACAGTCCCGCCAATACCCGGGAGTCTGTTATCTATACCCAGTCAATTGCGCTTCTGGATGATTTACGTAGCGCACGACAGAATCGTATTCTCAGCAGTAAAACCCTGATACCTGGAATAATGTGGTTTGTCCTTATTTCGGGGGCAATGATAACCGTTGCATTCAGTTTTTTCTTCGGTTCTCCAAACATGAATGCGCAGATTGGCATGACGGCTCTCCTTGCAGTCACAATATCACTGTTATTGTTGCTTCTTGTACAGCTCGATAATCCTTTCTTCGGCCCTGTCTCGATTGATAATGAATTGTTCAGAGGTATTCTCATTGAGATGAGAGGATAGCGGGTCCTCTGAAAATATACGGTAACATCACGTATGGGGATGCTCAATATGTCAGGATGTAAAAGCAGCACCCTTGGTGGATGCTGCTTTCTTTGACTTACTTTTACAGGGTCCCCGAAATACCGGGCCTGATAAGGGACAAGCAGTTCTATATATCAAGAACCGTCAATTCGAGCGGTGTTTTACAGAGCATCTCTCCGCCGTTGGGAGTGACAAGGACCGGGCACTCAAGGCGCATGCCCCATACTCCGGGGACACTCATCGCGAGAAATGCCACTTCAACAACATTATCCTCAAGCACCACATCACGGTATTCATCATTATTGACAATAGGCGGATACCACTCATGCCCCATCATGCCGAGCCCGTGTCCGAATGAAGGAATAACGGTACCGGGAAATTGAAGAGACTGGACTTTATCCATAACGGCAGTATGTACCTGCCCCACGGTGTTTCCCGCTTTAAAATTATCCACGATTGTCTGTGCCGTCTGAAGATACATGTCAGAGTATTTCAGCTGGTCCTTCGTCGGTTCTCCAAGGATAAAATTATGAGCCAGATCAGAATAGTAGAGGCGGTACATGGGATGGAGGTCGACGATGATATTCTCACCGCGCTGGACAAGTTTTTCCGTGGGCTGCGTGGTGGCGTTAAAGCTGTATGAGGCGCGGTAGCCCGATGCCACTTCAGATGAGCCGGTCACTGCCCAGTGGTATTCACTGCCAAGGCGGCGCAGTTCCATCTCGCCGATGCCGGCAATCTCGGTTTCGCTCATGCCAACCTCAAGAGATTCCTTCACCCGTTCAATCCCCGCATCCGCGATGGCTGCCGCCTGGCGGAGAAGTTTAATTTCCCCCGGTTCCTTGATGTAGCAGGCCCGGTCTACCACGCTCAGGGCAGTGACAAATTTCGCTTCACCAAGGCGTTCTTTCAGAATATCGTATTCTGTCGCGAAGAGATACCCGGTATTTCCCCGCGGGGAGTGACCAAGTTCCACGCCGATTGTTCCTTTCGCGAGACCAAGTTCCTGAATTTTATTTATTACGATGTCCCAGAGGTCCATCCCGGGAAGCGGTGCGTAGGGCATAATATTGTCAAGCCATGACTCATGATTCAGGCGTTCAGCATCAATCAGCATGGTTATTAAACCGGCGTACCCATCCCTAGTTACAAGGACAGCGCTCCTCCATGGAACAAATGCGCCGGAAACATAGGAGACACTTACGGTCCTGGTACCTATGAAGGCATCGATATCTTGTGCTTCCATCTGTTCGATTATTTTTTTAATACGGTTATTATAATTAAGCGCGATATTCATTGTACGGCCTCCCCAGTGATTTTTCTTGAATCCGGTTATTCTTCACATTACCCGGGTAATATAAAGAAATTATTCAACCTATCGTATAAAAGAATGATATGGTTATATTGTCAAGGATGAACGTATGTGTAAATTAGTTGAATGTTTCCTGTAATGAACGATACACTTAACAAACAAGTAATACGTTACTATAGTATTATTATTGCTTTGAATATGCGGAGTAACTCATGAAAGTGACAATAAAGTTACATGTAACCATTCCGATACACATTCGTGAAAAATACGGGATACTGCCCAATACAGATGTTGATTTTATTGAGTGAAAAGGAAAGATTTATCTTGAGAAAATTGCTGATCCACCCGTACGAAAAAAATTCAGGGAGTTCCGTGGTGTCGCAACAGTAAAAATGACCACAGAAGAAATCATGGCCCTTATGCGAGGATAGAAGGTAGGGGATATATCAGGAATACGAACGTACTTCCCCACGGTAAAAACAATCTCCCCGTGATGCGGTACAACACAATGTCTGTTGTAACTGTATTCCCGGTAGAATACCGCACCACAGGGAGGTATATCACTTACTCGTCTTTATTCGTTTTAATTTTCTGTCCCTTGAAAATCTTCCTTATCCTGCCCCGCTGCCACCATATAAGAAACACAACAACAAGAAGCGGAATCAGGTATATGAGAGCATACACTGTCTCAAGAGCGGTTTCAACCAGCCAGTAAAGGGCCTTTTTATAAGGGGGAATTCGAATTTCCCCGGTGGGCTCAATGTTGATAGTAATTTTGGCCCATGCCACGCGGTCAGCGACCTGCCATTTGCTGTGCTCGGCGCGGTCGCTGGCGTCTTCGCTCCGTTCAAGGGACTGATCAATGACAGCCCAGTTGCTTGCCTGTGCGTTAACTCCCGTCATGGCGCGGTTTTTACGGTCAATTCGGATTTTTTCCCGACGAGCCTGACGCTGTGCCAGGACAAGCTGTTCAGTGAGGTCATTGACATTGATGTGTTCCCTGAAGAGTTCACCGATACTGTCCAGTTCCTTTAAAAAACGGTATAGTTGTGCGGCCTGCACGGAAACATGTACCGTCATATTGGAGTCCCGGTAAATATCAGTATACCCTGAGCGGATAAAACCGTACCGTGAAGCAACATCGAGAATAATAAGGCGGGCTTTTCTAAAATCATCGCATTTGTAGTTAAGCCGCACGTTGTATTCCAGTAACCGGTCTTTTGCTTCGGTGAAAGGCATTTTCAGAAGAGGCTGGATGCGGGAAACTGAAAACCCCCCTGAAGCGCGGTCGCCGGTTTCAACATCGCTGTTTTCCTGAAGTGCGGATGATTCTTCCGATGTTGACGGGGTTGTGTCCTGTGCTACCCGTGCTGAAGACATCTGCGCGGTGCCTGCGGGAGCCGGGGCTTCTGAACGAAGCCGCTGCGCCTCATGCGGTTCGTCCCCCTTGCTGCAGGATGAAAAGGTGAACACTGCAATACAGAAGACTGCAAACATAATAACGGCATACCTGGCATGTCGCATAATGGTTCCCCCTGAGTATTGTTTTATCAGATAATAAATCAGTAACTTCAGCGGCTTGTGCATACCGCCCGTAATGCATATTCAGTAAGAGGCTTATACAAAGAATAAGTTACCATAAAGACCGGGAGAATATTACCTGACTCGGTATTATTCAGGTTTCGTTATCACAATAAATTTATTAATGCCGAGCCTCCGTACGAGAAAAAGGAGACGCCGGTTGGATTTCAGTTCCATCATTATACTCCGGAACGCATCGGTGTCCTGTACAGGCCGCTGGTTGATTTCACGGATTGTGTCTCCGGATTTCAGGCCGCCGCTGTCCGCGGGAGAGTCCGGGGTCACGCCCACAATGACGACGCCCCGCCGGTCCGGTATCCGGTACCGGTACGCGAGCTCTTCGTCAATATCGCTGATGACGATACCGAGGTCGTCCTGGGGCCCCAGGCGTTCTTTTTTGGCAATAAGTTTTTTATCCGGAAGGGTGCCGATACTCATATCGACATCAAGGATTTTACCGCTCCTGAACACAGACACCTTTGCGTTGGTGCCTGGCTGCTTCCATGCGATGATGCGCCTGAGGTGATTGACGTCCCTGATGTCCGTGCCGTCAATTTTCGTGATAATATCGCCCGCCCTGATTTTGGAATTCTGTGCAGGGGACTTTTTCATGACATCTGAAACAAGTGCTCCCGCAAGGCTCTTATAATTGAAGGATTCCGCGATGTCCGGTGTGACCGGCTGAATATACACGCCAAGCCATCCGCGGATGACCTTGCCGTTTTTGATAAGCTCACCGACGACCTGTTTCATCATGTTTGAAGGTATTGCAAACCCTATACCGGTGTTGCCGCCGTACCGTGAAATGATGGCGGTATTGATGCCGATCAGCTCTCCCTTGATGTTTACCAGGGCGCCGCCGGAATTGCCGGGATTGATTGCTGCGTCGGTCTGAATAAAGTTTTCATAGTCCGCGAGCCCCACGTCCTGCCTGCCCGTGGCGCTGATAATCCCCATGGTCACAGTATGTGAGAAGCCGAACGGGTTGCCGATGGCTACGGCAATTTCGCCGACGCTGATTTTGTCCGAGTCAGCGATTGTCAGGGCGGGAAGTTCCTTTGGTACGGTCTTCATTTTTATTACCGCGAGGTCTGTCGCGGGGTCGCTCCCGATAAGTTCGCAGGGAAATTCACGGCGGTCCGAGAGGGTGACCTTTATATCGGTGCTGTCTTCAATAACATGGTTGTTGGTAATAACATATCCTTTATTATTAAAAATGACACCGGAGCCCTTTGACACAGGCTTGGAGGGCTGTTTGAATTTAAAGGGCATGTCCGGTTCCATAAACCGGATAATTTTTTTCCGGTCAATTTTTTTCTCCACGGTGATATTCACCACGACTGGAATGGCCTTTTTTGTAATTTTTACAAGGGTAGTGTTGAACTTTTCAAGGGAGCCGTGTACCCGGGCGGCCCTGAGGGAATGGTCCGATACACCGAAGGCCAGACAGAGGAGCAGCGAGAAGCAGGTAATGGCGAATATTTTTTTCATGGTGGAGTTTCCTTTTCCGTGACCGCAGATAGTATAACCGGCTGTATGGAAGAACTCTGCATTGGAAATATCTTTCTGTAAAGTAATTTTTACCGGTTCCCGCACGTGAAAGACCTGCATGGAATTGTGTTGACATCGGGGGTAATGATACTACACTTCTCAATGTTGTGGCATTGAACTGCGTGACAGGGCACATAGTGACAGAGTTCAGCTAACACTATTTTACATGCCGGGGACGGTGTACCATGAAGCGTTATATTGATAAAGTAAATACATTAACAGAGTCGTTTCCTTATATACGGGAATTTTTCGGCAAGACGATCGTTATTAAATACGGCGGCAATGCCATGATAGACGAAAACCTGAAGCGCTCCTTTGCCCTTGACATGGTGCTCCTGAAATATGTGGGGATCCGTCCTGTCATTGTTCACGGCGGCGGCCCCCAGATCGGAAAGCTCCTTGATCAGATCGGAAAGAAGTCGGAGTTTGTCGGAGGAATGCGTGTCACCGACGCAGAGACAATGGACATTGTGGAGATGGTCCTTGTGGGCAAGGTGAACAAGGAGATTGTCAATAACATTAACAATGTAGGGGGCATGGCGGTGGGATTGTCGGGGAAGGACGGCGGTCTCCTGAAGGCTTCGAAAATATATCATTATGAAAACAGCAATGAGTATGATATCGGCCAGGTGGGGACGGTGAGTATGGTTCACCCGAAAATAATAGAGACCCTTGACCGGGAACGGTTCATCCCTGTTATTGCGCCGATAGGAGTTGACGAACACGGCGTCACCTACAATATCAATGCCGACATCGCGGCGGGGAAGATCGCCGAAGCACTGAATGCAGAAAAGCTTATCCTCCTTACTGATGTTGAAGGAGTGAAACTGGGAGGGGAGCTGACCTCTTCAATAAAAAAGGATGATGTTGGAACACTCATAGAGAGTAAAGAAATCACCGGAGGCATGATACCCAAGGTGAACTGCTGCGTAAGCTGTCTTGACAACGGTGTTCACCGGGCGCACATTATCGATGGACGGGTGGAGCATGCCGTTCTCCTTGAAATATTTACTGATGCGGGTATCGGTACTGTAATAACTGATTAGGAATTTCAATGTATATTGACACACATGCACACTTTGATCTCTGCCTTGAAAACAGGGACATCACAGAAGAAGAACTTCTTTCAGAAATGGAAAACAGCAGCACCGCCTTCGCGGTGCAGATTTCAATCGATGTAAAGGGGCTCAGGTGGTCCTATGACTTTGCGTTGAAACACCGGGATCGGGGAATACTGTTCAGCCTCGGTATACATCCTTCCTCCCGCGCCACTGAGGTGGACCTTGAAACCCTTGCCTCAGTTACGGAGGAGGTTATGGTTGCGGGGGATACCGGGCTTCTTTTCGGAATAGGTGAAACCGGTCTTGACTATTACCGTATGCACCAGCCTGTCCACATGCAGCAGCATTCTTTTGAATACCAGATCGGACTTGCAAAGCGGCACGGGCTTCCCGTCATAATTCATTCACGAGAGGCGATGGATGATACCATCAGTATCCTGAAACGACTGAAACCTGAAAAGGGAATAATGCACTGCTTTCCCGGAGACAGCGCGGCCGCGGCGAAAATACTGGACCTTGGTATGTACATTTCTTTTGCCGGCAACCTTACCTACAAAAATGCTCACGAACTTCATGATGCGGCGAGATATGTTCCCCTGGACAGGATACTCCTTGAAACCGATGCGCCGTTTCTGACACCGGTGCCGTTCCGCGGTAAAAAAAACCGTCCTCATTATGTTTCCCATACCTATAAATTCCTTGCGGAATTACGGGGTGAAACACTATCCTCCATTGAAGATGCGGTACACCGGAATTTTCTGGCAGTATGCGGCGCGAAGTGAGCAGAGCAGGTTTACACAATACATTATCCTGTATCCGGAGAGTGCAATGACTGGAGATATCTACACATCAGATTTTCTTGTAATCGGCAGCGGTATTGCGGGTCTTTCCTTTGCCATTAAGGCATCGGAATATGGCACGGTCAACATTGTGACGAAAAAAAGGGACTACGATTCCAGCACCAATTATGCCCAGGGGGGTATTGCCACTGTTATTTCAGGAACTGACTGCTTCGAAAACCATATTGAAGATACCCTGAAGTCCGGAGCGGGATTATGCGATAAAGGCGCCGTTGAAATCCTTGTTGATAACGGCCCTGAGCGAATCAGGGAGCTTATTGAATGGGGGGCGAAATTTTCCACCCGTGTCGATGACAAGGGGAATGAAATCCTTGACCTCGGGCGGGAAGGGGGGCATTCCCACAATAGAATAGTCCATGCAAAAGATTTAACCGGGGCAGAGATTGAGAGAGCGCTCCTCAATAAAATTTCCGGGTTGAAAAATATAACCATTTTCGAAGACCATACTGCCGTTGACCTTCTCACGGAGCACCAGCTGGGGTTTCATACCGGCGGGTCCGGTGGAAATGCCGGGGGTGAGCCGGTTACATGCTACGGCGCCTATATCCTTGAAAACGCGACAGGGGTTGTCCATACCTTTAATGCGGGGATAACGCTTCTGGCAACGGGCGGCGTGGGCCAGGTGTATCTTCATACGACTAATCCTGAAATTGCTACAGGTGACGGTACTGCCATGGCATACCGCGCGGGTGCTCTCATTGCTGACATGGAGTTCATTCAGTTTCATCCTACCTCTCTCTACTGTGAAAACCAGGAGGGCAGGTCCTTTCTTATCAGCGAAGCGGTGCGCGGTGAAGGGGCGCTGCTTATGAATATGAACGGGGGACGGTTCATGGAGACTGTTCATCCGATGAAGGAGCTGGCGCCCCGTGACATCGTTGCAAGGGCAATTGACAGGGAACTCAAAAAATACGGGAATAAATATGTGCTCCTTGATATTTCTTTTAAGGGAAAAGACTTTCTGCAGGAGCGGTTTCCTCATATTTACGCACGATGCCTTGAGGAGGGAATTGATATTGCGAAGGACCCGATTCCAGTTGTACCGGCAGCACATTACATGTGCGGAGGTGTGGTGTCGGATCTCTATGGGCGGACGACCATTCACAATCTCTTTGTTGCGGGGGAATCCGCCTGTACAGGAGTGCATGGAGCTAACAGGCTTGCAAGTAATTCACTGCTTGAGGCCCTTGTCTTCTCTCACCGTGCTATAGAGCATATTGAACAGAACCTTTCCGCATATCTTCAGAAAGAAAAGCCGGCTTTCCCTGAATGGAACAAGGAGGGGACTTTTGATCTTGAGGAATGGATACTGATACAGCACAACATTGAGGATGTGAAGCGGCTCATGTGGGATTATGTCGGAATCGTCCGCTCTGACCTGCGGCTCCAGAGAGCGTATCGACGTATACGGCTTTTAAATGAGGAAATTCAGGATTACTACAGGCGAAGCACATTGTCATACCGGCTTCTGGAGCTGCGGAATCTTGCCACGGTGGCAACCATGATTATCGACAGTGCCATGACGAGAAAAGAAAGCCGGGGTCTTCACTTTAACACAGATTATCCGGAAACGATGGAAGAGATGAAGAAAAATGTGGTATTAAAAAACGGATATCCCCCGGAAATGAAACTTCTTGAGGACATTTTTACAACATTATAATATAAGTGTCAGCGGGATAGTGGGGAGATTAACTGGTTTTAATTTTCTCAAGTGCTTCTTTATTGAGGTCGTAAATTTCCACAAAATCGGAAATGCCGACAATATCCATAACCTTGCGAAAATGATTTGTGAGTCCGACGAAGGATATTTTACCTCCGCTTTCCTGAAGATCCTGGATAATATTGATTAGTGATGCAATACCTGCGGAGTTAATATACTTTGTTTTTTCAAAATTGATTATAATATTCTTTGGAGAGTGTTCTTTTTTTATATCATTATATGCTTTCATAACATCACTATCTGATTCAGATGTCATGTCGCCTTCGATGACAAGAATTGGTACTTCTTCCATGATGTCCAAAGAAACACTATATGTTTCCATTCCGTATCTCCTGATTCAGCATACTAACGGTCGCGGAACAAACTTCAGATGCATAACAAGCCAAAATGCAGGGCATTGTTTATTAAATGCAATGTACAGGTTTTTTGCTTCAGATGTCAAGCATTTATAACAAAAGAAAACAGAAACATAAAATATGACGGAAGTATAGCTATTCAGGTGTGAACATGCTGAATGGAAGCAGTATTAATAAAAGAGATGCTTTTCAGGACAACATACTTGACAAAAGAATAAATATTCAGCGTTATTTCCCCAAAACTTGCAACCCGCGTTGTTTGTCTGCCGTCACAGGGAACGGCCCTTCCCATGCCGGAACACAGATGCAGAAAGCGCTGCTGTATTGTAAAACAAGAGGTAATAATTATGTCACGTATATTATCGGGTATCCAGCCCTCCGGAGTGCTTCATATCGGCAATTATTTTGCCATGATGAAACAGATGATACAGTTTCAGGAGGACCACGAACTGTTCTGTTTTATTGTGAATTATCATGCCATGACATCCCTTCACGATAAAAATGAACTCCGGGAGAATACCGTTTCCGCAGTGCTGGATTTCCTTGCCCTTGGGCTTGATCCGGAAAAGACCCATTTCTGGATACAGTCCGATGTCCCTGAGGTTACAGAACTTACATGGATATTGAGCTGCCACACGTCCCTTGGCCTTCTTGAAAGAAGTCATAGTTATAAAGACAAAATTGCGAAAGGAATTCAGCCAAGCTGTGGTCTCTTCACCTATCCGGTGCTTATGGCTGCCGATATCCTCCTCTATCAGGCGGAAATAATCCCGGTGGGAAAGGACCAGAAACAGCACATTGAAATTACCCGGGATATTGCTGAGCGGTTTAATCATGTATACGGTGAGACTTTTGTGCTTCCGGAGCCGATGATCTCTGACGATATCGCTGTTATTCCCGGAATTGACGGACAGAAAATGTCAAAAAGCTATGGTAACACCCTGAATATTTTCGAAGAGGAAAAGTCCCTGAAAAAAAAGGTGATGAAGATTGTAACTGATTCCAGGGGAGTGGATGAGCCGAAAGACCCGGACACATGCAATCTTTTTGCGATGTACCGGCTTTTTGCTGATAAAAATCAGCAGGAGGAAATGAAGGAGCGTTATAAAAATGGGGGACTTGGATACGGTGAGGTGAAGAAGGAACTGTTCGCCATGATCTGGGATTATTTCAAGCCCTTCAGGGAAAAACGCGCAGATCTGGCAAAGGACCCCGGTGAAATCCATGCCATTATGAAAAAGGGCGCGGAAAAAACAAGAAAGGTTGCAGCGGAAACCCTTGACCTGGTGAAAGACCGTGTTGGATTACATTACATGTAAAGAACTCCCCTGTTGTTTCCCGGAACGTGAAATACAATGTGAGGAGAACTCAGTACGCTGTTACTTATTTTTGTGAGTATTTTTCGAGAAATTCCTCTTCGGTGAGCACATTGAGATATGTGTCAAGTTTGGAGATTTTAAAAATTCTGTTGATGTTATCATTGAGGCTGTAGTACACAATTTCAATTTTGTTTCTGCGGGCGAGATTCATAAAGCGTACAAATGAAACAATAGCTGAAGAATCGATATAGGTGCAGTCTTTCAGTTTAATTGCAATTGTGTCCGGATTTAACTCTACCTGCGATGTAAACGCAGTCTCGAAATTATGGACCTCGTTGATGTCAAACCTTCCGATTATTCTTATAATGACAAGATTATCGTCTCTATAAATGTCAAGTTTCATCACTTCCCGTTATCCGCGTAACATTTCAATGAATTCCCGGGGCACATTTTTACTTATGAATTAGTACCATACCGAACAATATCCTCTTTTTATAAGAGGCCCTGTGATTGTACACTGCTGCTTTTGTTTTTGATCAATCGTGGTTATATGATACAACAGGATGTATTTTTTTGCAACATCTTCTCATTATTCAGTGTAGTTTTTTATCGCAGGGATATGGTTAACGGCCCGGCCGGTATCATGAATTTATGATTTTTTCTCACACAATCCTTTTCGGTAAAAAATATTGACATATTCATCGTGGACTTTCATAAATGTAATTGGTCATCTATGTACTATTGCGAAAGGATATTATTTTGATATGTGATGTAATGAAGGGTGTGAATATGCATCGTGTGCAGTGTG
>ERZ795057.2070-NODE-2070-length-15866-cov-6.592815_pt1 | contig 15866 bp, 16 predicted proteins | sample MGYA00375141_ERZ795057 | MGnify/ENA primary metagenome ERZ795057 (study PRJEB30186, sample SAMN05720163) | activated sludge metagenome | isolation source: Anaerobic digester | place: Hong Kong | collected 2015-01-26 ... | reverse complement strand
AGAAGGCGGAGACGCTGGAACTGGAGAAGGCGGAGACGCTGGAACTGGAGAAGGCGGAGACGCTGGAACTGGAGAAGGTGGAGACGCTACTAAGCCCGAGCCAGGCAGTCCTATGTACGATCCTAAAGTAGTAAAGTACATGGGGGAGGCAAAAGTGGACGAACTCCTGGCCGACAATATGCTGGAAGTAGCCAGCTACCCAGATCTAAAAGCGAAAAAAGAGGCGCTGGTAGCTCTTAAAAATTAAAAAGAGTTAAGCCAATGGCCGAGACTAAAAATAAAGCAGGTAAGCTGCGGGCCACTCTCTTAGAGTTGTGGTCCCGCCTTACCGATTTTAACGAGAAGTTAGACGTATACCTAAACGGAGAGGATAACCAATACCCTGCCGAGATAGAGCGCGTAGTCAATAATAGCCCTACTGGTAAAAGGGCTGCCAATATGCTATCTAAATACGTAGCAGGCGCAAAAATTGAAAACGACGAGCTGGTAAACAGGTCCTTAAACCTAAAAAAGTCCGACGTAGTTAAACAAATAGCCGACGACATATCGATACAGTACGGCTGCTTTATTCATACGGAGTACTCCATAGACAAAAACGGAAAGCTGAGCCCTTCTAACCCTCGTATACTCGACTATAAAAAATGCCGTATATCCAAAAAAGACGACGAGGATAACCCAGGTAAAATATACTACCAGGACTATGCTAAAAAGAAGGCACTAGGACGACGAAGCAAAAAAAGTAAGGAGCACTGGTACTACCCCTTTAACAAAAACCAGGACGTAATCATAGCCCAGATAAAAAAAGACGCAGCGCTGGCTAAGAAAACAGGAGCAGAACTGAAGGACCTACTGCCCTCCTACAGAGGACAGGTATTTTATCTTAATCTTACCCCGCAATTTGTCTACGCCGTTAGTCTTTTTGACGGAGTTTACAACGACTGCGACACCGAGTACCGCATGGGACTGTACACTAACGGCGTAACCCGCTCGGGCTTCCTGGGCAAAGTAGCCGTTATAACGCAGGGCCTCGATCCAGACGACGAAAAGCAGGTAGACGAGGACGTACAGAAATGGCTAGGAGCCGAAGAGGCTAACACTGTCTGGAGGTTAAGCCTAGACGAGACCGCGGACATAGACAAAGCAGTAAAGATACTGCAGGTAAAGAGTCAATTTGACGAAAAGCAATTCACAGAAACGCGTAAGAGCTGCAGGACCAATATACTAGGAGCAGCAAACAACATACCAGAGCAACTAGCTTATAACTCTTCTGGGCTTTTTAGCCAAAGCGGAGAGGCCTATAAGCAGCTAAAGATATTTTTTAATGAGCAGACCGAGTACGAAAGGAATAAAGTAGAGGAGACTATGAAGCTCTTAGGTTTCGACTGTAAAATAATACCTTTAATAGAACTGGACGACACTACTGAAGAGAATAACAGAGGTACTGGAGATCCTAACAGCTCAGCGGACGACGAAACTAAAAAAGCACAGGCAGCGTTAAGAGGATCCGTAGGAGGAGTACAGGGCATATTGGGCATACAGCAGTCCGTTAGCCAGCAGCTTACCGATTTCGAGAGCGCTATAACTATATTAATGGAAATTTACGGTTTCGACAGACAGGTAAGCGCTGCGCTGCTAGGAAAGCCCGAGATAGAAGAGGCCGAAGTAGTGGCCCTACTCGCTAAAAATTACGGAATATCTAAAAAAACCAGCGCTAAACTGCTGAAAAAATAAAAAGGCCATGGCAATAGAGTTAACACAGGCAGATTTTACAAAAATAGGAGACGTAGCTAAGCACTGCAATACCTCTAAGCTCGACATAGCCATAAACGAAGCTATAGAGTTCGACCTGGAGCCCGTGGTATGTAACCTCTTCGGAGATTTGGATGAAAACTGGACCGAGGCAGACGGCAAATGGGCGGACATAATAAAGCCTAAGACCTACGAAAACTGCGCAGGCTATAATACTAAACATGCGGGACTAAAAAACGTACTGGTATACTATGCCTATGCTCGTTACGTAATGCTAAACGGCTACGACGACACCCCTAACGGGCACGTAACCAAAACTGATAATTTCAGTATTCCTAAACCCTTTGCCGAGGTTAAACAGTTCAGCTCTAAATACAGAGACATGGCCAGGGAGGCTTATAAAAAAGTAGAGGCGTTTATAATGCAGAACCGAGAAGAGTACCCAGGCTACGATTTTAGAGAATTACAGAGCTGCGGCTGTAACGGCAGCTGCGGATCTACTACAAAAGCGAAAGGGTACGGAGTAAAAAGCAAAACTATAGCTAAATAATGGGCTGTAAAAAATTAATAAAAGGTTTAGACTTAGGGTGCGGACCGATCTATAACAAATACTACCAAAATATAGTGCTTGTTAACAGAGCGGACGTTAAGGACTTCTGGATAACCAGCGACGACTCTAAAAACCGTATTAATTTTAACCTAAAGGACGGTAAGACAGGCTATCTTTTTAGAAGCCTGGAGGCAGGTAGCGCTCTGTCCGCTTCTTTTTCAAAAAGCAACAAAAAAGGCATACCTTTTTATACTCACAGCGTCCAGGTCCCAGTAGTAGGAGCTACGGAAAACGCAAAAACTCTATTAAAACAGTTAGACTCTGGCGACTATTTCGCAGCTATCCATTTTAAAGGGGGAGAGATTGAAATATACGGCTTTAACTACGGACTAGCTACGCAGGACTACGACTACCAGCTACAGAGCTCCATAGGCGGTACTTCGGTAGTAATGAAAAGCGCCTACGAAGAGTACGACCCTCCCTATATATACCTACCTTTCGGTAAGCAGGTGGACGTAGGACTAACAGCTGCAGAGAAGGCCATAATAGATTTTAATAACCTATTTGGAGAATTAACGCCTATCTTTACAGGAGATTTTAACGACGATTTTAACGACGACTTTTATATAGAAACCCCTTAACAATGGCAGCGGATACACAGCAGACGGTAGTAGATCTAATTAACCAGGAGATAGTAGCCAACGGTAACAACGAGATAACCGCGGACGTACTGCGTCCCGTGCTTCTGGCTATGCTGTCCCAGGTTAACGATCTTATAGGGGATCCTACAGCAATTCCTGCAGATACTTTGGTAGAGCAGATAAACGACGTAGAGGAGAACCAGCCCTCGGGAGTTACCATATACTCGGGGACAGCAGATCCTAACGTAACGCCGCCCGCTTCTTTTGCTCTGGGAGATTTCTACCAGCAGACTTCTGGACCCGATACCGTGGGGTTTTATCAATTTAACGGCACTGCCTGGGCCAGACAAAATACAGTCGAGGATAACAACCGCAAAGCAATTAACCCAATATCTGCAGCCTATACTGTAGCAGATACGGACTACACTATAATATACACAGGTACAAACGCTGCAGATATTATACAGCTACCAGATCCCGCAGACTACAGCTCGAGGATATTAAAGGTAGTTAACCGCTCTGCAAATAATATAAATTTTGACACGTCCTACATAGATACCGACGGGTCCAGCGTTACTTTAATAGTGCTACAGGCCACTACGGAAATACAGAGCGACGGCACTAACTGGAATAAAATAAACTAATGAGCACCATATCCTCAGTAATAGCGACGATAACCTCTACAATAGTAGCCAACGGTAACAACGAGATAACCGCTGACGTACTGCGCCCCGTGCTTATTGAAATTGCGCAGTTTGTAGAGGATAAGGGCGGATCTTTCGACGATCTGTCCACTACAGACACGGATAGTCTCGTAGCCGCCATAAATGAGCTTAAAAGCAACATAAACGAGATAGCGGCTGCAGGTTTGGATCTGTTCGCTGGTAGTTTTCCCACCTATGCGGATCTGGTAGCTGCCGTGCCCGTAGGGTCTGCAGGGCAGTACGCTTTTTTACTGCAGGACGACGAGCTAAACGACGGTTTTTTCGAATACCGCTGGAACCTCGACGCGGAAGAGTGGCAAAAGGAGACCTCTACCGCTACGGGGTCTATACTTATGAAGGTCTCGGGCTCTGATTTTGAAGGAGGGACGGCCTTAAAATTCGTATGGGACAAATTGCATTTTATCGTATCTGAATTAGTAGGGGGCGGTATTGACATACAAATAAATATAGATACTATAAAGTTCGACAGGCACAGTAGCGGAGACCAGACAGGCTCTATAGACTTAGACTGGAGTAAGGTAGAGAGTTTTAAATGGGAATGCGTAGGCCATACTACGGTAACGGACATTAATTTACCTGGACCTGGGCAGAGTAAAACGCTAATAGGTTTTGTAACGGGGGACGGTTTCGATTTTATAAACAGCTGGGGACTAACGGGAGACACCTACGACGGCTCGGTGGTAAACAGGATAGCGTTATTTTATGATGGGGACTCCGAAGAGTTTAACGGAACCTTAGAAAATCTTTAGCGAATGAGCGGTAAGGCTTTTTTATTTAAAAGTGAAACAGGGGCAGCCTTTGACGCTGACTACCAGGCTCGACTAGACGCCTCTACATTAGCAGGACATACTTTACCAAGTGCCCCGCAGCAAATATTACAAAATCAGTTAATGCTAGATCTTAAAAGCGCAGGAGTGTACGCTAAAGCGGACAGGCTGGGTATTTTTGTAAATGACGGCAGCAAAGAGTTCGGTTACGGGGACTGGAAGGTCCCCTCCGTATTATATACGGATACTGGAACGGGTTTAGTATGGACTAGCGATCAACACATAGCAAAACCCGCAGGGATTAGTACCTCACTAAGCATAGGGTATACGCCTAGTACCGATGCAGTAAATTGGGGCCTGAATGATGCCATGGTATTAGTTAGGTGGAACGGGAGCTCTGGAACTATGGGGACCGACGGGGGCGTAATAAAAGGAGCTAATAATGGCCTTATTCAAAGTGTCCCCGCTACCTGGCTGTACGACGCAAATTTTAACTGCCTTGTTTGGATAAATAAAAGCGGCAGTTCAAATGCTTTCGGTAACGCATACAGAAATATAGTTGCCTTTGCGAACGGAAGCATAGCAATAGGCATGAATACGAATACAGCATATTTATTCAAAAATTCGGTACAGATCACAACCGTAGGGCAAACGCCCGACGGTTTAACACAGCGGCCTATATTAATCCATGACAGCATAGCGAGCGGTAAAGATTACCAATATCTATACGCAGGCGCTTTTTTAAGTGCCTCAGAGCAGGCAGATATGGAAGCAGCTTTTCAGACATACTTAGCCAGCATATAATGCAGAATATAATACACATACCCGAAAGTTTTTTCTCATTGGTGCGTAAAGCGTTTACCTTTGATAAAGGGTCTCTAGTGGTTATCGCTACTCCTTTTACTTTTGTAGTTAAGGCAATAACTGAGCCTGCGGTATTTCAAAAAGTAAAAGTGCAGCAGGCTTTTTATGAAATTTTCGACGCTGAGACAATAAAAAGCCTGCTATTTGTACTGCTGGCCTTCGGAGTATTAACTACGCTGTATACACTAGTATCTGCTATAGACTTTTATACAGGCCTTAGTGCTTCAAAAAAAGAGCATGTTATCTCAGCAGGCAGTGCAAAAGGATATATTAAGAGCGACAAGCTATGGAGCAGCGTATGGAAGTTTTTTGGGGTAATAGTTATAGGGTCTATAGTTGCTGTATTCACCATGCTTTTTATACTTACGGATCTTACATGGTTGTACGACGTTTTCATGCTGGCTTTAATATTGTTTTATTTTGTGGTTATAGCCTTCGACATCCACAGTATAGGGGAGAACCACCTACGACGCTACGGCAAAAAGCCTGCATTTTATAGCTTTATGGACGAAATATCGGAACTAGTTAAGACCCAACTAATAGAACGGATAAAAAGAAAATTTAACTAACGTGAGAGAAATAAGAAACATAGTTATACACTGCTCAGCAGGGCATAAAGACGCCCAGGCTATACAGGACTATTTTAAAAGGCCTGTAAGCAAAGGAGGGAGAGGCTGGAAAACTGGAGGCTACCACATTGTAATAGAGAAGGACGGCAAAATAGTACAGCTTTACCCTTTCGATACCATAACAAACGGAGTAAAAGGCCATAATACCGATACTATACATATCTGCTATGTAGGTGGAGTAGATCCAAATAACCTGACTAAAGCCCAGGACACCAGGACAGATAAGCAAAAAGCCTCTTTGCATACTGCTATACAGCGGGCTATTGAATACGCTATATATGACGGAGGGCCCTACATTAGTCTGGGGGTAGTAGGCCATAGAGATTTTAGCGACGATAAAAACAGTAACGGCGTTATAGAGAGCTGGGAGCGCATTAAAGAGTGCCCCAGTTTTGACGCCCTGCAGGAGTATTCTGCTCTTTATGCGTCTCCCGATCGTTACAATAAACTGCCGACAATATGAAAACCGTACTACCCTGGTCCTTAGTGGCCGCTCTGCTATTTATTTTATGGTCCAAAAGTTGTGAGCCGAAGGAACCCGAAAAAATTACCATAACCGTGCCCAAAATAGAGGGCGAAATGGACCGGCAGGAACCAAGCTACGTACCTCCTCCAGATACTGTTTACGTAACTAAATGGCGGACCGCTGAGCGAGAGATCAAAATAGAAACGCAGAACCCTGTAAACGACTCCCTGGCCACGGCCTACCAAAACGTTAAGGACTCCCTGGAGCGTTATAAACTCTACCTAAACGCAATCCAGATACGTAAGTTTAAAAATACCTTCGAGGATGAAAACCTAGACCTAACAATAACGGGGGAGGTGCAGGGAGAGCTTAGATACCTGAAACCCGACTACACCATAAAAGAGCAACAGCTGGAGATACCAGATCCAACTAAAAAAACGTATTTGCGCTTTTTAGTCGGCGCAGAAATCCAAAGCTCCGTAAATTTAGAAGGCCTTAACTTCTCTGCAGGGGTAGGGGTGCAAAATTCAAAGGGCCATATTTTTAAGGTCGGATATTCTAAAATAGCGGACAGGGACTACTTTACTGCCGGGTACTACATTAGCCTGTTAAACCTTCGTAGGTAAACGATCGTAAACTACAATAAACTATAATCGTTTCTGCTGAAAGCTAAGCGGGCAGAGGGCTAAGGCTCTCTGTAAACAATGTAAACAATAATATACCAAAAGAATTAATACAGTAAAAGTAACAGTTATATGTACGAATATACGCACATGGAAAACGTGAAAACGCGTATAGGGTTATATAGGAGCCCTGTTTATTTTGTTCCATTGTTTACAATCCCTATAACTTCCTCATTTTCATAACTTTATAAAGGAACAATAAAATAAACTAAAAAATATTTTTAAATTCAATTAAAAAATAATTATTTTAGCGGTCTATAAATTCTACACCCATGTATACCATAGACCTAAAAGCGATCATACAAAACGCCGGGCTAGATCTCGACGAAGTGGCCGCGCACCTATTCCCTAAAAACAACTACCCCAAGCTGGCCCTTAACCGCATATTATCTGGCAAAGCCGTACTGGACGCTAACCAAATATCCAGGCTATCTATGCTAACCTCTGTACCTATTGCGGAGCTTTTCGGGGGCCCGGATACTAAATTCAAGCTGGACCCAGAACGTAGGTATACCGTAGAGTCCGAAAATTTTAAAGCAGAACTGGATACCCGTAACTGGGTAGTTAAATTATACGCTAAAGACTCCCTATTCCATGCAGAGGTATTGGAGTCCTCAGAACTAACCCTAGGCCAGTACATAGATAAGTTAAACCTTTTAATAACTAAATACAAAGAGAATGAGCAAAGTAAAAATTAAGGTCGTAGTAGATACGGCAGACACAGACCAGGTAGAGGCCTTGGCTTCTTTCCTTAGAGCAGTTGGCGGGCATAGCACCGAAGGACCTAAAAAAATTAAAGAGACCCCTGTACATGATGCGGAAATTGTAGAAGCCAAAGAAAAAGGACCCGGAGCAAAGGCCACGAAAGGAATACCCGTAGATGAATGGACGGACGAGTACATGAAGGACCATAAGACTGCGGACGAACTTAAGGACGCCTGCGCAGAGCTTAATATCGACTACGACTCCGAGGGCAGCATGAATACTAACGCCAAGTTAAGGCGTTTGATTTTGCAGCACTTTAAGGAAATAGCAAAAAATACCCCCCTTACTCAGAAGCCCCCTGAAAAAACACCAGCAGCTGCAGAAAATAGCGGTGGGCCCACTATAGACGACGTACGTAAATTGGTGCAAGAAAACGCAGGCGCCCATAGGGACGCCATGAAGGCCAAACTGGAAGAGCTAGGCGCCAAAAACGTAACTACGCTGGACCCTTCAAAATTCCAGGAGTTTATAGACTACGTTAAAGGCCTCTAAACTATGGGGGCCTTAGACCATGCCAAAAGGGCACACGCGCTGCTGAGTGCTTCGGGTGCGTCCCGTTGGCTTAATTGTACACCGAGCGCACGCCTGGAGGACCAATACACCGAAGAGGGCAAGTCGGTACACGCCGCCGAGGGGACCCTGGCCCATGAATTTGCGGACACAGGGCTGCGACACGCCGCCGGGCAAATAGATACGGAGACCTACGAGAGCCTGCGCTCCGACTTAATAGCCAACGACTCAGAAGGCTTCCACGGCAGCGAAATGGATACCGAAGTACAGAAGTACATTGATTTTGTAATGGAGCAGTACGCCATAGCCCGGAAGGCTACGCCTGGCGCGATACTTTCCGTAGAGGACAGTATAGACCTGACTAACTATGTACCCGAGGGCTTCGGATCTAATGACGCCGTAATAATTGCGGACGACACCCTATTCGTGGGCGATCTTAAATACGGCCGCGGAGTACAAGTAGAGGCCAAAGAGAACCCCCAACTAATGCTCTACGGTCTGGGAGCGCTGTACGTACACGGCCTAAGTTACGATATAAGGACAGTAAGCCTTAATATTATACAGCCGAGGCTTAACCATATATCCACATGGGAGATCTCAGCAGAGGACCTACAGAAATGGGGGGACGAGTACGTAAAACCCAGAGCAAAAAAAGCCTTTGAAGGCAAAGGCGTGCAAAAATCGGGCGAATGGTGCCGCTGGTGCAAGGTTAAGGCCACCTGCGCAACTTTGGCCGCCGATATGGTAAAGCTGGCTAAAAACGACTTTACCGACAAAGAGCCCATAAAAAATAGCGTACACGAACTTACGGAGGCCCAGCTACTGGAGATATACGGAAAAATACCTATTTTGAACTTTTGGGCATCCGCAGTCGCAGACCACCTATTGCAAGAGGCTAAAAAGGGCAGGACCTGGCCCGGCTACAAATTAGTACACGGCCGTACTTCTAGGCAATGGCTCGACGAGGATAAGGTAAAAGAGGTCCTGCTGGCAGAGCTCTACGAGTCCGAGGACTTTACCAATACTAAACTTAAAGGCATAGGCGACATAGAGAAGCTGGTAAAAAAGGCCAATTTTGAGGGCCTCTTGGGCAGGTTTATCATAAAGCCCGAGGGCGCACCGACTTTGGTACCCGACTCCGACAAACGCCCGGCCATAGGTCTAGCTTCCGCAAGAGAGGATTTTAAATAAAAATTTTTTCTCTATTGATTAAAAATATTTTTTATATTTGGATACATTAATTTAAAACCGATACCATTATGAGTACACAAAGCACGAAAGTAATAACCGGAAAAGTACGTTTTAGCTATGCGCACGTATTCGAGCCCCAATCCATAGAGGATGGCGGCGAAAAGAAATACAGCGTAAACTTAATTATACCTAAAACCGATACCGTAACTATCGAAAAAATAGAGGAAGCCGTCGAAGCGGCCAAAGTCGCAGGCAAGGCCTCTAAATGGGGAGGCAAGATCCCTACTAACTTAAAGCTGCCCCTTAGAGACGGGGACGCAGAGAGACCAGACGACGAGAATTACGAAAACTCGTATTTTATCAATGCCTCCAGCCGTAATAAGCCCGGCATTGTGGACGTTAACAAAGACGAGATTATGACAAAGGACGAATTTTATAGCGGCTGCTATGGGCGCGCCTCTGTAAACTTCTATGCCTTTAACGTATCTGGCAACAAAGGGATAGCTGCAGGCCTTAACAATCTGCAAAAACTGGAGGACGGAGAGCCTTTAGCGGGGGGATCTTCTGCAGCTGAGGACTTCGCCGAGGATTTCGACGACCTTATGTAGGTTACCCAGTGATAACTAAAGGGCGGGGCTTCTCTTCAGTGGGGCTCTGCCCTTAAAAGGCAGTATAAGCTCAGTAGGTAGAGCTGGTAGCCCTCTTCTTTGGGGTCGCGGGCTACCGGTCCCCAGTTCGACTCTGGGTACTGCTACTAACAACCTCCGGGGGTATAAGTCTCGTAACGTATTTAGTTAACCGTAATGGCCTGGCCCTTAGTAGGGCTAGAGATTGAAACCCCGGAGTAAACATTACAGAGAAGGCTAGCGGTAGCCTCTGGCAGGATAGCGGCGGCATTGACCCTGCGCCGGAGGACGAGGAGCACGAAACGCGTATAAGGCTCTGCCTTCTCTGTTTAATTACAAACTTATGCCCCGAGTACTCCACATAGACGTAGAAACTTACAGCAGCGAGGATATCAAAACCGCTGGCGCTTACAGGTATTGCGAGTCTATAGACTTCGAGTTGCTAATGGCAGCCTACGCCTTCGACGACGGGCCCGTAAAGATATGGGACATAGAGCAGAGCCGAGAGCTACCAAAAGAACTGCTGGAAGCCCTTAAGGATCCCAAGATAGAGAAGCACGCCCATAACGCAAATTTTGAGCGCAACGTATTTAAAGCAATAGGCATAAGCATACCCGTAGGGCAGTGGCACTGTTCACAGGTTAAAGCTGCTTACTGCGGTCTACCTTTAGGGCTGGAGCAGCTTACCTCTGCCCTGGACCTGCGGGATAAAGGTAAACTGTCTACGGGTAAAGCCCTTATACGATTTTTTGCTATGCCCTGTAAACCGACAAAAGCGAACGATAAAAGAACCCGGAACCTTCCGAAACATGACCCAGAGAGGTGGGAGGAGTTTAAACTCTACTGTATGGGGGACGTCGAGGCGGAGAGGGAAGTATCCAGGTTACTGGAAGGCTATACTATGCCAGAAACAGAGCGCAAAATGTATAACCTGGACCAGCATATAAACGACAGGGGCATACGCATAGATACCGATATGGCCGCAACGGTCTACGACCTTTATAAAAAGCACAACAAAACCCTTTTAAAACAGATTAAGGACATAACGGGCCTGGACAATCCAAACAGCGCCGCCCAGCTTAAGGAATGGCTAAGCGAAATACTGGGACAGAATATAAACACCCTAGACAAAAAAGCAATGCCTGGTCTCCTAGAGCTAGCTGGGGACGGTCCCGCTGGCCAGGTCCTAAAACTCAGGAGTAGATCCTCTAAAACTTCTATAAAAAAATACCCTGCCATGCTGGCCTGCGTATGCGCGGATCAAAGAGCACGTGGCCTTGTGCAATTTTATGGGGCAAATAGGACAGGTCGATGGGCAGGCCGACTGGTACAACTCCAGAACCTACCCCAAAACCACATGGACGACCTGGAGACTGCCCGTAGAGTTTTTGCCAGCGGGGACTACGACCTGGCCCTAATGATGTACGACGAGATCCTGTCCGTTATCTCTGAGCTTATACGTACCGCTTTTATAGCAGCGGAGGGGCACACCTTCGCCGTGGCCGATTTCAGCGCCATAGAGGCCCGCGTAATAGCCTGGCTGGCTAACGAAGCCTGGAGGCTAAAAGTTTTTAATACGCACGGTAAAATATACGAGGCCTCCGCCTCCATGATGTTTAACGTACCTATAGAGGAGGTAACAAAAGGAAGCGACTACAGGGCTAAGGGTAAAGCAGCGGAGCTGGCACTGGGATACCAGGGAGCCGTAGGAGCCCTTAAGCAAATGGGAGGAGAGGCCATGGGACTATCTGAGGCAGAAATGAAAGGAATAGTTAAACGCTGGAGGGCTAAAAACCCTGCCGTAGTTCAACTATGGGCAGATCTGGAGGCTGCGGCTATGCACGTAACAAAAAATAAAAATAGCTTAACTTTACATAAGTACAGATGTTTAAGACTGTCCCACAACGGAGAGGCCATGGCCATAGAGTTACCATCTGGGCGCAGTCTCTACTACAGAGAGGCCCAGGTATTTATAAAGACCAGCAAGAGTAAGTACGGGCCCTGGACCAGGGAAGCGCTGAGGTACAAAGGTATAAAGCAGGAGACTAAGCAGTGGGGCTGGGTAGATACGTACGGAGGTAAGCTAACCGAAAACGTTATACAGGCCATAGCCAGGGATCTACTAACGGACTCTATGTTAAGAATAGACGCCCAGGGGTACCCTATCGTTATGCACGTACACGACGAAGCAGTAGCAGAGGTACCTATGTCCGAAGCGGAGGAGAGCTTGAGAGAGATAGAGGCCATAATGTCGGAGCCTATCGAGTGGGCGGAGGGTCTACCTCTGGCAGCGGACGGGTACGTAACCCCATTTTATAAAAAAGACTAATTAAATACAATATGAAAATAAACCACGACGGAGAGCTGGATATAGCGGTAGGAATGTCTGCCCGATCAAAAGTCTGGAAAAATAAAAAGTTTACCTGGTCCGAGCTCGTAGCGCGACTACTGGAAGAGCATAAAACTAACGAGACCTTTAAAGAGTATATAAACAGCAACAAGCAGGAGCAGTTAAAGATAAAGGACGTAGGGGGCTATGTAGGGGGCTATCTGCGAAACGGGCGCCGAAAGCCAGAAAACGTACAGTATAGACAATTAATGACCCTGGATATAGATTTCGCGCATAGCGGTTTCTGGGAGGACTTCCTGCTACAGTACGGAAATGCGGCGCTGCTGCACGCTACGCACAAACACACCGAGACCAGCCCCAGGTACAGGCTTATTATGCCACTGTCCAGAGAGACTACACCAGACGAGTACGTGGCCGTATCCAGAGCCATAGCGGGATCTCTAGGTATTGACCTCTTCGATAATACTACCTTTGAGACTAACAGGCTCATGTTTTGGCCCTCCTGTCCCAAAGACATAGACTACTACGCCGAGTACCAGGACGGCCCCTGGATAGACGTAGACGAGGTACTCGCAGGGTATATAGACTGGAAGGATACAAGCCTCTGGCCCACTTCGGACAGTAAGTTCCAGGAAGTGAAAACACACGCGGAGAAACAGGAGGACCCAGCCCTAAAAAAGGGAATAGTAGGGGCCTTTTGTAGAGCCTTTACAGTAGAGGAGGCTATAGCTAAGTTTTTAAGTAAAGAGTACGAGCCCGCAGGAGAGGACAGATATACCTATACGCTGGGATCTGCTGCTGCAGGGCTTATAGTTTACGACGGTAAGTTCGCCTACTCCCACCACGGGACCGACCCCTGCGGCGGTAAACTATGTAACGCCTTCGACCTGGTACGTATACACAGATTTGGAGACCTGGACCCCGATAACGTTAACAGGGGCAGCATACCTAAGAGCTTTAAAGCTATGGAGGACTTCGCTACCTCAAATAAAGAGGTACGCAAAGTAATAGCGGCAGAAACGCTAAGCGAGGCTAAATACGATTTTATAGACGACCTGGAGAGCTACGAGGAGGACATAGACTGGATGCAGGAGCTAGAGGTAGACGGCAGGGGCAGCTACCTAAGTACGGCAAATAACATAAATTTAATATTTTCAAATGACCCGAGGCTAAAAGGTCTTTTTAAGCATAACGATTTCGACGGCAAAAGGTACGTTTTCGGACACCTGCCCTGGAGGCGGATAGACAAGCCAGAGCCTGTAAAAAATGTAGACTACTCGGGCGTACGCAATTACATAGAGAGTATTTATGGCATAACTGGAAACCTTAAGATAGAGGACTCCATGGCCCTGGAATTTGAGAAAAACATATACCACCCTGTACAGGACTACCTAAACGGCCTGGAGTGGGACGGTAAAGAGCGGCTGGATACTCTTTTAATTGACTACTTCGGAGCTGAGGATAGCATATACACCAGGGAAGCCTCCCGCGTTACCCTTCTGGGCGGAGTGGGCAGGATCCTTAAACCAGGTATAAAATTCGATCTTGTTTTAACCCTCGTAGGGGGACAAGGGGCAGGAAAGAGTACCCTAGTAAAAAAACTGGGCCAGGAGTGGTTTAGCGACACTTTTATAACGGTCCACGGTAAAGAGGCCCTGGAGCAGATACAGGGGGCCTGGCTTATTGAAATGGCCGAGCTCTCGGGAATGAGAAAGGCCGACATAGAAGCGGTTAAGCACTTTATATCCAAACAGGAGGACACCTTCAGACCTGCGTACGCTCGAAGCTCTGAGACCTACCGTAGGCAGTGTATCTTTATAGCTACTACCAATACGCGGGACTTTCTTACGGACCCCTCGGGTAACCGCCGCTTTATACCCGTCGATATAGATACCTCTATGGCTACCAGGGACATATTTACGGAACTTACAGAGCAGGAAGTAGACCAGCTGTGGGCGGAGGCCGTACAGCGTTTTAAGAAAGGTGCTAAGCTCTATATGAGCAAAGAGGCCGAAGCCATAGCCAAAGAGCAGCAAAAGAACCACAGCGAGACCGACTACCGCAGAGGCATTATCGAGGAGTACCTAAATATGCTACTACCAGAGAAGTGGGAGGATATGGACCTGGAAGCCCGGCGAACCTATATAAATAACCGGGACGAGCTGAGCCCAAAGGCAGAAAACCGCAGGACCGTGGTATGCGTGGCAGAGATCTGGTGCGAAGTACTCAACAAAGAAAAAGAGGACATGGACCGCTATAAGACCAGGGAGATAAACGACATACTGCGGAGCTTCGACGACTGGAACCAGTCCAGCTCTACTAAGAACTTTAACCTATACGGTAAGCAAAAATACTATTATAGATAGTATGTCTCACGAAAAACCTGTACAATCTAACGAGTGGTACACCCCCGGCTATGTTTTTGAGGCTCTTAATACAGTTGGGACTAGGTAAATACTACGAAAACAAATGATAACAGAAAAAGAGAAGGCACTGGAGCGCAAGCTGGTTAAGGAGGCCAAAGACCGCGGCGGCTGGTGCCTTAAACTTTTAAGCCAGTTTGTCAACGGACTACCAGATAGGCTGCTACTGCTTCCCGGAGGGCAGATACTATTCGTAGAGCTAAAGACTACGGGAGAAAAACCGCGGAGGATCCAGGAAGTAATGCACAAAAGGCTACGGGATCTCGGCTTCGAGGTATACGTGGTAGACTCCTCTGAAAAAATAAAAGCCCTTTTTAATGATAGATAAACAGCTCGGCAGGGACGACCTGCACAACTACCAGGAGAGAACGGTAGACCACATAATAGAAAATCCGCACTGCGGGGCCTTCCTGGATATGGGACTGGGTAAAACGGTTAGCACGCTTACGGCGGTTAACTTTTTGATATATGAAGAGCTGGAGATAACTACGGCCCTGGTAGTAGCTCCCAAAAGAGTAGCGGAGAGCGTATGGGAAGCAGAGGCGCAGAAATGGAGACATTTAAAGCATTTACGTTTCTCTAAGATAACGGGGACCACACGGGAAAGGAAACGAGCCCTTAAAAGACCTGCAGACATTTACCTAATATCCAGAGATAACATAGCCTGGCTATGCGGTCTATACGGAGGGTCTATGCTGCCCTTCGATATGCTTATTCTGGACGAGTCCAGCAGTTTTAAGAACCATAAGTCTAACCGTTTTAAAGCCCTGCGCTTCGTACAGCCTTCTTTTGATAGGGTAGTACTGCTAACGGGAACCCCAGCCCCTAACAGCTACCTGGATCTCTGGAGCCAGATATACCTACTGGACAGAGGAGAGAGGCTGGAGAAGTTTATAACCAGGTACCAGGCCCGATACTTTACGAAGT
>ERZ795057.2065-NODE-2065-length-15881-cov-6.281056_pt1 | contig 15881 bp, 14 predicted proteins | sample MGYA00375141_ERZ795057 | MGnify/ENA primary metagenome ERZ795057 (study PRJEB30186, sample SAMN05720163) | activated sludge metagenome | isolation source: Anaerobic digester | place: Hong Kong | collected 2015-01-26 ... | reverse complement strand
ACGCTTATCGCTCTCCGGCACGAGCGTGGGTTTGCCCTGCGGCTTTTCAATCAAGCCAGCGAGGATTTCGTCAAAGCGTTTCTTGCCGAGCAGTGCGGTCATGGCGGTGACGCCGAGCACCTTCTGCTCATAGGGGTCATAACCTGCCGCCGAAACGGTAGCGGCCACGGCATTTTCGTCAGTATAGCGTCGATTAGAGCGTCCCTCGACCAGCTTCCAGCCTTGCCATTCCTTCCCGCCAACCGCAGCTTGCAGAGCGTATTCCTTGATGTCGTTCGCCCAAGCAACAAGGCCATCAATACGTCCGAGGATGTTTTCGATGTCCTCATCTGTGAGGAGCGGCGGGAGCTGGAAATCGTATTTTGCGAGTTCCATGTTGTATTCGGCGCGTTTGCGGCAGTCCTGTTTGGCTTTGCAGAACAGGCACCAGTCACCGCACTTGAAATCACCCTCACCCGCATAGGCAAGGTCGGCAGCGGGCTTCAGTGTTTCCTCCACCCACTGGTAGAGGGCGTCTTTTGTCATGACGAAAGTGCTGACATTGGCGCGGCGTGGTTGATAGATGGTCATGGAAACCGTGTCGATGTCGTAGATGCCGTCGAAGATTTCCAAAGCTCCGAGCGCATAGAGCATCATTTGAGGGTTGTTGTCAGCCTCGACTTGCACACCCTTACCATGTTTGTAGTCCACGATATGGAGTGTGCCGTCAGCAACGATGACACAGTCGCCGGTGCCAAAACCACTCTCTACAAAGCGGGAGTAGTCAAGACGCTGCTCAATGAGCACGACAGGATCGGCGCTTTTCTCCTTCGCTTCTTCAAAGAGCTCCATGACAAAGGCGGCATAGCCGGTAGCGCAGTCCTCCATCTCCTCGTTGTAGTAGGGGAGATTTTCTGTGGGATCCGCAGCTTCCATATCGAGCGCCATTTTCAGCTTGTATTCGCACAGGCTGTGGGCGTCCGTACCCTCGGCGGCATAATCGCTGCTTTTGTCCTCGTAGCTCTCGCAGAGCCGAGCAGACGGTGGGCAGTTGATCCACCGATGAGAGGAAGATGCAGATAATAAAGCGTGTTTGCCCATCACAGCACCTCCGCGTCAGAAAGTAACGCCCGATACTTGGCGGGGTCGATTTCCGACAGTTTGTTTGCACCGTACTTCTGGAGCAGAGAGCGCACCTCGGCGGTATGTCCGCTGCGGGACTTTTCCGCAAGGACGGCTCTGACCGCTTCCAGTGTGAGGGGCGGTTCTTTGAGCGGCGCAGATGCATCCGGCTCGGCTTCACCGCTGAACTGCTCCGCCAACCAGTTGGCAGCATCGTTAATCGCAGTAGCGGCGTTGCGCAGCTCCTCGATGGTTGCGGCCATTTCGCTCATTTTGCTCATCTAATTTTCCTCCTTCCGTTGTTTGGCACTGTCCGGCAAGCAAGGTCAGTTTTCTTGCCAGCCGCATGGATACGACGCTGATTTGCGTGAGCACATCCACAAGCTCATCGTCTGTGGCGCTGTATCCGGGTTTCGTTTTGGTTTGGTACATTTCGGTTTCACCTCCTCGGAAGGAGCGGTTGTCGTTTTGCTCTTTCCACTTCCCACTGGAGATGAGCAGCCCCGTTTGACGAAGGAATTTGGAAATAAGCAAAAAAATCTCCAGCCGGTTGTTAGCCGACTGGAGACGGTGCGTTAGAACATATCCGGGTAGTCGCGCTGAATTGCCTGTTCCGCTTTTTTGAGGCGGGACAAGAAGGTCGTGCGGGAAATGCCGATGATATCGGCAATTTCGGTGTCGGTCAGCCCTGCGAGGCGAAGTTCGCCGATGCGCTTGGCTTCCGGCATGATTTCCGCAAGCCTGTCGAAAAGCTGCTCAAGCACAAGCTTGTCCGTTACGACTTCCTCAATGCTGGGAGAGCCGTCTTCCAGCTTGTCCAGCATGGTGGTTTCGTCACCGTTCTCATTTTCAATGGTGTAATCCAGCGAATGCACATCACCGGCTGAGTGATACGGACAGACGAGACAATCGCCGTCGCAAGTCCATGTTTTGCTCTTAGGGCACTGGCACTGACCGTGGTTTTGCGCCCTGTCACGGGTAGCCCAGATATCGCGGTAATAACCATAGTACTGTTCTTTCGTTACCTCAACCCACTGCTTGAGGCGAGGCAGGTAAACCTTGTAACTCCTGTTTGACTGCTGTTTGTCTTGCTTTTTCATTTGATTTCCTCCAAAATTTGAGATTTCGTGAGAAATCACAAGGAGAAAATCTTGAAGTATTGTGCAAATTCACACTCGCGTCATTGTATTTCGGTTTAGAGTGTGATATAATGGTTTAATGTGGTTTAGAGTGAATTGCAAAATCACTTGTTTTCAACTATCCCACGTCGCAGAACAACAAAAAAGCCCTTGCGATTTCTCACAAGGACATGAAATAGTTCGCCGAGTTTGCCCGCCATACTTCGCTGAGTTGGTTGGAGTTTGCCGAGTTGGTTTATGAAAAAAGGTGACAATCTATGACAACAAAAATCACTCCACGCCTCTGTGGTGGAACATTTTTTACTCTGTTTTTACGAGCAAGGAAGCCGCTGCAAGGAGCTAATAAATACTACGCCGGAATCCCGGAACCTTTTTCTCAGCCCATCGCTCTATTTGCTCTGGCAAAAGTAATTGCTCCCGATTGGCAAAATATTTTTATATATGCTAAGACTACCGTCAGAGGGAATACAACGGAATATAAAACCTGTACAAACGACGGCGGCTCGATATACCCGTTTGATGATGATGCAGCGTTGTCTGCTTTTGATGAAAGAGTTAAAACAGAATATCCAATGGCGCTATCTGAAATGTGTGATGTATCCGCATTGCTGGTCGATAGTGGGAGCACAAAGAAGGATGTGCGTTTAGTAAGGGAACTTCTGGCTCTGATAAAAAGCGATGATTCCATTCTGGACGACCAACTCTTTTATGTGGAAGAGAATGGTGAAGCCGTGACCAAGGTTGATTTACTACAGGAGGAACGGATATGCCTGCAGTCATTTTTACTGGGGCTATGGCATTTCGCCATTACCCGCACTGAAAAGAATGCTTTCGGCAAAAGCACCATTGATGAATGGTGTCCTTCGTCCGGCGGTGGAAAGCGCGAGTACAAAGGAAATCTGCAAGAGCTGATAGCAACCCCCATAATCCTGACATATCACACACCTAACGATGAGCCAGAAAAAGAGGAGCCCATCGAAGACGAGGATACCGTTGATGCGGAGATGATGGACGACGATACTGCGGGTGAAACATCCGAAAAAGCGTCCGCTGAAACAACGCAGCAGATTGTAAATAACAATCCGGCGTTCTTCACCTTCAATGTAACAGGCAACGGGAATAGCTTCATTAATAAGGTGGATACCGTGATTATTAAGAACGGAGGCAAAAAGGATGAGTGATAAACCACAGCCCGCTTCGCCAACCATTCTCCAGCCAACCACAGTTCCGACGAACATAAATTTACCCGGAGATGGGAACACACTGATTGCCCACACGAATGCTGTAAGCATGAGTACAAACACGATCAATGTGTTTGTGCCATCACCTCAGCCCAATGGAGTAATGCTGCCAACAAAGCGCACCCTAAATACAAATTTATACAATTTGTTTGTTATTGGAGATGAAACCTTTGCGTCGGGACATTTCATTGTTCCGAAGGACAGAGCACTTACCGAGTGTATGATTCCTGAACTTAAGGCAAAGTACGCTATGCTGAACGAAAATGCGATTACTGCCATCAAAACTCTTCCATCTGTGTTTGCAAGCGAAAACCTCCACTATGGATATACCGATATAACACAGCAGGCGTACTTTGGCCTTGTCACCGATATTAAAATCCAAGAAAACGGCATAAAGGTACACTGCCAGTTACTATCTGCTATTCCTCAACAACGGCTAAATGAAATAGCGTTCAACCTCGCAATCAACGGAGCCTCATCGTTCAATGAACTAAACCGCACTCATTGGGCGATTAAACATATCAATCTAATAGAAGAATTAAAGGATGCGGGGATAAGCGTTCTCGCGCCAACATAATCCGCCACGAAAGAAATGACACGCATAACAATTAATGGAGGTTCAAAGATGAACAACGAGAATGAAAACATTGTGGCCGAAAAATGGGTTAACCTCGAGGATATAGCGGAACACCTCAGTGTTAGTAAAGATACTGTGCGCACTTGGATGCGCGAGGGTAAGCTCCCCATTAACAAAGCGGGAAAAAGATACAAATTTAAAATCTCCGAAGTTGATGAATGGCTGCGGAAAGGAAAGATTCAGGACTGACAGGCGCAAAACCACACTTTTCGCTTGCCGACTGACTCAGTGGAAGGAGTAAATCGATGAATAAAAAAATGACATCAGCAATCGAGGATATCACGCTCAATGCTGCCACCTTCAGCGGAGATGTGGTTTCCCCAACATTTATAAATTTCTTTTACGGTCGTAACGGTGCCGGTAAATCCACAATAGCACAGGCCATTGGGTCAAACACTGGACTGCGTTGGCAGGAAGGAAAAACACCTGCGGATTATGATATTCTGCTGTATGACCAGGACTTCATTAATGATAACCTGCAGAACTACGACAACCTCGCAGGTGTATTTACCGTATGTGAAACGAACATAGAAATCCAAAAGCAGGTTGAAAAGAAAAATGCAGAAAAAGCAGCGCTTGACGAACAGTATCGCGCGCTTTCTTCTGCGGCGGGTAAAAAAGGCGACGAAAAAGAATCTTCATTAAGCACATTCCAGAATGCTTGCTGGGACAAAACAAAATCCATTCGTGCGGCTTTTGATGAAGCCATGAAGGGCAAAAAGCGCGTTAATCTCTTCTCCGATGCGGTTTTAGCGGTTCCGGCACCTACAGAGCATGATTTAGATGCCCTGAAGAAAATGTATTCTATTGCTTTCGACACTTCGTCCAGAGCATACAAAGAATTTTCCAGAGCGGGCAGCTCCACAACTTACGGCAAGCTCCCCGGACGCGACCTCATGGATAAACCGGTTGTAAGCAGCAGCGAATCACCGTTTGCTTCGTTTATTAAAGCACTGAGCGCCACGGACTGGGTACGAAATGGGCATGACCATTATTCCGCGCAAGCTGACGGAAAATGCCCCTACTGCCAGCAGAAGTTGCCGGCTGGATTTGAAGCTGAAATTGAAGCTTGTTTCGATGCACAGTACCAGCAAGACATCGATGATATCCGCGCGTTCCAAACCACTTATGTCCGAGAGACAAGCTCAATTCTGAGCACGCTCCAAGCGAATCTGCAGGATGTGCTGCCAACTGTCGATTATTCGGAGTACAAAGATAAAATTGCGCTTCTGAAAAGCAGTATCGAAATTAACACACAGCGTATTTCCGGTAAAGTCAACGAGCCAACCTCCATTGTGGCTCTTGAGGATACGGATTCACTTCTCATAGATATTGGCACGATAATTGATGACATCAATCGCCAGATTAAGGCAAACAATGATGTTGTGAACGATAAGAAAGCAAAAAAGAACGCTTGCATCACTCAGGTGTGGGAACACATTGCATTCATGCTGAGCGGCGATGTCGCAAACTACAAGGTGGAGCAAGCAAAGCTCCAGAAAGAAGTCAACGACCTTACGGCAAAAGCAAATGCCGCTCGTTGTTCTGCATCTGCTATTACAGGGGAAATCTCCGTTTTGAATCAGCAGGTTGTAAACACGAAAGCCACCATTGACAGCATCAACGCGCTTCTTCAGGATTCCGGCTTTCAAGGGTTTAGCCTGCGAGAAAAACATGGCGTACCGAATGTATACGAGGTAATCCGTCAGGACGGAACCGTTGCCGTAAAACTCAGTGAGGGTGAACGGAATTTTATTGCATTTCTGTACTTTTATCACTTTGTGCGCGGCAGCCATAGCAGCGATGCAGTAAAAGATAAAATTGTTGTAATCGACGACCCCGTTTCCAGCATGGACAGCAATACTTTATTTATTGTAAGCGCCCTTGTCCGTGAAATGGTCGAGGTCTGCTATAACAACACTGATTACCGCGACAACACTGTGCAGGGTGATTATATTAAACAGATTTTCATCCTGACGCACAATGTATATTTCCATCGTGAGATTACCTACCATCAGGCGCGGCGCTACAAGAGTGTTTCGTTCTTTGTCATCCACAAAAGCGACAATGTGTCAAGCGTGAAATTATGTGAGCGACAGAGCGCAACAGTTCCGACGGAAAAAGAAAACTACAATCCCGTACAGAACTCTTACGCGGCGTTATGGGACGAGTTCAAAGAGCTGAATTCCACTATTCCGGTGCTGAATGTTATTCGGCGTATTCTGGAGTATTACTTCCTACAACTATGTGGCTACGAAGGAACGGATATCCGCAAAATTGTTCTGGAGGATAATAAGGATAAATTCGTCACACAGGTCGAAGGCGGCAAGCCGGACTACGAGAGATATCATTTGGCTTCGGCGATGCTGTCCTACATAAACAACCCCCACGGAATCAGCGATGGCTTGAATTATGTTGAAGACTGTGAGGATGCAGAACAGTATAAAGCGGTGTTCAAACTCATCTTTGAGTCACTGCATCAGGAGCAGCATTACAATATGATGATGGGTCAACAGGACTAAGTCCGTTATTTGGGACACCACATGGTGTAAAATGTAGAGTAGGTCTTAGGACTGAATGGAGGATAATATGGCAGACAAAACAGTAATCGACGCAATGTGGGACGATGCGCCCATAGATGTTTCGTCAGAAGTTAATTTCATATGGTCTATCGCAAACAAGCTGCGCGGACCCTACCAAAGCGATAAATATAAGGATGTCATCATCCCAATGGTCATCATTCGCCGCTTTGAGTGTGCGCTGGAACCGACGAAAAAAGCCGTTGTTGCGCAAGCACAGCAGAACCCGTCGTTCCCGGCAAAAGCGATGTACCGTGTATCGGGCTATCAGTTTTACAACACCAGCGAATTTGATCTTGCGGAACTGGTGAATGACTCAGACCACCTCGCCGCTAATTTCAAAAGTTACATACAGGGGTTCTCCGCCAATGTGCAGGAGATTCTCCTCTCTGCTGAAAAAGGTCTCGATTTCAATAAGCAGATTGATAAGATGGACAAGAACAACCGCCTGCTGTCTGTAGTCAAAGCGTTCTCGGAGCTCGACCTCAATCCTCGCACCATAGACAATGTGAAAATGGGATACATTTTTGAAGAGCTTATCCGTAAGTTCTCTGAAAATGCCGAGGCTGGCGACCATTACACCGGTAGGGATATCATCAAAACGATGGTAAACATTCTGCTTGCCGAGGGCTGCGATGACATTTTCGACGATGGTAAGGTTATCACTATCCTCGAGAAAGCAGTAGCGTGATTGATACAAGATAACCATTGGGTGCAAGTGTGAAAATCCCATAGAATAAGGCTTTTTGAGAACGACCCATGAGAGAGGGTCTTATTTTTTTGCCCGGAAACAGAAAAATGGCAGCATCGGTAGCATTGAAAACAGGCGGATTTTGCATACGGTATTAACGATAGCAAAGAGCTATCGTTGCAAGGTTTAATGTTGTAACGATTGTAATTTGTGTAGACCTACCAGTCTTTGCACATACCCCTTGACTTTTCTGCCTTTCAGAGTGATGTATGTTACAAACTCGGAATAGGAGGTCTTTTCAATGCTTGAAAATGAAGTTGATTACCGTTTGGCAAAGATGCTGCTTGGCTGTCTTTACCACGATGGCTTACTTACAGAAAAACAAATGCAGAAGGTCTGGGATAAATTACTGGAATACTACCACCCGCCGTTTCAGTCGGTTGAGGTCAGAAAAGAAATCGGAGATGGGGTGACGGTCGGTGAGCGATAAAATTGTCAAGAAGGTGGAGAACCTGCCACAGCTTACGGCTGTTAAAAGAACGGATAAACTCATCCAGCGAGTTGCTGCCTATGCTCGTGTTTCTACGGGCAAGGAAGAACAGCAGACCAGTATTGTGGCACAGAAGGAATATTACACAGATTACATCAAGAGCCATGCCGGATGGCAGTTCGTAGGTGTTTACGCAGACGAAGGCATCAGCGGCTGCAGCACCAAAAGACGAGAGCAGTTCAAACAGCTGATGAGTGATTGTATGGCGGGTAAGATTGATATGGTGCTAACCAAGTCCATATCACGTTTTGGCAGAAATACGGTAGATACGTTGACAACAATCCGTGAGTTGAAGAGTAAAGGCATAGGAGTGTATTTTGAGAAAGAGCAGGTTTGGACAATGGACTCCAAGGGCGAATTCATCATAACACTTATGTCCTCACTGGCACAGGAAGAATCACGCTCCATGTCAGAGAACATACTGTGGGCAGTCAGAAAACGATATGCCCAGGGCAAAGGCAGCTTTGCCTACTCAAGAGTTCTCGGCTTGGATAAGGGCAAAGAGAAATTTGAAATAGTTGTCAATCGTGAAGAAGCAGTTATCGTGTGCAAGATATTTCGAATGTTCATCCAGGGATTAACACCGCACACAATTGCAATTGCCTTAACAGCGGCAGGAATACCTTCTCCCGGTGGCTGTGAGGTGTGGAGTGCAGCAACTGTTCGCAGGATGCTTTCAAATGAGAAATACAAAGGCGATATGCTTTTACAGAAGGAATTTACGGTAGATTTTCTAACGAAGAAGGTCAAGAAAAATGAAGGCGAACTGCCACAATATTATGTTTCCAACAACCACGAGCCGATTATCGACCCGTGGCTTTTTGATTTTGTGCAGGAAAACTTTAAGAACAGGAAAAGGGAGAATAAACGCAGATACAGCGGTATTGGTTTCTTTAGTAGCAAAATTATATGCGCCAAGTGCGGTGCGACATTTGGCCCCAGACCGTGGCATTCCACTTCCTACAATAATTCAGTATGGCAGTGCCGTAACCGCTATTCGGCCGTGAAATGCAAGACCACGAATATCTATGACAAGCTGCTGTTTTATGTCCTGCACGATGTGGCAAGAAAAAAGATTGTGGCAAAGGACATACGGACAGCAATAGTGGAATTCGCAGCAGATGCGGTCAGTGCTGACAGGCTGGCAGCCATTGAACGCTACATAGAGAACTTTGAAAGCATGAGTGCCTGGAAGATGCTTTCCGATGCAGATGACCTTTCATTCGTGATTGACAGAGTTCTGGTCAAGCCGGATAGCGGACATTTCGCTGATGTACTTGCGGCTGCAAGTTCTAACGCAAATACAAATGTATCTATGCTTGGTGAATCGTTCAAATACTGTGCTCCGATCGCAGGTGCTTTAGGTTTTTCGTGCGAAGATACCGCTGAGGCACTTGGTTTAATGGCGAATGCAGGTATCAAGTCTACACAATCCGGTACTTCCATGCGTTCCATTATGACTGCTCTTTCCGGCAATGTAAAATTTTGCTCTGCCGCCTTCGGAGAAATGGAGATCGCAACTTCCAATTCAGACGGTTCTATGCGTAGCCTTTCTGATATTTTAGCAGACTGTAGGGTTGCATTCGATCAGATGTCCGAATCCGAAAAAGCAAGTACCGCACAGTCACTTGTAGGTAAAAATGCAATGTCAGGCTTTCTTGCTTTAATGAATGCTGCTCCTGCGGATATTGATAAATTATCAGGAGCCATTGCAAACTGTGATGGCACTTCACTTTCGATGGCAGAAACCATGCAGGACAATCTCGCAGGACAGCTTACCATTTTGAAGTCCCAGCTGGAAGAACTGGCGATCTCTTTCGGCGAAATTCTGATGCCTGTTATCCGTGACATCATCACCAAAATACAAGGATTTGTGGACAAACTCAACGCTCTTGACCCTGCAACCAAGCAAACCATTCTCAAAATCGGACTGATGGCTGCGGCTTTAGGTCCATTGCTGATCGTTGTTGGTAAAACAATTTCTTCTATCGGAAGTATGATGACATTCATTTCAAAAATCCCGACCATGATCGCAGGTGCAAAGACGGCATTTTCTACCCTTGGTGCGGCAATCGGCAGTATTTCTGCTCCTGTCGTTGCGGTTGTTGCAGTAATTGCTGTACTTATTGCAGCATTTGTAAATCTATGGAACACCAACGAAGACTTTAAAAACAGCATTCTTTCCATTTGGGAACAAATAAAGTCCACCTTTGAACGTCTGACATCAGGCATTGTTGACCGAATCAATGCACTCGGATTTGATTTTCAGAATTTCGGTGAACTGCTAAAAGCGATGTGGAACGGATTATGCAGTGTGCTTGCACCTGTATTCGAGGGCGTTTTTCAGCATATTTCAAATATTTTCACTTTTGTGACAGATAGCATTTTAAGCGTTCTTGATGTATTTATCGGCTTGCTTTCAGGCAACTGGGAACAGTGCTGGAATGGCATCAAGGACATTTTTACTGCTATCTGGGATTTTGTCGTTAACAAGTTCAGCAACATTCTGAATGTTCTCCGTGGCGTGGCAGATGTATTTCTTGGTTGGTTCGGAACTTCGTGGAATGAGGTCTGGACAAGCATCAAAGACTTCTTTGTCGGCATCTGGGACAGCATCTGTTCTGCGTTTCAGTCTGTCGCTGATTTCTTCACAAACATCTGGAATGCGATTTCCACATTCTTTATCACAATGGCAACTGCGATCTATACCACAGCAGTCACGATTTTTACTTCTGTATATGATTTCTTTGCAGGAATCCTGACCAGTATTCACGACTTCTTTTCCACCATTTTCAATGCAATTTGGACAGTCATTTCAACTGTCTGCACAGCCATTTACGACACGATTTCAAGTATCTGGAATGCCATTTACAGTTTTATTTCTCCGTTGTTGGAAGCGTTCCAATATCTGTTTGAAACGATTTTTCAGGCGATCCACATTATCATCAGCAACGTGATGGATTGGATCTCGGAAAAAATACAGACCATCTGGAATGCGGTCGTTGCCTTTCTCACGCCGTTGCTTGAGGGGATAAAAACATTCTTTGAAACAATCTGGAATGCCATTTATACCACGATTTCAACGGCTTTAAGCACCATTTCAAGCGTGATTTCTACCGTTTGGACTGCAATTTCAGGTTTCATTTCCGGTGTGATGAACACGATTCATTCCATTATTTCGAGTGTATGGAATGCAATCAGCAGTGCTGTTTCCAGTGTGGTAAATGCTATCCGAAATACGGTATCTTCCGTCTGGAACAGCATTTCTTCCACAATTTCATCGGTGATGAATACAATTCATTCGACTGTGACAAACATCTGGAACAATGTGAAATCTTCTGTTGCAAGTGTCATCAGCGGCATTTACTCCACGATTAAAGGCGGATTTGACAATGCGGTGAACTATGTCAAAGGGCTTGCATCAGATGCGTGGAACTGGGGACGGGATATTGTTTCCAACATCATTGATGGCTTGAGAAGTATGATCGGCAGTCTTGCTGACAGCGTATCAAATATTGCCGATACGATCCGCAGTTATCTGCATTTTTCTGTCCCTGACGTAGGACCGCTGACAGATTTTGAAAGCTGGATGCCGGACTTCATGAACGGCTTGGCAGACGGCATCAATAAAAGCAAAAAGGTCGTAGCAAAGGCGGTTTCGGGCGTTGCGGATACCATGAAACTTTCGCTCAATTCCGAGCAAAACTACAACCTTGACGGCATGACGGGGGCAATGATGAACGGCACTTCTGAAAATTCGGTGGTCAACAATTACTATCAAAACGACAACAGCCGCACAGTGAATCAGACCAACAATAGCCCGAAATCACTGTCACGGCTGGAGATTTATAGACTTACGAAGAATGCGGTGAAACAGTAATGGGGCGGAGTTTCTGCCCTGCAAACTGGAATTTGACGCTCTATTAATGCTATTAAACCCAATCAATAGCATTCTTTACAAGTTTGACAAATGGTTCACAGGTCAGATTTTGGGTAGTGTGTGCAGGAACGATACAGCAGATTTTTCCCTTGCCATAGGTGTGAATCCATACAGCAGGCTGAACGCCGTTCTTTGAAATGGTTTCTGCAAGAATCGTTGTATCAGCATTCGGAATCATTTTCATTACATAATGTTCGTCAAAATCAGGGAATGTGAATTTGCCAATGCCTTCAATAATCGGATGTTCTGCTATCGGTTTTACAGTAAGCGGACATTGTTCGGGATGAGTGATAAAGTTACTTCTTACAACATTTGTGAGGATTGCGTGATTTTCTGTGTAATCAGTAAGTGATGCGTGAAGCATAATCGTTCCCATACCATTCTGAACATCATTCAGAAATTTCTCCGTCCATTTTTCATCACACCAGATTGGAGTAGGAATCTGATCATTTTCAATAGGATCTTTGAAAGACAAAAACAAATCAAACTGCCCGTTGAAATAATCATTTGGGTTCTTTGTGAATGTTACTTCATAATCTGCGTTAAACAGATAGTCCATCATAGGCTTGATGGAATCATCGTGATGCCAGTAATCGTGTACCAAAACAAATACTTTTTTACTCATAAGTTATACGTCCTTTCATCACCATTTTATGGCTACGTTTCTGTGAATTCTCGTTTTTTAGATGTGCGTTAAATTCCGATTTATAGGGCTGTCACGCCCTACAGCATATACCCAATTATATCACATTCCACTCTCAAAAGTCAATGAGCGGTTTTGAGCCGTGATGCAAACGGCTCAGTGGTAAATAACTACTATAATGACAACAGCCGCACAGTAAATCAGACCAACAATAGTCCGAAAGCACTGTCACGGCTGGAGATTTATAGGCAGACGAGGAATGCGGTGGATATTTAAAAGTTAGTGCAGAAATCGAAATCCCATAATAACGACACCAAGCACCACAAGAATAATACCTGTAGCACGATTTAATGTTTTTGGCTTTGCCTTATTTGCAAATACTGCCGCAATTCTTGCCCATATCAGCGTAAACACAATGCACAATACCCATGTCAGAATATCCGGTGTTCCGCCAATTGTAAAATGCGATACAGCACCCGTCAATGCGGTAAAAGTCATAATAAATACACTTGTGCCTACAGCGGTTTTTAATTCATATCCCATAACGCTGGTCAGAATCAGAAGCATCATCATTCCGCCCCCTGCACCAACAAATCCGCAAATAAAACCAATAATAATTCCACAGATAATGGACTGTATAGCACGTTTTTTCGCTGATGTTTCCGCCATAGATTCTTTAGTGTTCATAACAGGACGAACAATAAATTTTATTCCAAGCAGAAACGTCATAAATACCGAGAAACCGCCCATTGTTGCGGATGGCAGAGTACTTGCCACATAGCTTCCGACAACTGTAAAAACAAGCACACTTGCCATCATAATTAATCCGTTTTTAATGTCCAGATTCTTATTTTTATGATAAGTATAGGCGGAAACTGCACTTGCCAACACATCAGAAGAAAGTGCAATACCGACTGCCATATAAGGGTCAATACCTAAAAAAGTAATCAACATCGGACTGATAACGGCGGCAGCACTCATTCCTGCAAATCCTGTTCCAAGTCCTGCACCCATACCTGCAAAAAATGTAACCAGAATAGTCATTATTGTTTCCATTATTCTTTTTCCTCCAAAATTTCATCTGAATTTTTACTGATAACCTGCATAACTTCTTCAAAAGCTTTCCTCATATTATCATCAATATGGACAAACAGCTTTTCAAAAAACATTTTTTGCAATTGCTGACCTCGTTCTATGATTGGTTTGGCTTTCTTTGTACACAGTAATTCTGTTTTACGCCTGTCACCTTCTACAGCCTGTCTTGTCAAATAGCCTTCCTGAACCAGACGTTCAACATTTACCGATACCAGATTTGCTTTGATATGGCGTATCTCTACAATATCTCTTGCATTTTTGTATTTCGGATTATTTCCAAGAAACATCAGAATATCAAATGCAGTTTGCGACAAACCCAGTTCTTTACAAAGTGGCTTACACACTTTACTGTATGCAAGTGAAATTTTTCTGGGGATTTCAATACTGAAGTTCATATGTCCTCCTGTTCTTTTTTGAATAGTTCAATTTTGAAGTATTATATCATATTATCATCTTTTTGTCAATGAAAAGCAGGTGAAATTTTGTTCTACACTTTAATTCTTGAAAACGAAGCAGGTCAAAAAATCGGCCTGTCCAAAACTGCAAACCGATATATGTTCTCCAAAATCAAAGGACTTGATCCGCCAACAGGAACAATCAGCACTTCAAATTATGCAGGAATGAACGGCAGCTATCTGAATAACGCATTCATCGAAAAGCGGAACATCGTCATTACCTTTCAGATGCGTGGCTTTGATGTGGAACTTCGCAGGCATGAACTATATCGTGTGGTCAAGCCGTCACGCTACATCAAGATATACTACTCCACAAAAAATATTTCTGTGTATGCTGAGGGTATTGTGGAAACCTGCGAGGTGGAGAATTTTGAAAAGCTGACCAATGGGCAGATTTCCATTCTCTGTCCCGATATTTACTGGTACTCCACTGAAACGCAGATTGCAGAATATTCCCGTGTCAGAGGTGCATTTCATTTTGTCTGTCCTGACAATGATGAGCCTTTTCCGATTGGTGCATATAATACGCAGGATATGATGACCATCAATAACAGCGGTGATGAGGTCGGATTCACCCTTGAAATCAGCGGAGGACCTGCGAAAAATCCGACTATTTACAACGCTCTGACGGACGAATATATGCAGATTTCAGGCGATATTCAAAAGGGAGATGTTATCACCATAACTACAAAAACGGGCAACAAAACCGTTCTTCTGGAGCGTGAGGGCGTTGTGACCAACATCATCAACCGCCTTGTTTCCGGGTCAACCTGGCTGAATCTGAAAACGGGCGAAAACAAATTTTATGTGACGGCATCGGAGGGACTGAACCGCATCAAAGTTCGCCTGATACACCGAAATGCGTACTTAGGGGTGTGAAAATGCAGATTGAAATTTACAATATGACTGTCTTGAATGATAAACTGAATATTTCACTTGAGGCTGTCTGCGACAGTTTTTCTTCGCTTTTATGGGATATTGAATATTACAAATGCGGTGCTTTTGAAGTGTACATTGCTGCATCTCCCCGAAATATTGAAATTTGAAGTTCAAAAGTCACTAGATGAAAACAAGATATTATTTGATTCATTGATGCAAGAGTACTTCGAGTAAGTATATGTTAATTACAATTACGTATAAGCAATGATTATTTAGACTTTTATATTTAAAATGGGGGTGAGAATATATGTCGAAATTATATTCTGATTGGCTAAAAATAGATCTTCATATTCATACAGATTTTAGTAGGAAGACAAAGAACAATGATTATAAAGGCGTATTTTTTATTGATAGTTTGTACAACAAGTTAAAAGAACAAGATGTTTCAATATTTTCGTTAACTGATCACAATATTATTAATATCGATGCGTACAAAGAATATTATGAGAAATATAATAGTGCTACAGATCCTTTGCTTCTTGCGGGAGTGGAACTAGATATTTTAGGAAGTTCAACAACTTATCATTCGCTTATTATATTTAATTGCAACGATTACGATGGCCTTAAAGCTATTCATGATAGCCTTGAAGAGAAATATGCTAAAAAAAATTGTGATGTGTTTAAACGGATATTAACATTTGATGATATTATTTCTGCCTTTGATGAGTTGGACTACTTTTTTATCCCCCATGCAGGAAATACATCAAGTATAATTGACGCTTTTAAGGGTGATATTGCTGCGGCGCAGAAAATGTTAATTTTACTCCAAAGTCCAATGGAAAAGGTTCAGGAGAAAAGAAGACAAATATACAATGAGCATTTTGATGTAAGGTTAACTGAAGCCTTTCGAAAAAAGGAGGATTTTGCGTAT
>ERZ795057.2062-NODE-2062-length-15892-cov-4.579024_pt1 | contig 15892 bp, 14 predicted proteins | sample MGYA00375141_ERZ795057 | MGnify/ENA primary metagenome ERZ795057 (study PRJEB30186, sample SAMN05720163) | activated sludge metagenome | isolation source: Anaerobic digester | place: Hong Kong | collected 2015-01-26 ... | reverse complement strand
TACGGCGACACGATTTACATTCCGTCGCTGGAGGACAGCAACGAGGCGTTCCGGAAGTACGTGGAGGATGTCAATTCGGGCGCGATCCAGGCCGGCGCGGACATCAAGATCGAGGGCGGCAAGGTCAGCGTGCAGGGCGTGGGCGGCGTCATGACCATCAACGGGATCCTGGCCGAGCTGATCTTCAAGGAAAACAAGGACCGCCACGACTTCTATGTCGAGGAAAGCTACGTGATTCCGTGGATGTATCCGTATCTGACGCCGCACGGGATCATTCTGAAGCTGAACCGGGACCGGCTGCCGGGGCTGGACCCGGAGCTGGTGAAAAACGACCACGCGTTCTGGGAGTGGTACACGCAGTGGCTGCTGGACCAGCCGGAGTTCCGGCGCGACATCTGCGCGCGCAAGTCGTTCTCGAAGCTGCGCAGCGCGATTGCCGGCATCTATGACTACCGGCGGATGTACGACGAGGCGGAGTATGCCTTCAAGCAGTCCATCGACCTGTATCCGCTTTCGCCGGAAGCGAACTTCCGCCTGGCGCAGATGTACATGAACATGCAGCGCTTCGAGGAGGCCGAGACGCTGATCCGCTCCTTCCAGGAGCAGGATCCCAAGAACGAAAGCGCCAAGGGCTTCCTGAACCAGATCGAGGGGCACCGCCGCATGGTGGACCGCCGCCGGGAAATCGAGAACAAGCAACAGGATTCCGGCGTGCTGACTCCCGACGAGGCGCTGGAACTGGTCTCCATTTACCGCATGTCCGGGATGCAGAATGCCTATCAGAATCTGGCGACGCGGCTGGTATCGGATCCGGGATTCCCTCCGCAGCATCTCCTGGCGGTGGCGGGCATGTTCGCCCAGGACCAGCGCGTGGACGCCTTGGTCTTCACCCTGGAGCGCTATACGCAGAAGGAAGGCGGCAATCTGGATGTCTGGCTGGATCTGGCCGCGGCCTATGCCTTCCTCGGGCGGGCCAACGAAGCCGTTCAGGCGTCGCGGCGGGCGATCGAACTGGGCGGCGACCGGGCCCGCGACGCCATCCTGCGCGACGGACGCTTCCAGCCCCTGGCCTCCAATCCCGAATTCCGCGCGCTGTTTCCCCGTCAGGCCGGGCGGTCGGCGATGCCGCAGGCCCCGCAGTGGCAGGGCGGACTTCCCAACCTGCCGGGCCTGGCGAGATAGGCCGGACATGCCTCTTCCTGCCGGCGCCGCCGGATTCGAGGCGCTCACGCCCGATGTGGTGATGGACAGCGCCGAGCGCGCCCTGGGGCGGCGCACCTCCGGCATCTGCCGTCCGCTGACGTCGTATATCAACCGCGTGTATGAAATCGGCCTGGAAGACGGCGGGCCTGTCATTGCCAAGTTCTACCGTCCGGGACGCTGGAGCCGCGAGGCGCTGCAGGACGAGCACGACTTCCTGCGGGAACTGGCGGCCGACGAGATTCCGGTCGTGGCGCCGCTGGCGGACGACGCCGGGGCGACGCTGCACGACGAGGGGGGCATCTGCTTCGCGCTGTTTCCCCGCATGGGCGGGCGCCCCTGCGACGAGCCGTCGCGGGAGGAATGGCGGCAGATCGGCCGTCTGATCGGGCGCATTCATGCGGCGGGCGCGCGCCGTCCGGCGGCGCACCGGATCACGATTGATCCGCGGGAATCCTCGCGGCAGCACCTGGATTTTCTGCGCGGGTCCGGGGCGATTCCGCGCGAGGTCGCCGGCCGCTATCTCGATGCCGCGCAGCGTCTGCTGGACCGCCTTGCGCCGCGGTTCGACGGCGTGGCGCGGCAGCGGCTGCATGGCGACCTGCACCGGATGAATCTGCTGTGGCGGCCGGGGGAGGGGTTCCGGGCCATTGATTTCGACGACATGGCCAACGGCCCCGCCATCCAGGATCTGTGGATGCTCCTGCCGGACCGCCTGCCCGCGGCGCGTGCAGAATTCGACGGGCTGCTGGAAGGCTACGAGACCTTTGCGGAGTACGACGACGCGCAGACGCGGCTGATTGAACCGCTGCGCGCCATGCGCTATCTGCACTACGCCGCGTGGTGCGCCCGGCAGAAAGCCGACGAAGGGCGCACGCTGCTCCATCCGGAATGGGGCAGCGCCGACTTCTGGCGCAGGGAACTGGCGGACCTGCAGCGCCAGGCCCGGGACATCGAGGACCTGGCATAAATCCGCCCGGTCGCCTCAGACCAGCCAGAGCCAGGCCAGGGCCGACGGGACGACCTGCATGGTGGCGTTATCCCAGCCGTGGGGAGAGACGGCCTCCGTCAGGGCGGCTATCGCGGCAATGGCGAGAATCTTGAACAGGCCGAAAGGCCCGGGGACGATGTGGGGGGACGCGGCGGCCGCGAGGGCCAGGGCGACGGCCGACATGACCAGCACCGCGGCCGATCCTTCGAAACTGCGCGTGGCGGGCACCGACGACCGGGACGGGACGCGGTAGCGGTGCCGTCCGAACCGGGCGCCGACGGGTTCCCCGATGGCGTCGCCGAGTCCGGCGACCAGATACCCGGCGAGGGCGAAGGGGCCGAACAGGATGTTGGCGGCCAGACCGCCCGCAAGGGTTGTGAAGTACGGCACGAGGATGAAGAAGGTCCGGTGCGGTTCGTCCCGTTCCCGGGCCATGGCTTCGTAGAGCAGGTGGCCGGGGCCGCGCCAGACGGCGTAGAAGACCACCAGCGAGCACATGGCGCCGAACAGGCAGACCGCGGAAGATCCCAGGCGCCATTGCAGGACTGCCGCGGTGCTGAAGATCAGGAAATGAAAGGTCTTGCGCGTATAGCCCGTGCGCACGCCGCGCCGCTTCAGCGTGCCGGCGATCCACAGGGCCGCCAGGGACCAGGCCAGGCCGGCCGGGCCGCCCAGGGCCAGCGCTTTGGGGGTGGGGAAGTTCCCCGCAAAGAAATCCAGCGTGCGTTGAATCAGCTCGTTCATTGTGACGTGCCGCCGGATGCGGCCGGCGCCGCCTGCGGAACCAGGATCTCTCTCCGCTTTACATACGCCGTAGCCCGGGCCGGCGCCGGCGGGGCCGCGAGCAGGATGTCGCGGAGCCTTTCGTGGCCGGCGGTGGAGATCGCGGTGCGGTCGTTCTTGTCTCCGCCGTCCGCGCGCAGCCAGGTCGGATAGTCGCGGCAGTCGCCGGATTCAAACGGCCACATGCGCCCGCGGAGGCCGGCGGCCAGCAGGCCGACGGCGAAAGGCCGCAGCGAAAAGCGGCAGAGGGTGAACAGGCCCGTGGTGAAGGTTCGGCACCTGAGCGCGGGGAGGTAGAGATCGAACAGGATGTCCCGGGCCGAGGTCATGATGTAGACGGCGGCGCCGGAGCGCAGCGCCAGGAGGCCGAGTTCCCGGATGGCGCACTGCCGGCACGCCGCGGGGAGGGGGCCGTCGCCGAAGCGTCCCTCCAGGCAGGCGCAGTCGTGGTTGAAGCGTCCCGACGGGCAGGGCGGATCCAGCGGCTTCATGCAGAACCCGAGGCCGAGAACGGCGCGGGGGCCGCCGAAAGGCGGTTCAGGGCCCGCGGCCGGCGTGTCGACCCGGTCGCCGGAGACATCCAGCGCGGCGGCCGTGCGGATTGCCCGAAGGGTTTTCAGCGGGTGCGGCAGGGCGATGCGCAGGAAGAACTGCCAGCCGTATTCGCGGAACAGGCTGTGCCGGATGAAACTCCAGAGACCGAGAGGCGGCGGTGGTGCGGCGCATTCCATGCCGGCAAGGATAGGGCGGCGGCCGGGAGCCGGTCAATGGCGATTCCCGCCGGCTTATTGCCGGGGCAGGGCCCGGAGGAGGGCCGGCCAGGTTTCCGGCGGGAGTTGTTCGGCGCGGGCGGCGGGATCCACCCCGGCGGCGGCGAGCGCGGGCAGGGGGTCATCGGTGAGATCGCGCAGGGACCGCCCCAGCATCTTGCGGCGGCGGGAAAACACATGGCGCAGCAGGTGGCGCAGGGAGGCTTCGTCCGCCTCCCCGCCGAGGGGCTGGTCGTGCAGGAGCAGGCGGGAAATGGACGACTGCACCGACGGGGGGGGCCAGAAGCAGGTGCGGGAGATGTGCTTGACGGTGGTGATGGCATAGCGGCGTTGGAGCAGGATCGAGAGCAGGCCGTAGTCCTTGGTGGACGGGACGGCCGTGAGGCGGTCGGCGACTTCGCGCTGGATGGTGACCACCACGAGGGCCGGCGGATGGGGGAGTTCCGTCAGATCCACGAGCAGGCGTGCGGCGATGGCATAGGGCAGGTTGGCGACGAGCTTCATGCCGGGGCGGGGAAAGAGCGAGGGCAGGTCGCAGTCGAGGATGTCGGAATGGATCAGCTTGAGTTTGGACTCGCCGGCAAAGCGGTCTTGCAGCCAGGCGGCCAGCCGTCGGTCCTTTTCGACGGCGGTGACGGCTCCCGCGCGGGCCAGCAGGGCTTCGGTGAGAACGCCGAGGCCGGGGCCGACCTCGACCACGCGGTCGGCGGGCTGCAGTTCGGCGGCCTCCAGCAGGATGTTCAGGATGTTGCGATCGATCAGAAAATTCTGCCCGAGGATGCGCGAGGGATGGAAATCCAGCTGCGCCAGCAGGGCGCGGACTTCGGAAGGGTGCGTTAAATTGGGGCTGTCGGCCATTTGGGGATTCCGTCCGGGGCGGGGTTCTGCTATCTGGAGGAGGGAGGTAGGAGCTGCCATGAGAGAAGCCGAGAAAAAAATACGGGCCCGGGTCGCCCTGGCGGAGGAATGCCGCCGGCTGCGGGCCGCCGGGAAAAAAGTGGTGTTCACCAACGGCTGTTTCGACCTGATGCATGCGGGCCATGCCAGCTATCTGCAGTTCGCCCGTCAGCAGGGCGACGTCCTGGTCGTGGGGCTGAACACCGATGCCAGCGTGCGGCGTTACAAGGGCGAAAAGCGCCCGATCGTGGACGAGCAGAGCCGCGCGCGGATGATGGCGGCGCTCGAATGCGTGGATTACGTGACGTGGTTCGACGAGGAGGAGCCGAAGGAGCTGATCGGAGAACTGCAGCCTGACGTGCTGGTGAAGGCCGAGGACTGGGCGCACTATGTCAGCGGCCGCGACCTTGTCGAGGCGCGCGGGGGAAAAGTCGTGCTGGCGCCGATGGTGGAAGGACTTTCCACGACCGCGCTGATCGAGAAGATCGTGAAGGCGTACGGCGCGGGGACATAACGTGGCGCCGAACAAAAAGCAGCCCGTCCCGGCGGACTATGGGGCCTTGCTGGTTGCGGTCAAGGAACGGGTTCGCGCCGCCCAGTATCAGGCCCTCAAGGCGGTCAACCGGGAACTGGTCGGCTTGTATTGGGACATCGGGCGGTTGATCGTAGAACGGCAGGCAGATGCCCAGCACGGCTCATCCATCGCCGAACGCCTTGCCGAAGACCTGCGCCAAGAGTTTCCGGGAGTTGGCGGCTTCTCTCGCCGCAACATCTTCTACATGCGCGAATTCTATCAGGTCTATCGGGAGTTGCCCAAAGTGCAACCACTGGTTGCACAAATCGGCTGGACGCATAATTTGATCATCCTGTGCAAGGAAAAGAACCGCACCATCGTGGAATACGCCTTGCAGGACGGTCGAAAACCTATAGGCGTAGCGACCTATCAGATCGTCAGGCGCCTGCCCAAGGAATTGAAAGGTCAGCTTCCCGGTCCCGAAGAAATTGCCCAGTTGCTGGATGCGGGACCCTGAATTTCGAGGCATGACCGAACAGCACGAGTCGAGTTCCGGAACAGCGGGCAGGGGGGCGGCTTGCCTCCAGGGGCTGGCGGGGCTGGCCGCGCTGTTCTGTGCGGCGCTGGTTGTGTGGGTGGTTGTGCGGGGCGGCGTGGCGTTTTCCGTTTCGGGGTGGCACATTCGTTTGACCCATCCCGACCGGCCGGCGGTGCTGGGGCTGGTGCTGGCTTCGCTGGTTGTGTGGCGCAAACGGGGGATGGGGCTGACGGCGCAGGTGGCGGCCGCCAATGACTGGCTGGCGCGGCGCGACCGCCGGGTGACCTGGGTTCTGGCCCTGGGGGCCTTTGTCTTTCTGGCGCGAATCAAGGCGATGGATCACTGGACGTTCCAGACCGATGCCTACGACCTGGCGCTGTACGACACGGCGGTCCGCAACACGCTCCACGGCTGCTTTCTGTTCGCGGATCAGCTCGGACGGAACTTTTTCTCGGACCATTTTTCGCCGATCCTGCTGTTGTTCTGTCCGCTCTATGGGCTGGCGGACACGCCGCTGACCCTGATGTTCGGCGAAGCGCTGGCGGTGGCGGCCGGACTGGGCATCCTGTACCGCATCGCGCGGCAGCACGGGCTGTCGCCGCTGACCGGCCTGGCCGTTGCCGGGTTGATGCTGAACCACCGGCAGATGGCATCGGCCATTCTGTACGATTTCCACACCGAAGTGCTCGGAGCGGTCTTCCTGCTGGGGTGCATCTGGCAGTGGCGCCGGGGGGGGATGGGCTACTGGCTGTTCCTGCTGCTGGCGCTGTCGTGCAAAGAGGACGTGCCGCTTTACACCGCGGGACTGGGGGCCTATGTCTTCATTCGAGGCCGGCGCCGCCTGGGGCTGGCCACCTGCGCGGTGTCGGTGGTCTGGGCGGTCGCGGCGTGGAAATACATCATTCCGCTGGCCGGCCAGGGGCACATCTCTCCCTTTGTCGAGGCGCGCTGGAGCCATCTGGGCAACGGCTATGGCGAGGTGGCCTGGACCCTGCTGCGGCGTCCCGCCTACGGGTTCTCGCTGCTGGTTTCTCCGGGTGTCCGGAATTGGCTGGGAGGATTCGGCTGGCTGCCGCTGGCGGGAATCGAGGCGCTGCTGCCGGCCCTGCCGGGTGTGGTGTTGAACGCCAGTTCAAGCCTGGACGCACAGGCGGGCCTTCAGTTGTATTACGCGGCGCCCATGCTGCCCTTCGCGGCCTGGGGCATGGTGATCGGGATGGCCCGCCTGAAGAGCCTGGCCAATCGGATCCACCTGCGGCCGGCCGTCCGCGCCCGGCTGGGCGCGGCGGGCGCCGGCCTGCTCCTGCTGGCGGCGGCCGGGACCTTTGGTACGCACTATCCGTTTGATTCCGTCAGTTCCCGGGTGCGCGAGCGGCATCGGATCATGCGGATGCTGCCGGAAGGGGCATCGGTCAGCGCGGAAAGCGGATTCATCCCGCACCTGACCCGGAGGCACCGGCCGTTTCTGTTTCCGGAAGAGCCCAATCGGCGCATGACCTATTCGGATTGCGATTACATTCTGCTGGACCGCGAGGGCGATGCCTGGCCGCTGAGTCCGGCGGACCTGCAGGCGGCGATCGACCGCCTGTTGACCCAGCCGGACCGCTATCCCCTGATCGCGGAAGCCGAGGGCGTTCTTCTGTTCCGCAACGCCGCGCGGGAGGCGGAGCCGTAACCCGCCAAGGGGGGGCGAAGAGATGAAAGGCACCCTGCAGGGTCGGCTGGAACCGCCTCGAGATGGCCGGTTCAGGATTGCAACGCGTGGGTGGCCGGGGTAATCTGAACGGCATGAAAGCGGTGGATGATCCCCAAGCCAAGATCCGGTTTTGGGCGGCCGAGGCGGCGCGCCCCGGCTTCCGTCCTCCGCCTTGTCCGGTTCCGGAAAACCTGCCGAAGTTTTCGCCGCAACGGTTTTCTTCGTATGCGGAAATGAACGAATGGAAGCGCCGCTATTTGCTGGGAATCGCCCGGCAGGGAGGGGTCAAATGGAAGAGTTCATCGCCCGGTTGAACGCCGCGGGTGTCCGCTACGTGGTGATTGGCGGCCAAGCGGTCCGCCTGCATGGAATGCCGCGGTTCAGCATGGATTGGGATTTGCTGATCCCGGCTCGCGATGCGGGGAATTTCGAGCGCCTGAACGCGGCGGTGGGTGAATGGCTGGAGGAGCCCGTGGTGGCCATGGGACCGCGCGGAGAGAATTTCGTCCAGACCTTTCAAACGCGGTATGGCGTGGTGCAGTTCCATCTGGCGGTTCCGGGGATCGCATCCTTCGATGACGCGGAATCCGCAGCCGTGAAAATACCCCTGGAAAACGGCATGCCATGCCGCGTGCTGTCTGCAGAGGATTTACTTCATGCCAAGCTGGCCGCGGGTCGCAGCCAGGATCAGCTTGACGCCGAGTTCCTTAAGGAAAAACAGCGCAACTAGCCGGGTGTAGTTCTGTGCGTCACCGCGCGGGATAGAGCAGGTAGGTGGGGTAGCCCTGGACGGCGAAGGGGGCGAGGAGGTCCTTGGCCGGGGGCTTGTTGGGGACGTCGGCGATGACGTGGATGGGGAAGACGTCTTCCAGCCGGGCGACGACCTCGGGATCCTGGAGGGTGGTGGCCTGCATGACCTTGCAGACCTTGCACCAGTGGGCGCCGAAGTCGAAGAGGATGGGCTTGCCGCTGGTCAAGGCTTCGCGGACGAGCGCCTCGAAGTCGCCGGGGGCGGCCTGGGCAAGGTCGATGTTGCGGAAAACGGAGCCGCCGGAGACGGTTTCGGCGGTGTCCATCGGCAGGGCGGCGGGTCGCAACGCGCGGTAGGCGTTCCAGGCGTAGTAGGCGGCCAGCAGCAGGATGAAGACGCCGAAGGCCTTCTTGACCTTTTCCATCCAGGCGCCGGGCTTCGGCAGGACGGCGAGGCCGGCGGCGGCCAGGGGCCAGGGCAGGGCCATGCCGACGCCCAGCAGAAACGGCAGGGCGAGGGCCATGCCGACGCCCTGGGCATAGAGCGAGCCGGCCAGCGCCAGCACGGCGATCAGGACCGGTGCGACACAGGCCCCGGCCAGCAGAGCGGAAATGCCGCCCAGCACCAGGACGGCGGGCAGCCGTGCGCGTCCGGCAAGTCCGCCGGGCCTGCGGAAGCGGCTGAAATCAATCTGCCAGACATCGAACATCGCCAGGGCCAGGACGAAGAACAGCGCGGCGATGCCGGCGTTGAAGACGGGCGAGGAATTGATGGCGCCGAAGACGGAGCCGGACAGCACGACGACGAGGCCGAGCGCGCCATACACCAGGGCCATGCCGAGACCGTAGACGAGGCCGAGGCCGAAGCGGACATGGCGCGGCGAATCGGTGCCGCTGGCGCCGATGATGGCCAGGTTGATGGGAATCATGGGCAGGACGCACGGAGTCAGGTTCAGCAGGAATCCGCCGATCAGGATGAGCAGAATGGAGGGAAGCACCCCGTGGCGAAGATAGAATTCGCCGGGATCGTCGAGAAACAGCGCCCAGGCCGAAGAGCCGGTTTGGGCCTCGGCCGGGGCGGAGGAGGAATCGAGAAACGCGAGAAAAGCCGGGGCATCGGCGTAGCCGACAAGGCGGGCGGGTTCGCCGCGGGCGGCGAGAAGTTCGGGCCAGGGCGTTGCTTCGGGGGCCGGATTGAGGCCGGCGGCCGGCGCGGCGGCCGGCGCGGCGGACGGGGCGGGTTCGGCGGCCGGCGCGGCGGTGTCGGCGGCGGGGCTGATCGCCAGGGTGACTTCTTCGGGCAGGAAGCACAGTTCGCCCTTGCAACCCTGATAGGTCACCACGATGGATTCCGCGGCCGGCGGGGCGTAGAGGGCCGCAAAGGAGGCCGAATAGCTGGCCTCGAAATCCCCGGGCTTGAAGGTATCCGGTTCCGGGACGGCCAGCGGCGCCAGGGCGTCGCCGTCGGGGGTGGCGACCGTGAAGCTGGAATAGAGGTGGTGATCCGCCGGAATCTCGAAGGCAACGCGCAGGGCGGGGCGGCCGTCATGGGCGGCGCGTTCGGCCGACACGCCGAACGGCGAGGCTGCCGCGGCCATGGCGCCGAGACTGAAGAGGACGGCGATTTTCCACAGCGTGGAAAACTTTTTTCCACAGCGTGGAAAACGGGATGCGTTGTTTTTCATAGTGCGAAAAAGATACCCCGGATTTTCCACCGTGTGGAAAACTTTTTTCCATGGCGTGGAAAAATCGCACGGAAATTTTCCATGGCGTGGAAAACAGGTCTGTTGCCGGGGCAAGGTCATTCGGGACTCCCTGTCCGTTCGGATTCGGCGGGGGCATTTGTCTCGGTTATAATTATAACCGAGACTGGCGGGAACCAGGTCCGGGGGGGGGCAGGTGGGAATCAGTCTGCCGCGGGTTCCGGGTCTTGGTCCGTCGCCAGGGAGGGCAGGGGGAGGCCGTCGAGGGCGGCGTCGATGTCGGCGCGCAGGATCGGCCAGGGCTCGAACCCGGCGTAGGCGCGGGCGATGGCACCGTTGCGGTCGAGCAGGAAGGCGGTGGGGATGGCGCGGATGGCGTCGGGGCCGCCGAAGGCGGCGACGACGGGGGGATCGGCGAGCCCGACGGGGAAGGCGGCGCCGAGAGAGGCGGTTTCCTGCGCGAGGGCGGCGGCGGGGCGGGGGTCGGCCGCCAGCCCGATCACGGTGAATCCGCGGCCGGCGTACTCCGTCTGCAGGGCGTTCCATTCGGGGATGGTGGAGCGGCTGGGGGTGTCGTCGGTGCGGAAGAACACCAGGAGCTGGACCTGGCCGGCCCAGTCGGCGGTCTGGATTTCGCCGGGAAATTCATCGGCGAGATTGCGCAGGACGAGATGGTTCACGGGGGGCGGCGGGGGCGGGGGGGCTGCTTCCTTGCGGCGGCAAGAAGCCGTCGAAAGAAGAATGAAGAACGAAGAAAGAAGAAGGAAGAATGAAAGAACAGACGGCTTCATGATTCGGGCTCGTCGGCGCTGTCCTCCGGCAGAAAGGCGGGAGGGGGGAGGCGCTTGGGTTTGATGATGTTGGATTTGACGAATTTGTCCATCTGGCGGACGAGGTTGCCGTCGCCGGTGGAGAGCTTTCGGACGGCGGCGGCATAGGCGTCGCGGGCCTTCTGGAGGGAGTCGTCGATGCGCTGCATGTCTTCGGTGAAGCCGACGTATTTCTCGTAGATTTTGCGGACGGCGTCGAAGACTTCATGGAGGCTGGCGCGTTGGTTTTCCTGGCGCCAGAGCTGGCCGACGAGGCGGAGGGCGGCGAGGAGGCCGCCGGGGCCGACGGGGATGATGTTCTGGCGGACGGCGGTTTCGTAGAGGACGGGTTTGCCGGCGAGGGCGAGGGCGAGCGCGGGCTCGTTGGGGATGAACATGAGAACGAAATCGGGGGAGGCGTCGCGGAAGGCGGGCAGATCGGCATAGCGGCGGGCGGCGAGGCCCTTGATATGGGTTTCGATGGAGGCGAGGTGGGCGCGCAGGGCGGCGGCGCGGGCGTCGTCGGAGGGGGCGTTGACGTACTCCATGTAGTCCTTGAGGGACATCTTGGCATCGACGAGGAGACAGCGGTTGTCGGGGAGGCGGATGACGGCATCGGGCTGGGCGCGTCCGCCGTCGGGGTCGGGGACGCTGACCTGAAGATCATAGTCGCGGCCTTTGGCGAGGCCGGCGGCGTCGAGGAGGCGTTCGAGGGCGAGTTCGCCCCAGTTGCCGAGGAGTTTGTTGTCGCCTTTGAGGGCATCGGCAAGGGCGTCGGCCTTGAGGCCGACGTCGCGGCTTTGCTGGGCAAGGAGTTCGACCTGTTGTTTGAGGGCGCTTCGCTGCTGGGCATCGGCGAGGTGGACATCTTCGATTTTCTTGCGGAAGTCGGCGATCCGGTCGCCGAGGGGGGAGAGGAGGGCGGAGAGGGCGTCGCGGTTCTGGTCGGTGAATTTCCGGGACTGGGCATCGAGGATCTGGGCGGCGAGAACCTGGAAGCGGTCTGCGAGTTCGTTGCGGGCGGCGACCAGGGCATCGTACTGGGCCTGCAGGCGGATCCGTTCGGATTGGGCCTGGTGGATGCGGCGGGCGGCGACGATGGCGGTCAGGGCGGCGCCGAGGACGAGGCCGAGGAGGAAGGCGGCCGGCAGGAGTATGTAGGGGGCAGGCATGGAAAAGTGGTACCTGCTTCACGGGGCGGAAAGCAATCCCAAAGACGCCGCGGAGAGGGGGCGGGGCGAATCCCTGATCTGATTTCTGTCTTTTTCAGAATTCCGGGACTTGATTTGGAGTGCGGCGGCATGCCCGCCCGCCGGCGGAGGGACGCCGCTCTGGAGCCGCGACATGTCGCGGCTCGGGAAAGCGCGGTCATGCCCGCGCACTCCAGAACGGCCAATCCGCTGGCATACCGTTGTGTTGACTCCGTTCGGTCAAGGAATCGCAGATGCGTTGGGCGGCTAGGGATTGCCGGTGAAGGGCTTGTCGCGGTCGAAGTCGGGGAGAAAGTCGTCGGTTGCGTCGAGAGGCTGGATCAGGAGGTTTTCGAAGCCGAGGTCCTGGGCGTGGTCGAGGGCGGTTTGGTATTCGTCCGACGACAGAGGGCGGTCGAAGGGGGGGCGGGTTTGCGCCGCGGAGACCGGGGTGTACTGGCTCATGAGGGAGAGGGGGAGCCAGCGGCCGAATTCTTCGCGGAGCAGATCAAGAACGCGCAGGGTGTTTTCGATCTGACCGGGAAGCACCAGGTGGCGGACGAGCACGCCTTGCCGGGCCGGGAGGGTGCCGGCGGGATCGAACGGCTCCAGGAATCCTTTTTCGGCGACCATGAGGCGGAGGGCTTCGAGGGCGATTTCGGGGTAGCGTTCGTCGCGCATGACGGTGCGGGCCAGGAGGGGGTCGGCGAATTTGAAATCGGGCAGAAAGATATCCATGAGTGCGGCGTAGCGGGAGATCATCGCGGGGAGCTGGTAGCCGGAGGAATTGAAGAGGAAGGGGATTTGGACGCCTTCGTCGCGCAGGCGGGCGCAGAGCTGTTCGATGTGCGGCCAGAAGTGGTCGGGGGTGACGAAGTTCAGGTTGTGGACGCCGGAATCGATGAGGCCGCGGGCGAGGCGGTGGAACTCGTCCGGGGAGACGATTCGGCCCTTGCCGCGGGCGTTGGAGATCTGCCAGTTCTGGCAGAAGAAGCAGTGGCAGGCGCAGCCGGAGAAAAAGATGGCGCCGGAGCCGCGGGTGCCGGTGAAGCAGGGTTCTTCGCCCAGGTGGGGGCCCCATGAGGCGATGCGCAGATCGGCGGTTTCGCCGCAGACGCCCGGGGAGCCGCCGAGGCGGTCGGTGGCGCATTGGCGCGGGCAGAGGCGGCAGGGGGTGTAGGAGGCGAAAGCCATTTTAGACAGGATGACAGGATTTACAGGATGAACAGGATGGGGATCATTGTTCTGGCCCAAGTGTAGGAGGCAAATCGTCCCAGGTCCAGCGGAGGAATTGGCGGCGGAGGGGCTTGGGAAGGCCGCGGGTCGGGGACCGCAGGTCGGCGGGGGCGTGCGGGGCGAGGGCGGGGGGGATGTCGCGGGCGCCGGCGTGGCGGTAGCCGCGGAGCAGGGCGTCGGCGGCGGTTGCGGGCGGAATGACTCGGCGGGTGGTGAGGAATTCAAAGACCGCCTCCACGAGCGCGGAGAGGGGCACGCCGTGTTCGCAGGGAAAGCGCGTGCCCATCCAGTCGGCGAATGCCATGAAGGAGGCGAAGACGGATTTCTCTTCTGCCCAGATCAGGGGGGCGGCGGCGAGGAAGCGGTTGGAACTGACGATGGCGTCCCAGTAGTGGGCGAAGCGGGCGGTGCGCGCGAGGTGCTCGGCGGGCCAGTCGCGCGTGGAGAGGATTTCGTAGGGAGGCGCGGGGGCGTAGCGCATGGCGAAGGCGTCATCATGGCGGGCGATCGGGGCGCCGGGAAGTTTCTTCAGGATGCCGAGCTGGATTTCGTGGGGGCCGAGAGCCACGAGGCGGTCAAAGCCGTCGGCGAAGCTGTCGGGGGTTTCGCCGGGGAGCCCGGCGATGAGATCGGTGTGCAGGAAGGCGTGGGTGTGGTCGCGCAGGAAGCGAAGGTTGTCGGCGGCGCGGTCGAGGTTTTGCGGGCGGCGGATGGTTTCGAGGACTTGCGGATTGAACGACTGGATGCCGATTTCGAGCTGGAGGGAGCGCGGCGGGAACCGCGACAGGATCTCGCGGAGTTTGGCGGGAAAGCGGTCGGGCAGCATCTCGAAATGGAGAAAAAGGCCGGGGTTTTGCGGGATGCGCTCGAGGAAAAAAGACAGGATTTCGACGGCGCGGGGGATGTCGAGATTGAACGAGCGGTCGCAGAACTTGAACTGGCGGGCGCCGCGGGTTAGGAGCCGGTCGAAGGCCGCGAGCAGGGCGGGCATGGGAAAGAAGCGGACGGATGCGTCGTTGGCGGAGACGCAGTAGTCGCAGCGCATGGCGCAGCCGCGGGAGGATTCGACGTAGAGCAGGCGGTGGGCGAGGTCGGCGTCGGTGTATTCGTCGTAGGGGAGTTGGAGGATGGCGAGGTCGGGGGGCGGGGGATGTAGGACCTGATTCACCCACGGGGCAAGCCCGTGGGGGGCTGAACCGCCGAGGATTTCGCGGCAGAGGGCGGGGAAGGCGAGGTCGCCTTCGCCGGGAATCAGAAAATCGGCAGCCTCCCCCGACGGGGTCGTCGGGGGCTCCATAGGCGGGAGCTCGGGGCCGCCGAAGATGATGTTCAAGTCCGGCAGCTTTTGGCGGAGGAGGGGGAGCAGTTCGGTAACGCGGGCAGTGTTCCAGATATAGACGCCGAGGGCGAGGATGCGGGGATTCTGTGCGGCGATGGCTTCGGCGATTTCGGCGGCGGATTGCTGGAGGGTGAATTCGAGGAGCCGGGTTTGCGGTCGCAGGTCGCCCATGTTGGCGAGGAGACAGCGCGCGCCGAGAGAGGCATGGCTGTGGCGGGCGTTGATGGCGGCGAGGAGGATGGAGACGGGAGCCGTCACGGCGATAACCAATTCAGGAGCCTCAATATCCACTGTTCAAGTTGAGGAGGAAATGCGGCCAGTCGGAGGGAAAGGGGCAGACGATATCGAGGGGCATTCCCGTGGCGGGGTGGCGGCAGACGATGCGGGCGGCGTGGAGCCAATGGCGGGGGGCAGACAGCGTGGAGCCGTAGAGCGTGTCGCCGGCGATGGGGTGGCCGGCGGCGGCGAGGTGGCAGCGGATCTGGTGGGTGACCCCGGTGTAGATGACGACATCGAGAAGCGAAAACTCCTTGCCGGTTTGGAGGGGGGTCCATTCGGTGAGGGCGTTGAATTGATCGCTCGCGGGCAGTTTGTCGGGATTGCGCACGACGGCCATTTTGCAGGGGGAACGGGTCTGGTGGGTGAGCGGGGCGTCGAGGCGGCCGGGGCCTTCGACGCGTCCATGGACAAGAGCGGTGTAGTGCTTCTGCACGGTGAAGCTGCGGAATTGCGCGCGGAGGTTCGTGTAGGCGGCGGCGGTTTTGGCGGCGAGGACGAGGCCGGAGGTCTGGGTGTCGAGACGGTGGAGGAGAGCGGGGAACAGGCGGTCGCCGCCGATGGCGGCGAGGGCGGGATAGCGGGCGACGAGGGCGTTGGCGAGGGTGTCGGTTTCGGTTGCGCGCAGGGGATGGGTGGGCTGGCCGGCGGGCTTGGCGAGGGCGAGAAGGGAGTCATCTTCGTGGAGGATGGCGAGGGGCAGATCGGGGTTGGGCTGGAGGCGGAGGTCGGCGGGTTCGGGGATGTCCCGGCAATCGAGGGTGTCGCCGGCGGCGAGTTTGGCACCTTTTTTGGCGGGGCGGCCGTTGAGGGCGATGTGGCCGGCGGAGATCAGGTCTTCGACGGTGGGGCGGTCGAGCCAGGGATAGGTGTTGAGCAGGAAGCGGTCAAGGCGGGTGCCGGTGCCGGGGACGGTGTGTTGGTCGCGGGGGATCATGGAAAATTAAGAATGAAGAATGATGAATTCCATTTCGAGCCCGCCAAAATCCAAAAGAAATCCTCTGCATCCACGTCCACGCCCATGGCGTGGCAGGCCTGCGGACGGCAGACACGATTTTCCACGGTGTGGAAAAAATGTTTCCACGGTGTGGAAAACCCACGGATTTCTCGGCATTCCATCATTCTGCTATTCCGTTTCTTCCAGGAGGAAGCGGAGGGTTTCACGGGCGGCGAGGAGGCCGGCGGCGGCGGTGCAGGCGT
>ERZ795057.2059-NODE-2059-length-15933-cov-8.033946_pt1 | contig 15933 bp, 26 predicted proteins | sample MGYA00375141_ERZ795057 | MGnify/ENA primary metagenome ERZ795057 (study PRJEB30186, sample SAMN05720163) | activated sludge metagenome | isolation source: Anaerobic digester | place: Hong Kong | collected 2015-01-26 ... | reverse complement strand
ATATAGATGTAAGATTTGTGGTAAGGAAATTAATAAATAAGGGCGTATAACAAAGCTTAGACGGACAAGGAGGAAAAATGATAATAATTGAACAAGAAAGAACACAGGAAGTATTAGATGCTGAATTGCCCCATACTGCATATTGTAAAAAACATGGATTATTTACAGATACAAAGGAAAATAGGATTAGTGGATACCGCTTGAATGGACTAATAAATAGAAGAGCTATTAATGGAAGGCTTGAGACTACTAGTGACTTTATGGTTTTATTGATATGTCCATATTGTAAGGCAAATGGATTACTCAATATATGTAAACAAAGACTTTAAAATGACACACAAAAGTGAACTTGAAAAACTTGTAAATCGTATGGAAGGAAACGGCTGGACTTTAATAGCAAGAGAAAAAGAGTTCACAAACGAAAAAGGAAGAATACTTGGAGATATTGATTTGCTGTTTTATAAAGACAACTTTGTAGGAAGAAACTATGTTTATTTTGAAGAAAAAGGTGGAAGTAAAGCACATCTTAGGAAAGCTAAAAAACAAATAGCAAGAGGTATGAAATATATAATTGATACTTATAATCCTCATAGACTTTGGGGTTTTTATTGTCATAAACAAGATAATAAATTAGTTGAGGTATATGAACAATGAGAGAAATTAAATTCAGAGGGAAAGTTTTAGAAAAAGAACAAAACGGAACAGAATTAGACTGGGTTTATAAATTTACATTATTAGGTATTACAATATTTAACTATACAGAAACAAAGGTTTAAAATGAAAGACATAAAAAACACAACAGATAGCACAATTAAAAACCTAACAGAAAGTAAGTTTAAACCAATAACAGAAACACACCCAAGTTTAAAGGGAAAAGGAAGTAGATTAGACAGTTGGGATTTAGCAGAAGTATATTATGAAAAAGATGACAATGGAGATTATTCAGCAGAAGATATTCAAAAACACACAAGAGATGTTGCAAAGATAAGAGAAGCAATAGAATTAACTACAAGACCAGATAAAAGCAATTTAAATGTTTGTATTGTAGAAGAATTATTAAAAGAATTAAACATAGAATGAGAATAACAAATATAATTGATGAAGAAGGAAGATTCTGTGGATTTTATGCAGATGATTCATTCGGCGAACAGAGAGATACACATACTATAAGTTATCATTATGCCAGAGAAAACTATTATAAATATGGAAACGAAGCAATAGGTCTAGAAGTAGAAGGATTACAAAAAGAATTACTATATTCAAGAATTGAAGAAATATTAATTAAATTAATGGAGGAAAGAAATGGATTTAACAATCAATTTTGAACATCAATATAAAAAGACATGTAACATGTTTTTTATTTTAAATATTGAATTACAACATGAAAATTATATAGACGGACATTCAACAACTTTATGTCTATCAATACTAGGTTTAGTCACAGAAATAAGATTTGATAATTAAAAAATGGAAGAAACTAAATGTAAAACTTGCGGAACAACAATTAAACCAATACATCAATATTTATATAGTAAAGATGTATTTCAATGTCCTAAATGTAAAGGTTTGTGGACTATTGCGGATTTAAAATACGATGAATAGTTTTATTAGATATTTAATGAGGAAACAGTACCCGCAGATATTGTTAGAAATAGACAGAAAAGACTATCCTATGAAATTACTTCATAAGAAAACAACTATTGCTAGAACTGATTTGCCTAAAATAATAAAAAACATGGAAAAATTAAAATTAATAACAAAAACTAGAAAAACAAAATATGTTTTTTTAACTTTAACTGACAAAGGAACTAAGATCCGCGAACTGTTAAAACAGCTTTATAATATTTAATTTATATACTGCAGAATATAAATGTTTATAAATATTAAAAATAATATTACTATATGGAAATAGAAAAAGCAATTGAAATAGGAAAAAAGTTAATAAATAAATATTGTCCTGAATATAAGCTAAAAATAGGAAATATGAAACGTGAACATGGATATTGTAATTATACTAACAAAACTATTGCATTATCAAAATACTATATTATTAACAACACAGAAGAATCTGTTACTGGAACTATTATTCATGAAATTGCTCACGCATTAACAAGAGGAGATAATCATGGAAAAAAGTGGCAAGCAAAATGCATTGAATTAGGCGGTGACGGAAAAAGATTATCAAATAAAACAAACGGAGTTCCTAAGAAATGGAAATATGTTTGTGAAAAATGTGGAAATTCATTTGAAACATTTCGAAAAAGCAAAAGAATAGGTGCTTGTCTTTATTGTTGTAATAAGCATAATTACGGAGAATATGATGAAAGATTTATATTAAAAGAATTTAAATTAAGATGAGGAAAAAGAAAATGGAAATAGAATATAAACAATTTGTAATTGTACCTAAAAGGCCAAAAATGAGCAAAGGTAAAATTGCTAGTCAAGTAGCACACGCAACATTTATGGCTTTAGAAAAACAAAGAAGAGGAATCAAAGATTCAATTGTTAGCTCAAAAGAAATTGATAAATGGAAAGATTCCGGAATGTGTGTAATAGTATTAGAATGTCCAACTCAAATCGAACTAATGAACATAGCTAAATATTGTGAACAATGGAAAATTCCTCATCATCTGTATATAGACGAAGGAATTACAGAAATTCCTATGGGAACTGCAACAGCATTATCAACAGGGGTATTGCCAAAAGAAATGCATTGGATGTTCTCACAGTTAAAATTATTTAGAGGATAAAATGAAAATACCAGAAAACGTTAAAATATTAATGCAAAGATTAATTGATAATGGATATGAAGCATATATAGTTGGCGGAGCTGTCAGAGATTATTATTTAGGAGTAGAACCACACGATTATGATATTTTTACAAACTGCAAAGAATTACTAAAAATATTTCCAGAAGGAAATGTAATTGGTGGTGAAGAAAGACAAAACAAAATTCTTACTATTATAGTAGATGATATTGAAATTAGTAGTTATAGAAGTTCAGGAGATAGAAAATTATTAGGTGAAACTTTAGAACAACATCAAGCAACTTGTGATTTTACAATTAATTCTATAGCTTGTGATATTGATGGAAGTACTGATTTTTTCATAGATGGAAAACCTAACAAATTCAATTCAAAAGGAAAAGATGATTTATATAAAAGAATCCTTAGATTTGTAGGTAATCCAGATGATAGAATTAAAGAAGACCCTTTAAGAGTTTTAAGAGGCATTCGGTTTAAAATTAAATATTATTTATCTTATGATAAAAATACAAAAGAAGCAATTTTGAAAGCTGACATTTCAAGCTTGACAAAAGAAAGAATTAGAGATGAATTAATAAAAATATTATGTCTTAATAATATAAAATATGCAGATATTGCTGAATTAGAAAAAGTTTTACTTGTTAAGTTGTTCCATGAAAATATGTTTAAATCAGGTGGAGAACATCATAATGAAGTTCCTTATGAACATAGTGTTTATTCTTTTCAAGAAGCAAGTAAAATTACTGATGATTGGAGAATTCGTTTAGCTGCTTTACTTCACGACATTGGAAAGGCAGTAGCAAGAACAGAAGAAGGTGGTGAAGTTCATTTCTATCAGCACGAAACAAAAGGAGCAGAAATAGTAGAAAAATGGATGACACACATGAAGTTCAGCAAAGATGAAATTAAATATGTTACAGAAATGATTCATCTTCATATGTTTGGTTATAAAGAAGAAATTAAGGATAAAACTTATATTAAATTTTTCAATAAATTAGAGGCAGCTGGAATAGATATTCACGATTATATTATGTTAATTTATAGTGACCATCAAGGAAATCAAGCAAAACCAAGAATTAAATTTGGAGATTTTCTCAAAGGAAATTATTTGTATAATAATTGGTTAAGAATTAGAGAACAAAAAACTCCTTTTAATATTAGTGATTTATCTATTGGCGGAAAAGATTTAATTGAAAGATATAATATGAATCCGGGTCCACTAATAGGAAAAATCTTAAATGCTGTTTTAGAAAAAATTATAGACGGAGATTTAAGAAACGAAAGAGCAGAAATATTTAATTGGATAGAAGAAACGAAAGAATTAGCAAATTGTATTGCTAAAAAAATTGATGAAGAAGTAATAGAAAAGATAGCAAAAGGTGAACTAAAATGAAAGAAAAAGGAAACATATATCATTGTGTGATGATTTTTTCTAGAAAGAAAGATAATCCTGAACAACAAAAATCTACTATGATGAAATATCAAGAATTAATTCCAAGACATAAAATAGCAGAAAACATTCCTAAATTCGAGCTGTTAGCTAAACTATATAATGCAAGGATTTATGTTAGTGTTAATCCTGTAGACATGAGAAAAGCTAGAGAGGATTTAATATTAAGACTAATAAAGAGTTCTTTTGATGATAAAGGACATTCAGACGTGTCTAATTTTATTAGACAAGTATTTAGTAGTTGTATGAGATGTAGTGAAAGAAAAAATAAGAAATTTTTGTTAGATGTTGATACAGTAAATTTTCCTGATATAGATGTACTTCAACAAACATTAAGGATAAATAAGATAGAATGGAAATCTTATAGAACAAAGAACGGTTATCATTATATTATTCCTGCTTGCGATGTTAGATTATTTGAAAATATGAGTTTTGTTGAAGTTAAAAAGGACGGAATGACAGTTATAGATTATATAAAAGATTTAGAAGGTGTTGAAAAATGATTGAAAAAATATACGAATGTGCTGAATGCGGATTAATAAGTCATGAACAACCGGAAAAATGCATTTGCGGGTGTGACAGATTTATTGAAGCTTTTAATGAGGGTGATTTAGATGGAAATAATGAATGACTATTATGAATACAGAAAATATACAACAAAAGAAGTAAAAAACTTATTGCATGATTTTAGACGGATGTCATGGAAAACAATTAATAAAAATATTAATGTATTAGTTTATTTTATTGACACAGTATCAGAACCGATTAGTTTTTTAATAATCAAACCAACAAAAGAAATAATAAAATATTTTGACGAAGAAAAAAAGATAGATATAAGTAAAATTGTCTGGAGGAATTAATATGGTAGAAAAAAAATGTGCTGTTTGTAAAAACAAAATATTAGGGGAAATGAATAGTCTTAAATGGGATGCTGAATTAAGAAAATGTTATTCTGAATTTCATAATGACACAGTATGTCGGGGTTGTTTTCGAACATTAGAAAAATCAAGCAGAATAAGATTTTTTAAAAATTTAACAGGAAGACAAAACGACAGACAATATAAACCTGGATTTTACAAAGAAAAAGACTGGCTTACAGACCCAAATAACAAGGAGTTTACTGATGTCGAATAAGATAAAAGAATTTTTGGAAAAAGTAATTGAATTAGGTAACGGTAAGTTTTGTGAAATTAGGATTTTCGACATGACAGAAAAATATAAACCATTTTCAAAATACATTAAAAATTATGAAGAATATCTTAAAATTATTGATGAATTTAAATCAGAAAGATGGAATTTATATTACGGAATTAATGTTAGGGAAAAACAATCAAGAAAAATGTCTGATATTAAAGTTAGAAAAATATTTTATTTCGATATCGAAAATACTAACGACAAACCGTCCTATGAAGATATAGAAAATTTTGAAGAATTAAAAAACTACTGTAGCGAAATAATTCATCTTTTAAAAAATAAATATTCAATATCCCCTTGTTCTATTTTAACAACAGGACGAGGATTAAGTGTTTATTATAAATTTACTGATATTCATGTTGACTTAGAAAACAAATTTAAAAATTACATACGAAGTATTTTTGATTTTATTAAAGAACAAAATATTAGCGAAAAATTTAAATGCTGGGATAGTGTCATAGATAGTAGCAGGATTAACGGCTTGCCGGGTACTATAAACCATAAATATACAGAAAAACCGTTACGAGAAGTTATCTGGTTAAAAGAAGATAATATAAACGACATCATATCAGAAATAGAAAAATTTAAAGTTAAAAAATATAAAAAGAAAGATATTAAAGTTAGTAATAAAGATAAAAAATCATTTGATATCTATGAAACAGCAGAGTGGAAATTGATTGAAGACTATGTTTTGCCTGAAGGAGATATTCATCGTCAATTACTTCTTGCTTTGAAATTATTATTAAAAAAATATGAAATCTATGACTATTCAGAAATTGAAGAAAGACTAAAAGAATTAGATTACACAGAGGATATGTCTTGGGAAGATTTAGATGATTATCAATATACTACTTCGCTGTATAACAATTGGTGTCTTAACAATTATGATTTTTGTTTAGAAAATGATATTGATTTACCCTACGAAATTGTTAAAAGAAAATATAAAATAATTAAAAATTTCGACTGTCAAATAGACATTTTAAATTTTGTTGATAAAAATAAAAAAATATCTGATTTCTTTGTATTAAAGAAAACAATAATTGAATTAAATAATTTATTATCACAGAATATTGATGGAATAAGATATTATGACTATAGAAAACTGGAGGAAGTTTTAAAAATAATTTGTAAAGATAAATTGTTTGAATTTATTAAACATTACGACTTGATGATAGACTTGTCAAATTTATAGAAATATTTATATATTAGTAAAAATATAAAAAATAATATAAAAACTATGGGGATTATATAACAATGAAACGAGAAGAATATTATAACAAAGAAGTTTTTTTTGCTTGTAATGATGAAGTTAAAGAAAAATTAAATAAGTTTTGTGAAGATAAAAACATACCGCAATATGTTGTTATTACAAAAGCTTTAAAAGATTTTCTTAAAATAAAAGAAGTTACAATAAGCGAAAAAATATTATTAGAATCCATGAAATAACGGCCGAATGGTCAATATACGGAGGAAAACTAAAATGGAACAAGAAAATAACCAAAAAATCTTGGCAGACTTCAATAAAGAAGTTGAAAAAGAACAGGACAAAGTAGAAAAAACAACTGAAGAAGTTGAAGAAAAAGTTGAAGAAGAACCTACTGAAGAAGCAAATAAGAAATTAATTGATTCTTTGGAAGATTTTGAACCAACATTTTCAGAAAAAACACCTGAAGAAGTTGAAAAAGAAAAAGAACAACGTATAAAAGAACAAGGAGAGAAAAAAGAAGCAGACGGAAGAATTCTAACAATTAAAGAAATTTCATTAACAGAACCTAAAATTTACAAAATGGTTAATGATGAAAAAGTATTTGTTCCACCAACTAAAGGAAATAACTGTGAATACTACGATATTAAATTAAAAGTTAAATTTGAGGAAGATAATATCGTTGAATACTACGGAAATTTAAAAGTTTGGGTTAACGATGACAAGCTTTCTTCAAATATAAATATTTATCGTGCAGGACATTCTAAAGTTTCTGTTTTATCTAAAATGGCTTTAGTAGAAATGGCAAAACAAGCAAAAGCAGACGGACATGAAGACTTTGAATTAGTAACAGAAATTAACAACGATAAAGTTCAATATGTTGTCAAAGGCGATAAAGAGAAATTTGATAAATTTTCTAAATCAATAAAAGATAAAGAAATATTTGATTTCTTAATTGGAAAGAAAGTCAAAATAAAAACATCCAAAGGTGTTTATGACGGAAAAAGCTGGTTCAGGAACGATATTGAAAAAATAATTGTTGAATAAATAATTATTTTTATTTTTTATTTTAATTAATATGGAAAAACTAGAATTTAATTTATCAGCGTCTTCGTTAAATTTGTTTTTGTCTAGTGAGGTACTATTTTATTACACCTACATAGATAACGTTGAACCTGATACTTATGTAACTCCTGTCTACGGATTAGCAGGAAATGTTGTGCATGAAACATTAGAGTATTATATCAAAAATCATGGACAAGTTAAAAAAGAAGACATTATTAAATTATTCTATGACAAATGGGAAGAAAAAGAAATACCTAAACATCGAGCAGCATTTGGAAGAAGTTTTGAAAAGAAAAAACCAGATTATTTGTCTTGTGTTAAAAAAGGCATGAAAATAGTTGACGATTTGATAGAAGAAGGCTATACATTAACTGCTGAAGGTGAATTTAAATTCAAATTCTTAGATAATAAATATATAACTTGTCAATTAAAAGGATATATAGATGTCATTGCAAGAAAAGGTGATGAAATTATTTTTATTGATTGGAAAACAAGTTCTTCAGTTGATACTGGTGACGGATTTAAAAGACAAAGTTTGATGTATAATTTGTTAATTTATCTAAAATATAAAGTAATTCCTAAGGAAGCAAGATTTTATTATTTAAAGATACTAAATCAACCAAAGAAATATAAATTTAAAAAAGAAGAAGTTGAAGAATTTTTTGAATTCTTAAAAACAATAGTAAGAAAAATTCTTAAAAAAGGAAGAAATATTGATAACTATGAATTAGGTGATTGGGACACTTTTTTCAATGATAAAAAGAAAAGATGTACTGAGATATATAATTCAAGAAAAAAGACAGAAAGGGTTTTTAATTTAACAATAGCAAATTCAAAAATAAATATTGAAGTAAACGACGAAAGATTTTACAAATTACTAGATGTAAAATATTCTTATTTAATCAATGACAGATTTTTTAGTAATTTGTATAAGAAACGAATTTGGGACGGAAAGAAACATCTTCTTAAAAATAAAACACTTAATATTGGTTTTTTGAATAATGTTCAAGAATTTATAAAAGATTATTGTAATTATTATAAAATACCTTATAAAATAAACATAGAAGACAACAGGGAACAGAAAATAGTAAATAAAAAGTATAATATTAAATTCAAAGAAAATAAGTTTGAATTAAGATATTATCAAAAAGACTCAGTTAAAAAAGCTATTGAAAGTAAAATAGGAATAATAAATTGTTGTACTGGAACAGGAAAATCAATAATTGCTGCAGAGTTAATTAGACAGCAATCAAGATTAAGTTTAGTAATTGTAAATAGGATTGAATTAGTAGAACAAACAAAAGAAATGTACGAAGAATTTCTTGGAGTGAAAGTCGGTTCTATTTACGAAGGAAATGCTAACTACGAATTAATAAATGTTGCAAGCATACAATCTTTGATAGCGATATTAAAAAGAAAAAACAAAGACACTGACGAATTAAGAAAAATATTATATAATACGACATTAACTATTTGGGACGAAGCACAAAACGTTGTTAACGAAGGAATGTATGGAGAGATAGTTAAATTTCTAACAAACAATGTATATTTTATAGGAACAACAGGAACTGCATTTAGGAATGATGAACATACACTTCAAATGAATGGAATGGTTGGTTTTCCGATATATAATTATTCATATGAACAAGCATTAAAAGACGGATTCATATCAGAAGTAAAAAGTTATTTTATAGAATACGAACATGTTCCTGAGATCGGAAAATATCCCGAAGCATATAACAAAAACATAGTCAATAATGAAGTACGAAATAATATTGTAATAGATTTTGTAAATAAACATCGTAAAAATAAAAAAATTCTGATAATTACTAAAATGATAGAACATGGAGAACTGCTTAATAATAAAATTGATAATTCATATTTAATAACAGGAAGTACAGAAAGAAAACTTCGTAAAGAATGGTTTAAAGATTTTAAAGAAAATCAAGATAAAGTACTAATTGGTTCACAACAGATTTTTTCAACAGGAATAAATCTTCCTGATTTAGACATTATTATATCAGTGGCAGGAGGAAAAAGCAAAGTTTTATTGTTACAAACAATAGGAAGAGTAATGAGAAAATCAAATGACAAAAAATACGGATATTATATTGATTTTTTTGATAAATCAGAATATTTATTACAAGCATCAAAATTAAGAATGAAGACACTTAAAGATAATAATAGAAACTTTTCAATAGTAAAAAATTCATCAGAAATTTTGATAGAATAGAAAGGTTTATATATTATTTATGATATTAATACTAATATGGTAAGTATAAATAAAATCGGATCTGAATTAAGTTTGAAGAAACATAACTTGGTTCGTGAAATAGAAAGATTGAATTCTGATTATAAAAATCATGATATCAATCAAGAAAAAATAAAACAACTAAACTCTGAATTAGAAGTTATAGAAAAACAATTAAAAGAAAATTTAGATTTAGAGTTACAAAAAAGACAGGAGGTTTTGACAAAAATGGAAGAAGAAAAAAATATGATTGTTGATTCTAAGAGAGTATCTTCAGAACTTAGGAAATACAACGCAATTTACAAAGACAAAATACAAGAATATAGAGATTTAATTGAAAAATTAAACGAAAACAAAGCAGAGAAAATTAGATTAAGAGAAATTAGAGTGAAATTGCACGGAATTAAGAAACAAGAAACAATCTCTGAAGAAGACAAAAAATTTATTTTGGGTTTAGAATAAATGGGTTTAGCAATAGTTGGCGGAAAAGAAACTGAAACGGGTGTTTATTTAAAATTAAGAGTTAACGGAGAAGAAGTATACAAAAACGTCCCGTTTCAGAATTTCTTTTACGTTGAACTTTCAGATTATTATGATAATTCTATAGATTATTTGTTTAGAAAGTTTAAATATTCGACAACAAAAATAACAGATAAATTTAACAAGCAATTTGTTAAAATAACACTAACGAACAATTTTGACAGAAAAAATATGTTGTATACTTTATCTAAATTAAATATTACTTCTTATGAATCTGATTTAACAGCTTATAAAAGATTTTTAGTAGTTCATGATTTCGACTTAGATTTGTCAGAATTAAAAGTTGCATATTTGGATATTGAAACAGATGACAGAGGAGAATTTCTTAAAGATGATAGAGGAAATGTAATAGCAATTGGACCAATTCTAAGTTGTGCTATAGGTCCTCAGAAAGGAGAAAAGAAAGATATTAAGTGGTTTTATAATAAAAATATAGATGACCCTACAGGTGAATCTGAGAAACAATTATTAAAAGAAATTTTCGATGAATTAAAAAAATACGATGTTATGTCTGCATGGAATAACCTATCATTTGACGCTCCATATATCAAGCAAAGACAAGAAAAACATAACATGCAAAATTATTTTGACTGGAAATTTATTAATCTAATGGATGACTATTTGTTATTCAAAACATACTATAACAGGGAATATAAATCTTATTCTTTAGATTCAGTTGCTGAACAACTTCTTGGACGAAATAAAGTTGATTTTAGTTCAATAACAAATAGTAATAAAAAAGGAAAATTTGTCGAGTTGTTTAAGAAAGATTTAAAATTATTTCAAAAGTATAACGAAACAGATGTTGAATTAATGCAATTGATAGAAGCAAAAGCAAATTTGTACCCAAATAAACTGGTTTTGTCAAAATTAACACAATGTCCTTTTTCTTTAACAATATATAATTCTATTTTAAACGATTATAATTATTTACGAAAAGCATATAGAAGAAATGTTATTTGTCCTTCTTCACCAACATTTAGAGAGAAAGAATCAAGAAAATTAAATAAAAGACCCGGAGGAGGATATAGTTTTTGTTATGAAACAGGATTAAATTTTAATCTTGAGACGTATGATTTTAAATCATTCTACCCATTAACAATGCTAACTTTCAATATTTCTCCAGAATTATATGTTACTTCTATGCAGCCACCAGTTGATGAATTGAATGAAATATTTAATTTAAAAGAACTAGAATTAATTGGCAAAGTTCTTAAATTAAAAGATAAGTATTACAAAAATGGAAAATTGTATGCTCAATATAATAAAGAAGTTGAGAAACTTGAAAAAGAATACGAATTAAAAATGTTTGATTTAATGTTTAAATTTATCGACAAATATGATGCTAAAGAAGCAAAAAGAGTAGCTAAAGAAAAAAATTACGTTGTTACTCCAGCTGATCTGAATAAAGACACTTATGGATGGTCATTTCATCCTCATAGATTTTATTTAAGAGAAATGGGTTTAATTCCTGAAATTCAAGAAGAAGTATTAACTGAAAGAGATAAGATTAAATATGAAATTAAAAGAAAAATTAAAGAAGACATTAATTATTTAAATTCAGATAAACACAAATCTGATCATTATTATCAAATTGCTATTAAAGTTTTAGGAAATTCATTATTTGGAGTATTGGGTGCAATTCATACTAGAATTTATAACTATGATGTTGTAGACAGTATAACGACTTCTTGTCGTTGGATAATAAAAAAATCAATATTATTTATTAAAAGAAAAGGTTATACAGTTACTGCTGGTGATACTGATTCTGTTTTCTTACTAACTAACTATAATACTGAAGAAGAAAGACAGAAAAATGTCGAGGAATTAGATAAGCTGTTTAAGTTATATTATATCGACTTATTTAAAGATTTTAATACAATTTATAGACGAAAAATAAAACATCCAGAAACAAATGAAGAAATTGAAGTTAATTTCTGGGAATTATTTGAACATGAACATACTTATAAAGCAATAATTAACACAGCAAAGAAACGTTATTATTATCTGGAGACAGAAACAGATAAAAATGGAAACAAAAAACAGTGGATTGAAAGTCGTGGTGGAGCATTCTTAAAAACAGACACAAATCCTCTTGCAGCTAAGTTGCAAAAAGAACTATGTTATGACATTATGACGAAGAATTACGACAAACAAAAATGGCATGAAAGACTATTAGATGTAAAAACTAGATGTTTTGATAATAAACTTGAAACAAAATATTTAATTTTTTCTAAAAAATATACTCGTCATCATGATGAATTTGGGAAAGTAATGATTGATAGCAAAACAAATGAACCAAAGTTAGATAAAAAAGGAAATGTTAGATTTTCACCTGTTCCAGTTCATATTAAACTAGTTAAAAGAAAAGAAAAAGATAACGTTAAATATGAAGTCGGAGACACGATAGAATATATAGTTAAAAAGCCAACAGAGAAAGAAGAAATTAGAACATACAAAAACGGAAAAACAAAGAAAGTAATTGTCAAGGAATCATCACAAGAAGGAATCACAGTAGAGGAATATGAAAAAGGAGAACTATATGATGCAGAGCTTTATCATCAAAGAATAATGACACCAATTATAGAAATTTTGTCTTCAGTTTATCCAGAAGATTGCTATACTTATTTCGCTGATTGTTGGTTTTATAGCAAAAAACAGCTTGATAAAATAATGAAAAAATATTTAGAGGAATTAGATGAATAAAATACATAAATATTTTATGGACGTTTGCAAGAGAACTGCAGAATTATCAACATGCAGTAGCAGAAAAGTTGGTTGCATTTTAGTTAAAAATAAAAGAATAATTGCTTGCGGATATAACGGGGTTCCAAGCGGAAAGAAACATTGCAATGAAATGTTTGATGAAAGTCTTATGTCAATAGATAAACAATATAGATTTAAACATCATGAATGGAGTCAGATAAACGAATTGCATGCAGAGCAAAATCTTATATGTTTTTGTGCAAAGAACGGAATAAAAACTGAAGACACGATATTATTTGTTACTTTATCACCATGCATTAATTGTTCTAAGATGATACTGTCAGCAGGAATTAAAAAAGTGTTTTATTTAGAAGAATATGATTTAGACGATGAAGGAATTAAGTTTCTAAAACGAAACAATGTTAAAATAGAAAAGTTTATATATTAAAAGTTATATTAAAATAAATATCAAGATGGAAAATATATTTAAAAAACAAGAGGAATTTCAAAAATTCTTAGGAACAGACATTAATTCGCAAGAATTTAGAAATCAGATGTTTTATGCTTTAATAGCAGAAGTTGTTGAAGCAGCAAATGAAACACCGTGGAAACCGTGGAAAAAGAAACAGAATCTAAACATTGATAGATATAGAGATGAGTTGGCTGATATTCAAATATTTTTGATAAACTTAGTTTTATCATCAGGTTTAGAATGGGAACAGTTTAAAGAAATAATAGAAAACAAACAAAAAATAAATTTGGAGCGTCAAAAAAATGACTACTAAACAATTCGATTTTTACATTGCTTCTGGATGGTTTTCAGAAGAACAAGAAAAAGCAAGACAAGAAATTTTAAAAGTATTAGAAGACTTTAATATTTCTGAATTTTTTAACAATAAACATATAAAATATTTTAGTCCTAAAGATGAAGTAATTTGTCCCAAAGATGCTGGAACAGATTTTCAAAGACAAGTTTTTGAAGGAAATATAAGAGCAATTAGGTCTTCTAGATTTTTAATTGTTTCTACTGTCGGAAAAGACATGGGGACTATTTTTGAGGCCGGATTTGCAAGCAGTTTAAGTATTCCTATTATATATTATTGTCCAGGACTAAAAGGAAATTTTAATTTAATGCTTGCACAAACAGCAGTAGCAGTAGCAACTGATGAAGATGAATTAAAAAAACATATATCAGGAATACTAGAAAATCCATTTTATTTTTCAGAATATAAAGGTGATATAGAATGATAGAAGAAAAAGAATTAGAAGTAGAAAAAGAATTAGAAGAATTATATTCGTTAAAGCATCTTATACGTTATAACAATTTACCAAGAATAAACAACGAAAGTGTTGCTGAACATAGTTTTTTTGTTGCGTTAATTGTTGAAAGACTTTCAAAAGATTATAATTTTGATATTTCAAAAGCAATTAGAATGGCAATTGTTCATGATATTTTTGAAATATATATTGGAGATACTCCTCGTAATATTAAGGATAAATTCAAAAAATTAGATAAAGAACTAGAAAAAGCTGAAATCGAAATTGTTAAGATTAAATTTCCTGAATATCATGAATTTATTACTGAATTTAATAATAAAAGCACTGTTGAAGGGAAGATAGTAAGATTAGCAGACAGTTTAAGTGTGTTACAATATGCTTCAACAGAATTAAGATTAGGAAGTACTTTTTATATGCCTAAAGTTTTAGATTCAGCAAAAAGAAATATTGAAACAATAAAAAAGGAGTTAGAAGAATACAGAAAATGAATAAAAAATATGTAGTAAGGGAAGACAAATGTGACATGACAACATTTAACGAAGTCGTTAGGTCGGAAAATTACCAAGAATTTATTTTTGGTCAAAATGACGTATTGCTTGACTTAGGCGGAAATACTGGTTATTTGGTTGTTAAATATCATGATAAAGTAAAACAAATAATAACAGTTGAACCAGATAAAGACAATATCGAAATAATACAAGATAATATTAAGTTAAATAATATTTCAAACACAATTGTTATTGACAAAGCAGTAGTTCATGATGATAAGAAACAAATATCATTCTACATCGTAAACGGAAAATCAACATCAATGAATAGTATATTCAAAACAAGAGGCAGAAAAGAAGTAACAGTTGGCTGTGTTAATATTAATTATTTAATAGAAACATATAATCCAACACATATTAAAATTGACATTGAAGGTGCTGAATTAGATGTATTAAATAATATTAAGACAGAAAATTTTAAAAACATAAAACAAATTATTTTTGAATATCATTTCAGTATTTTAAAAGACAAAAATAAGGAACAGTTTTGTCAATTAATAGAAAATTTAAAATCAATTTTTTCAGAAGTTAAGTATCAAGATAAAGAAAAATATTTCGGAGGAGCCACAATTGTGGTTTGTAACAAATGAAATTAGTAGTTTTTGAGGGAGTAGATAGAAGTGGAAAATCAACACTTGCAAAAGAATTTAATAAACAGACAAATTTTAAACATATTGTTGTTGACAGAGCATTTTTATCTCAGGCAGCATATTCTATTATTTATAATAGAGAAAAAAATTTAGATTCAATTCTATCAATTATTAGAAAATTAGGAAATGACTTAGTGGTTGTTTATGTGACTGCATCTAAAGAAACTATTGAAAAAAGACTATTAGAAACAAATCATGAAAAAATAAATTTAGAATTTGACACTAAAATGTTTGATTTTTTCTATGATTTAATATCTTGTAAAAAAATAACAATAAATACTG
>ERZ795057.2050-NODE-2050-length-15994-cov-4.956710_pt1 | contig 15994 bp, 11 predicted proteins | sample MGYA00375141_ERZ795057 | MGnify/ENA primary metagenome ERZ795057 (study PRJEB30186, sample SAMN05720163) | activated sludge metagenome | isolation source: Anaerobic digester | place: Hong Kong | collected 2015-01-26 ... | reverse complement strand
TCTTTGAATACAGGTAATCTATGATACATGATAAAATAATCGTACAGGTGTATGAGATTCAGACACCGGAAGAGGCGGAAATCTGCGCTGAAATAGGCGTGCATCATATCGGCTCCGTGGTGCTTTCAGAGCAGTCATGGAAAGACCCGGACCTGCGGGACACGCTTCGAACGGTTGCGTCGACGCCCTCAAAGAGCAGCCTTATTCCGCTTTTCAGCACACCTGATCCGGTATACCGTGTAATTGAATATTATCGCCCCGATATCATCCATTTCTGTGAGATGCTTCCTTCCGGAGAAAACGGGAAGGAAACGCGGAATACATTGCTGGAACTGCAGCGTAACGTGAAGCAGCGGTTTCCCGGAGTTGAAATAATGCGTTCTATCCCTATTCCCCCTGCGGGAGCCGGTAAGGGCTTTCCGGTAATTGAACTTGCACGGGAGTTTCAGGAGGTAAGCGATTTTTTTCTTACGGATACCCTGATTGTGGGAAACCAGGGTGCGGATGACAGGGACCAGCCGGTGAACGGGTTTGTGGGAATCACAGGCAGGGTCTGTGACTGGGATATTGCAGCGGAACTTGTTGCAGCGGTTCCGGTGCCTGTTATCCTCGCGGGGGGGCTTTCCCCTGAGAATGTTGCCGAAGGTATACGCCGGGTACGGCCCGCCGGCGTTGACAGCTGCACTGCGACAAATGCCGTTGATGAGTCTGGAAAACCGGTCCGTTTCAGAAAGGATATTGAGAAAGTGCGGAGTTTTTACAGGAACGCAGCAGGCGTTGAAATGTGAATCAAAGCCCGGTAAATGGTACTATCGCATTGATTGAAGCAATAATTAATGTGACATAATATATCCGCTTTTCCCGTTCCTTTTTGAGAAAGGTCATTTCCTCAAGGTGAAACGCAAACCGTGTTGGAAGGAACAGAATAAAGCACGCAATGCCTATACCCGCAATGACAAAAATGAACTGTATAACCGACCCGATACTGCTGAAGAGGTCAGGGCGCTGAAAATATCCTGTAAAGTTGTGTGCCAGGACCTCCCAGACGGCAGTATAGGCAATGCAGCCGTATAGCACCAGGAAGGAGTTTGCCGCAAAACTCATTACCGGTGATACTGTCCTGTACTCACTGTTTCTTTCATAGGTGCTCAGAAAAGCGAGATACCAGAGATACAGTTCCCTGAGAAATACACAGAAAAAAATAAATACCCCTAAATTGGAATCCCCTGGTATGGCACACGCGGAAAGCATTATGAAGCAGATGAAAAATGATCCCAATATATGGAAAATCGCGAAGAGGAAGATAATACCCCCGGCATTGAGGGGGGGCTCGAAAACGGTCCCTTCGGGTTGTGAAAGCCGGAAACGTATGTCCCGTGTTTTGTAAAAGATACCGGCTGTTTCGAGAACAAGGACGGAAATCATTATGGCGCCCATGATGAAATCGCTCCCGGTTTCCGTGCCGGGGGAGAAAACATTTCCGGAATAAGAAAAAATGCAGGGCTGCAGCAGAAGGGTGTAAAGCCACGCATATACTGAAAAAAGAATGTTGTAGAAAATACCGGGACTTCCCGTCATTGTGTTCCGTATTTCAGAAGGAAAAATCATGGAGCCGCCCCGTAAGCATGTTGAAATTATTGAAGCCGGATTATCGTTACTATGTTTTCTTCACTATAATAACAGTAAAGTCATCATTGATAAAGCACTGGTCGGTAAATGCGTAAAAATCATTAATGATAAAATCAAGAATTTCCTGTGATGTGCCTGAAGGGGCGTTCCTGAATGCGTCACGAAGGTGCTCCATGCCGTATGGTTTTTTGTCACTGTTGAATCCGTCAATAATCCCGTCAGTAAATATCATCAGGATATCACCCGGCTCCATCTCAAACTGAACAGTGTTGAACGGTGCCTGTGTGAAATCCATTCCTATGGGAAGTCCCCTGAATTCTGTATTTGGTGCAGCCTCCTTCACCACACCTGAACTTCCTTTTTTAAGAAGAATGTTGGGGTGCCCGGCATTAACGTACTGTACAGTCCTCTCATCAAAACGCAGGAGTACACCTGTAATGAAGTTGTCAATGTTGGAAATTTCACCTTCAATCGTTTCCCTGGCCTGACGGGCAACTTCTCCAAGTGTACAGTCCGCCATGGAGGTAAAGAGCCGGTACAGAATCGGTTTTGCGATCATGGTGACAAGCCCGGATGATATGCCGTGTCCCGAAACATCAAAGACGGAAAGTCCTTTCAGCTGCTTTTCGGATGTGTAGATATCTAAAAAGTCCCCGGAAACTCCATGGGCTGGTTTCAGAATAAACGCGATGTCCCACCCCTCGGTTTCGGGAGGTTTCTGAAGAAAAAAACCGGCCTGTACATGTGAGGCCAGTTCCAGTTCGTATGTGCCCTGTATCTGGGATTTAAGCATTTCAGTGTTTTTAGCTTTCAGCTCATTGTTGAGTATGTGCAGGGTTCTCCTGTCGCGGTGGATCTCCATTTTCTGCTGGCTGATCTGTCTTGCCACATAAGAGATGAAAATCAGTGGCACTGTAAAACATCCTGCAAATAAAAGCTCTTCGAAGAAGATGCCTTTCTGATTCATTATGACAATTGCGTAATATGATGTGGCGCAGAATGCCAGTATTGATCCTGCGGATATAGAAAGAGACTCTGCCGCAGTAGTAAAGGGGAGTTCGACTGACACTGCCACCATTGCAAATACAAGTCCCGCTGTTCTGAGCTCACGCATGTAAAAAACCGCACAGGAGAAAAGAATGAGATACAGTGTCAATTCTCCAATGAAAAACAGGCGTTCGGCCCTTTCGGATAAAGATTTCACGAAAAAGAGGATGATGATGACACCGATAGTGCCGAAGTTTACGATTGCCGCAAGGATGGCTATTTCATAGTAGCTGATGCTTGAAACACCTATATTTGTCGCGATAACGGCAAACGTTTCAACGAAAATATACCCTATCAGGGCATTGATGTTCATCTGAAGGAGCCGTTTCCGGCGAAGTTGACCTTTATCTGTGTGCAGCGTGTTCATAGTGTATCCGGCAGCCGAAAACCTGCGGGAAGATCATCGACAGGTTTTGTTTTTTATACCAAAAATATTTAAATGTAATGGAATTCGTGTCAATACAAATTAGCATAATTTTATATTTTTATGGTAGTTGTTCTCCGGACGGAACTCCATGCCGTGGCAGTCGTTGTTTTGTTTCCTTTTAAAACAATTGAATAAAGGTGACCGTGTTGTCACTATTGTCAATGCTGGCAATGGAGTGTGTTAGGGGTTTATGGGGAGCGGGTGTAACTTTCTTGACAGTATGTTTTTATTGAATCATGTTGCTGATCCGATATGAAACAATATACAGGAGTGTGCGGATGGGGGTTGCATATAAGGGAAAGGTACTTATTGCCGCAGGATTATTTGTCGCGGGGTTATTGTATTGTGGATGCAGTTCCAGACTTCTTACAAAGAATGATTACAGGGTTTCTGTGGAATACCTTAAAATGGGTAATCCTCAATATGCCCTTCACATGTACCCGAAAGGGGAGGAGCATACATTTATAACAATAATGGAGCGGACATATCTGAACCTGTTGTCCGGCAACCCCGACATAGATGAACTTCAGCGGTATTCAAAAAAAATTGAAAACCGTGTACGTTTCAGGGTCTCCCGTGAAATACAATCCCTGTTTTATGTGGAAACTCCTGAAGGATATTATGCCTCAGAGCATGAAATTGTCTGGATGCATATGCTTTTGAGCTGGGGATATTCACTCCGCAGGGATTATGAAAAAGCATATGTTGAGGCGAAAAAAGCCTCGATCCTTTTAAGCACAAACTGGAGCGCGGAGGGCCGCTTCGATGATCCTCTACTACGGGTTATTCTCGGAGGGCTATGGGCAATGTGCGGAAGATGGGACGAGGCCCAGGTGGACTTCCGCGTTGCTGCTGATTTGGACCCTTCCCTGAAATGGGCCAGGAAACTCGGCACAATTAATACTCCTCCGAAAAAGCTTGTCATGGTTCTTGGCGGTGCAGGGCAGGAGCCGGTGTGGGAACCTACTATTAAAAATCACAGGACCCGCGGTGCGCGGGGAATCATGTTCATGCGGAATGGAGAGATGAGCCGGATTGCTGCATCGGATGGACGGAACCGTTCCATAACTATGCACTGTACCCCGGACTCATCTCCATGGTACAGAAGGCATTTTATACGCGATAATGAAATTCAGGAAAAGATACAAGATTCCCGTTATGAGGCAAAGATGTTCGGGGCGACGGCACTAAGCGGTACAACACTGGCGGCGGGAACAGTTGCCGGCATCGCAGCGTTGGCTGTAGGCGTAGGTGCGGGTGTCGGAATAGTTGCGGCACACTTGTATTTTGGAATATGGGAGGATGCTTCCGCATTAACCTTCGCACTTGCAGCGGGCGCTGCTGCCGGTGGAGCGGGTGCGGGTATTAATATTTATAATAAATCCTATGAACGAAGCAGGAGACAGGCAAGGGAGATAATGGATACATCACGAACCAATCGTTTTGTACGGTTCCTGCCGGAGTATGCATGGATAGGATGGGGCAGCCGGTCATATTCTTTGCCTCTGAAAATACAGAAAAAAGGATACAAGAAGGATGTTCCTCATCGGGTAGAGCCGGTATTCCGGATGCGTAACAATGTGTTCTTTTCCTTTTTTCCGGATGTGCCGGAGCATGCACTGCTGATTAATAAACGGGAGTCTGCCGGAGTTCGGGACCAGGCGTTTTTCAAAAGTCTTGACCGCCTCCACAACGCTGTAGACATGAATGAAACGGAAGAAGCGGTGCGGCTTGTTGATAATGGGGCGCCACTGAATGTACGTGACCGTGCGGGCCGGCTCCCTCTTCACCTGGCCCTTGCAAATAATAATGTGAAACTTGCTGCAATGCTGATTGATAAAGGGGCGGATGTGAATTTTCGAAACGAGAAGGGGAAAACCGCTCTCCACATCGCGGCATTTCATGGTTCGGTTTCGCTTCTGCAGAAACTTGTTGATCATAATGGACAGTTGAGCGCGAACGATAATTATCATGATACCCCGCTTCATATTGCGCTTCTTTTTAACAGGGAAAAAGCGGCAGCATTTTTAATTATGAAAGGGGCCGATGTGAACGCAGGAAATAAATCAGGATGGACCCCGCTGCACCATGCTGCTAAATATGATAACGTTGCGATGGTCAGGCTGCTTGTGAACAAAGGCGCACGGATAAATGTCCGGACAAAAGAACCCTTCGCGAAGTATCCTGAGCGATGTACTCCACTAGCTGTTGCCCGAATACATGGCAATGAAGCTGTTGAAAAATATTTGAAAAGCAGAGGGGGAAGATAAAAAGGTGCTGTTCACCGTGCCCCCGGCATAGATGCCGGAACCGCAAGAATAAAATCCGCGATCCCTTTGTTCTCCTCCCGGAGATGTGCAATGTCTTTCTGGGACACCGTGGCGATGATGCCGATCTTAAGGCCGGGCTTCCGCTGCAGAAGGTGCCAGGCAATACCTTCTCTTCTGGCGCTGTGGTAGGAGCCGTTTATGTGAAAGAACAGGCCCCCCGGTTTTATGTTCGCGAAAATAAAGTGGGCCATGGTGGCGTCACGCAGCGCCTGCGCTTCAGCAAGATGTCCGCTGCTGTGCCCGGGAACATTCGAAGGAATCCGGCTTTCAATATCCCGGTATGAGCTGAGGGACGCGTCAAATCGTATCGGGAGCGGGGCGATATATTTCTTCGCGGATACTGAAAGATTATTGAGCGAATCCAGGCCTTTTCTGAATACCATGGAGGCATATCGTTTCGGCACATTGGTGGCAATGAAGGGGATTTTTTCTGTACCGGCAAGCTCCAGGATCCGGCGGTAATCACGTTCATAATTCGGCCAGGGCCTTGATTCACTTCGGAAGCTCCGGGACGATATATGCCCCTGCAGGTATTCTGTGATCACAGTCTGCGTGTCGGCGTCAAACATCTCGCCACCCATGATGAAATTTCTCCCGCCATCTTTGCAGAGCCTGAAAAGGTCTCCCCCGAGTTCAAACTCGAGCCAGTGCGCTACGGGGTTTCCATGGACTTCACCGAACAGGATAATATCCTTCTCTCCAAGAGACGATACCATGTTACGGTACGATGACTCAGTGCCGTCACCCCGGAATATTCTGTATGCAGGTTTGTCGCTGGAATACAGGGGTGAAGCTGTTATTAAAAGTAATATGATAATAATATATTGTTTCATGAAATTATATCGACCCGCATTGTAATGCTAAATAAATGTAACATGTCACTTCTATTTACAAGAATATAATTATGGTTTCAGATTAAAAAAAGCCCTCTTTCGTTGTATTTAGAAAGAGAGCATATGTGTGTTTTTTTACAGCCGTGTTACATCAACTTTGATGTTTTTGTCCGGTTCCGTAGTGAGGAGACAGTTGAGATATGCCCTGCTTACGGCTTCTTCACGGTTTATTGCTTCCAGCTCCATTTGCTGAATTTGTTTTCCATTTAAAGTGCTCACACATGTTGTTGTATATTTTTTAGGTACTTTCCACATTGAATTCTCCTGCCATATGGTAATTGAGAAAAAACTGTAATATTAAAATACGATAGATATATGATCACGTCAAGTTTTTTGTAAAAAAAGCGCGTGTTAACGGGTAGTATGAAGCATGGTGAGAAGTGAATCGTCAATGGCGCCGTTCCGGTTATAGTCCCGGCTGGTAATGATTCTGTGCTGGTTTTTCACAAAACCGATGTTGTTTCCTCTGTGGCGCTGGACGAAGTCCATAATTTTTACCGCGGTACCAATGTTTTCATATACATCGGTTCCACGGTGTTCCTGATATACGCCGATGCTCAATGGTATTGAGGACAGGACTTTGTCCCCTGTATCAATTGTTATTTCTGCCGCTGAACGGTGGATCGAATTGAGAATATCAAGGACGGAGGCATGGGGCATGTTTGTGATATATCCCGAAAGCAGATTACCGTTGTATCTGAAAACAATATTTTTTTTCTCACCGCATGTGTGGCAGATATAATTAAGAAATATCCGTGATACCATGATTATGACCCGGTCGCCTATGTCATGCCCATGGGCTGAATTGATGGAATCAATTGTGTCAATACTTGCGGCGAATACAAACCGCAGCGTATCGGAGTAGTACCGGTTGTCAGTGTCGTATATATCAGGTATAACATAATCCTGATGAAATTCCTGTTTCCAGAGGCCGGTGAGTGTGTCGCGGTAGATATGCAGTGCCGACTCGTCAATATCAGCATCAAAGCCGTATAATGAATCAATGTCTGTTATCGTGTCAGGATGCTGTAATGAGCTGTCTTTTCTTTTTGAAATAATTGCCTCGGCTTTTAATTTCAGAATTTCCATTTCCTTCTTCATTTCAGTAACGCCGGGATGGTTGAGGAGCAGTGCGATGTGAAATGCCAGGGCGCATGTGTCTTCAAGATACTGTCTGAGTGTAATTTCCTGAACATTCAGCACCCGGTGTGCTTTGATTGCACGTGTTTTTGAAACCACCGCACTGGTGAAAAAATCAAATCCCGATTCAGTCATTTCAGGAATCAGTTCTTTCTGTGAATAGAAATCCGTAATTATCCGGTTCAATTCGCCTGCAAGGATGTAGCTTCTCCTGCTGATTGTGAGGAGCATCTGCCGTACATCTGATTCAATGGGGGAATACACGGTGCGGGGCGCTTCCGGAAGCGTGAGATGGTGGAGATATTCCTCTGCCTTTAGTGTGTCCGGCACAGTGAGTTTAGAGAGGTCTGCGGCGCGTGATGCCGCCAGGTCGAACTCATAAAGATTATATACGGCAACAGCTTCTTTCAGTGCTGAATTACCGGAAAAAAATCCCTTATACTGTTTTCCGTCATATTCAAGAATGAAGCCGTCTTCGTCTGCAATACCCTCTACGAAAAATGAGATAATGCCTTCGAGAAGCCGGCGTATGCGGAGGGCCGGTTTTGTGCGGTGTTCCTCAATCCACGCCTGATATTTTGTTCCTGTGGAAACACGGTAAAGTTTTTCCTCCAGTTCCATTCCCCGGGGAAGGTACCGTTCAATAATTCTTTCAAGTTCATGATAGGAATTAAGAAGGCGCTGGTTATCATCATCCTTGTTTTCACGGCGCTTCTCCTCTGTCGCGATGGCGCCCGGAGTAAGGTGTTTTTTTGAAGAATCGAGAGACGGTTCAGCCTGAATAATGTACAGTATCTGGTTGATAGTAGTGACCCTGCACCCCATACGGGTTGAGTAATACGAAAAAAGTACCCCCGGAATGCTGTTCCGGATATTTTCCCCCCTGGACCGGGAGAGGGGCCTGTTGTCGAAAATCGGGCGGTCAATAAGATCGTATAGTACACCGAAAAATCCATGGGGGGCCTTTTTCTTTTCAAAAGACTTTTTTGCTGACTGTATGATAATGTCGGAATTGGAGAGGATTACCCCGTATACCCGCGTGAACGCATCCATGACTGAATCAATGGCATAGGGGTGATACGATGTTTCCTGCTTGATGTGATTGATGTCTTCAAGAGGTCCATGGAGCTGCGTAATTATTTCCAGTGAATTGTATTCAATATTGGTAAGGGTGTAATACTCAGCACTCAGTGTTTCTTCAATTCCCTCGGTAATAATCTCCACGGACGCGGATGTTTTCCCTCTTAGCAAAGAAAAAGATTTTTCCTTCAGACGGTGAGTGAATAACGTGATGGTTCCGTATTGTAGTGCGAAACGGGTGAGCTGGAGCCAGCCGCTGAAGGTGCCCTGCATATCTTTCATTGTGCTGATTTCCCTGTCAGCGCGTTCGCGGGCCTGGCTGTCTGAGTACTGCTGCTGGTGACGGGATTTGATGGAATATATAATGTCCTCCATCATCCGTTTTTTTACATGGGGCGTAACGTGTGCGCCGGTAATGGCCTGAATTTTTTTTATTTCACTATCTGAAAGGGAAATGTTCTTCCTGCGTTTGAAATCTTCAAAATCAGATAATATTTTTTCAAGTTCAGATACCGCAATTTTTTCAGATCTTTTGCGCAGGTCCCCTTTCATGCTTTCAAGGAGGCGGGAGAATTTCTCGTGGTCCCGCTTCTGTGTTTCATTGGGGTCCCGGTCCTGCACGGTATGTCCGGAAGGGGTATCTTTCATGATTTATCGCCAGCGTTCGTTTGATAGCTACCTGTGATGCAATAATATTGAATCACTGTTTTCACTGTGGGTCAAGAAAAAGATACTGCTACCGGAGCAGGTCGTCACCGACGTGTTCTAGTATTGAGGAGCCGGATTTACCTTTTTTTATGACATTTTTCATGACAGAAGAGTGCTGCCGCCGGGTAATATTCTTTGAAGGCCCTTTGCTGGAAAAGTTTACTGACTGCTGGAAGTTGCTGCACAGGGTACAGGTTTCCGTTGGAACGGTTCCGGCTGGAAAGATTTCATTGTATGTTTGTGTGCAGCTTCCGGAGGGGTTCAGCCCTGATCGGCTGCATACACGGTGTTCCTCCACGGCGCCGAAGGCGGGGAAATCCATAACCGGTTCCTCCTGCATGGCAAGCCTCATATACTGCCCCCAGACGGGCGCCGCAACACCACCAGCGGCCTGCCCGATCCCCAGGGAAAGCCCGAGAGAATCATAGCCGATCCACACACAGGTTGTGAGCTGCGGGGTAAATCCCACAAACCATGCGTCACGCCAGTTGTTGGTGGTTCCGGTTTTGCCTCCCACCGGCCTGCCGATGCCTGCGGCGCCGGCTGTTCCTTCCGATATTACGGATTTCAGCATACTTATCATAATCTGGGCGGTGGTGGGCTTGATGATCTGAATGGTGCCTTTTTCCTCCTGCTCCCTGATCTTCTTTTTTATTTTCTCTTCAATGTTTTCCAGGACTTTCCCGTCTCGGTCTTTTATCTGGCGTATGGAAAAGGGAATTACATTTTTTCCGCCGTTGGCAATAATAGCGTACGCCCTGGCAAGCTCAAGCGGTGTTACCTCGAAGGAGCCGATCGCGATTGAAAGGTTCCGCGGGATTCGTTGTTTCATTTCCGCCTTGTCGAACTGGAGGAGTTTCGCGAAATACTGCATAACGGTATCTATACCCAAAGCCTCTGCCAGCCGTATGGACACAACATTTATGGATAACGCAAGGGCGGTCCTGAGACGTACAAGCCCCTGATACTGGCTGTGATAATTCTCAGGGATCCAGTCTCCGCCTTCACTGTCAAGGTACACGATGGGGGAGTCCATTACTGTACTTGCGGGGGAGAAGTTTCCCGCATCAATGGCTGCGGCATACAGCAGGGGTTTTATCGCGGAACCGGGCTGCCGTTTTGACTGCATTACCCTGTTCAGCTGGTTAATGCTGGAAAATTCGCTTCCTCCAACCATTGCTTCGATGAAACCGGTTCTGTGGTCAATGGATATCAGGCATCCTTCGACTGTCTGGGATTCCCGTTCATCGGAAAATGATTTGCGGTAGTCCTCAATCAGTTTCCCCACGTTGTTCATGCCCCAGAAAAAATTGAGAATTTCGAGTTCGTCGACAGTGTGTTCCTGAATGTAATTATTTACTTTCATGGCTTCACGTGAACCTGATTTTCTGAATCTGGTTATATCGAAGAGGAGTGAAAACATCTCAACGGTTTCGGTGAAGTTATCGACGAAATAGTCCTCATTCCTGTACAGCAGGCTGCCGGATACTGATGACTGCCGCCTGAGGGCATCTTTCATGAGTTTCTGTGCCGCAATCTGCTTTTTGACATCAAGGGTTGTGTATACGAGGAGACCTTTCTCATATACAGTTTCCTCTCCGTATTTTTTGACAAGGATTCTTCGTATGTGTTCTGTAAACCATGGCGCTTTATCGAGACGGGCAGACCAGGTGTTATAGCTTGGCGGCAGGTCGTTGATCTGGTCAAGGTATTCCGGCCAGAACCTGGTATATGCAGCTTCCGCCTGGGGGATGGTGATGTACCCCATGTCAACCATTCGTGCGAGTACCACCCGGTGACGTTCCATGGAACGCTGGGGGTGGCGAATCGGTGAAAGCCTGTTCGGGGCGGAAGGCAGTGAAGCAAGAAGCGCGCATTCTGCCAGGTCAAGCTCCCATACATGTTTCTGGAAATAAAAGCGGGACGCTGATTCCACGCCGTATGCGCCGTGGCCGAGAAATATCTGATTCAGGTAAAATGACAGGATCTGGTCCTTGGAGTAGGACATCTCCATCATGAGTGCAATGAATGCCTCCTTGATTTTTCTGTAAATGCTTCGTTCCCGTTCAGTGAGCAGAATTTTGGACAGCTGCTGTGTTATCGTCGAGCCCCCCTGACGGATTCTGCCTGAGAAAACATTTATAAAAAATGCGCGGACAATTCCCTTAATGTTTATGCCGTAATGGTCGTAAAATTCATTGTCTTCAATGGCGATAAACGCGTGAATAAGGTGTTTCGGTATTTTATCAAACGGCACAACTTCACGCTTCTGCCTGAAAAGTTCAGACACAAGTACATTGTTTTTATCATAAATTTTGGTGGTTATATTCGGCTGAAAGTTCGCGAGACCTTTTACCCGGTAAAAATCGATGACAACAATAACGATGAAGGCAATGATTATTCCTGCAATTATTCCGGCAATAATTGTCCTTCCGGACCGGGATGTCAGGCCGAATCGGTCAAACATGTCACGAATTCTGCTGAAAGAACCGGAATTACCGATGCTGAATCCGCCGGATGATCCACTGCCGGAACCGGGAGTTCTCAGACGTGTTGCTCTGCCGCCATATTTTCCCACGTATATTGCCCTGATAGTTAGTATGTGCCGGATTTGAAATAATCCGGTGTTATTACACTCTCTGAGAATACGATCAGCGTTATTCTGGCAAGTGTTTTTTCGAAATAATATCTAATGATTATCTTTGAAAAGATATCTACATAGAAAAATGTTATTTTTTTTAATTATTTGGAAAAAAAATAAAACAATAAAAACAGGTCAAAAAAGAAACGTAAAGAGGCATAAATGCCTTTAAAAGCGAATAAATGCCAACAATAGGGCTTACATGATATCATAAATGTGACGAATGTTTACTGATGATATTATAATCATTTAGCTATCAGGGACGATAGCAATAAATTCAAGGAGGAAGTTATGATTATAAATCACAATGTTAGTGCGATATTTGCACATAGAACATTAAAATTTCATGACTGGAGCATGACGAGGGACATAGAGAAGCTCTCATCCGGATTAAGAATTAACAGGGCCGGTGATGATGCCTCTGGTTTGGCAGTTTCTGAAAAAATGAGATCTCAGATACAGGGTCTTCGGCAGGCCGAAAGGAATACCGAGGATGGTATGTCTCTGATACAAACCGCTGAAGGATATCTTCAGGAATCCCATGACATTCTCCAGAGAATCAGGGTTCTCGCGGTACAATCTGCAAACGGAATATACACACCGGAAGACAGACAGCAGATTCAGGTTGAAATATCTGAACTTGTAGATGAAATTGATAGAATTTCCTCACAGGCTGAGTTCAACAAGATGAAGCTTCTCACGGGTTCCTTTGCCCGATTGAACCCCACAGCTTCAATGTGGTTTCATATGGGGCCGAATATGCACCAGCGTGAGCGCGTGTTCATTGAAACAATGACCAGTGCGGCACTCGGGTTGCGTAACCCCACAGTATTAACATTCATCTCGCTTTCAACACCATCAAAGGCAAATGCTGTTATCGGTCTTGCCGATGAGGCGCTTCGTGTTATTTCGAAGCAGAGAGCAGACCTCGGTGCCTATTATAACAGGCTTGAGCATGCTGCAAAGGGTCTTCTGAATGCCTATGAAAACGTCCAGGCTTCTGAAAGCCGTATTAGAGATACAGATATGGCCGAACAGATGTCATCATTCACACGGTATCAGATCCTGACTCAGGCTGCAACAGCAATGCTTGCCCAGGCAAATATGAAGTCACAGGGTGTCTTGCAGTTATTAAAGTAATTGAGCCAACATCGCAGTATCATTTGAAAAAAACAACGCCGGGTACTCCCACCCGGCGTTTTTTCGTGCTCACATGAACAAAATATGTCTACATATGACTCATACTTATTGAAAAGATTTCTTTTGAGAGTAATCTCCAAAGAAATCAACGGATAATGATTATTTCTTCTCTTTCTTCGTTTTAGCTTTCGCCTTTGCTTTCGGCGCAGCCTTTTTCTTCGGGGCTGCTTTTTCTTTCTTTTTTGGCGCTGCAGATTTCTTCGGTGCGGGTTTTTTGCCGGATACCGTTTTTGCTGACCTTGAGGGTTTCACATGTTTCAATATCCAGGTGCTCACTGTTTCAAGGACCTTTCCTCGTTCGTGTTCAACTTCATTCATTGTTTCGTGGTATAAACCTTCGAAGAGATGGATCGTTTTGTCTTTTGATGATGCCTTCTCATGAGTAAGGATTGATCCCGAAAAATCACAAATTCTATCATCCGTTCCATGAAACACCAGGAGAGGCATTTTAAGGTCAGCAGCGTGATCCATGCACTTCTGTTCTTCAGCGATAAATTCACTGAACCAGCGAAATGTTATCCGGTCATGAACAAGGGGGTCATTTATATAGGCATCGATTGCTTTTCGGTCATGGGATATCTGCTCCGCGTCAAGTTCATTTGAGACGGCGACCGACGGGAGTATCCTGGACAGAAACATAGCCATTTTTGCCTTCATCGCAGGAGGTTCTACCGTAGGGATAAGGCCCGCCGATGATAGAATCAGTGCATCAAGGTCCTGCTGGTGTGACAGCGCATAGGAGAAAGCTATTACGCCGCCCATGCTGTGACCAAGAAGAATCAGCGGAAGACCGGGATGATTATTTTTAACTATATTGATAAAGATTTTCAGATCATCTACATATTCGCTGAAAGAATTTACATGTCCCCTCTTCCCGGCTGACTTCCCGTGTCCGCGATGATCAAGGGCGTATACATTGATTCCTTTTCCTTTAAGGGCGTTGATAAGGTTTACATAACGGCCGGAATGTTCCCCGAGGCCGTGTGCTATTACAAGAACCCCTTCCGGTTTTTTGACGCTCCAGCTCTGGAAGAAAATCTCATACCCGTCTTTTCCTATTATTGTTCCGGTTGCGTGTGTGTAATCCTGCATTATTGTCCTCATCTCCATTTGATATTAATAATTTTACCACCCTCCCGTCGTTGTTCAGTGATATTGAAACGGGGAGGTCGTCGGTGGATTAAATAAAAACCCCTCATCCCGCATTTAACGGGTGAGGGGTGAAGAATGCAAGAATAATTTGAAAATATGTGTAATTAAATGTTACTGGTTCCGTGTAGCTCTAATTGAGAGCTTGTTAGGCTTTTGCTCGAGAATTTCAATTTCAAACCCTATGCTCGATGCTTTCGCGTTGAGCTCCTGGGCGAAGTCATGGGTTTTCCCTGCAAATTCGACTTCCATACTTGCAGCTGTTCCGCGCTGTCCCCGTGGATATACTTTGTTGACTCCGCGGATCCTTCCCTGAAGCTGTTCGCGGAATTTTGTAGCATCGGCGAAGTTCAGCCCTGCAACAGTCATGGTAATCATGCGGCGTGTCGCTGACTGAAGAAACTTTTTCGTGATCTGGTTAAGAAATGGTCCTGATTCGAACTGGTTTGTGTCTTCGTCAACTCTTCCGAGCATTTTTCTGAGGCACCGCTGGATTGCATCTTTCGATGCGGTTTCCCCGTCAATGTGTACCGCGGGAGCGTTCTGTGCACTGGAAGCAAGTATCCTTCCGGTATATACATCAATGGCGCGGAGGCGGATGTTCGCCTGTTTCGACTTCATATTTTTTGCGAATCCGCTCATTACACGTGTCTGATCTGATGTCTGGGCGGTACCAATTATAATGACCTCGGCGCCAAGGTCATCGAGGAGCATGTTCTGGACATCCTCGCCGACTCTTCCGTTTACCGCCTGTCCCATAAGATTGCGTTCTTTACGCATAAGTTCCTGGGTCATCTGGGAGTCGACAAATTCAAAGCCGTGGTTTCCCATAATCTCCATCATGGTAAGTTCGGTTACAGTGTTTCCGGGCTGGTTCCTTCTCCCTTCAAACGTTTCCTGTACCAGTACCATAAACTTTGGACGGCCGTAATTGCGAAGTGTTGCCTCGATAGCTTCGTTTACCGCTGCGGGAAATACTTCTCCGCGGATAGTGACAAAATATGCATTATCCTGCGGGTATTCTTTCAGGACGTTCCAGTTTTTCACCATCCCTGTTGAACTTGCTTCAACGAGAGATTCAACAAGTGCGAAATCCTGGACTACCTGGCGACCGGTAACGGTGGTGCCGAGTTTTGATTTTACCAGCTTATTCATTGCGTCATCAATTGCTCTGTCCCGCGCAAGGGCCCTGTCGTTGTCGAAGATTGTGGCAATCCCTGTTGCTTCACCAACCATATCGTTGCCGGGCCCGGAGGTATCCTGCCGAACAGAAGAGCCGCCGCCGCAATAGATAGTTGTAAAGATAAAAAACATTGCTACAAGTGCGAGTACTGTTTTGCGTTTCATCAATATCACCCCTTTTTAATGATTGGCACTTTGCCGTACAGTAAAAACCTGTATGGTGCCGTATCTATATTGTAAATAGTTTCCTGTTTCCCGTATTCCATGCTGCAGCATAATACCCAGCAAAACAGCCTGATTTTATATTCAGGGATTTGGAAGTACCGGGATTGAATGATTAAAATTAATTTAACGCTACAAATATAATTATAATTGTGGAAAATAGTCAAACCATTTTTATAAATAAATCCTCTCCGGGATGGATGTAATAACGGGTAATTGACGGCGTGCGTGGTGTAGTATGTTTTTTTGATTGATATTCCCGGGTCGATATCATCATTATATATAGTATAATATCAGGATATGCGGGTACCACATGGAAAAGGATATACTCCAGTCAATAAAGCTA
>ERZ795057.2049-NODE-2049-length-15994-cov-5.372169_pt1 | contig 15994 bp, 9 predicted proteins | sample MGYA00375141_ERZ795057 | MGnify/ENA primary metagenome ERZ795057 (study PRJEB30186, sample SAMN05720163) | activated sludge metagenome | isolation source: Anaerobic digester | place: Hong Kong | collected 2015-01-26 ... | reverse complement strand
TCCAGTTTTCAGGGACCCCCTTTACCTCTTTTTTCATCTCCGTCCAGGGATACCCTTCATAATCGGGACGCCAACCAAGACCCCCTGTCATCGTTTCCGCCTGAGCCTCGTGATACCCTGTCTTGAACTTGAACGTCACTTCTCCGTTTTGAACACCGCAGGATACAAGAAGCAAACCCGCAGCCAGCAGAATCCTAAACCCTCGTCTCATTGAAACCTCCTTCTACTCTGCAGACATCTTCATAAATTTCTTATCGGGACCGGTTAGCGTCAATGAAACACCGATTCCTCCATCCTGTCTGCTTAAACGGAATCGATAGGCATGGTAATGCCAATTATTGAACTTATAATGGGTAAATCCTGCGATCTCCTTCGTCTCATAAAAAACATGAAAAGTATTGTTCCCGTAACGATACCGTTCCCGGCTCAACCCTTCTCTGATGATGCGGCCCTTGTCATACACCACACTTTCACCCCAGACGACTCTGACCTTTTGGCGGTCAAGCCCTTCAGCCAGAGACACTTTCACGCGGTTCATATTGAAAAAATAACTCAGGGCGTGAGCGGCGGTCGTTCGGCAAAAAACTCCTCCCGGTTTGAAAAAGAGGAAAAGGAGAACCCATGAAACCAGCACGGCCCCGCATATCGCTGCAATCCTCAAGGAATGTGTCATGGCCACCTGATCCCTCCTACCGGATCTCTTTAGCACCTGAGCAGATATAGACGACACTCATCAGGTAGCGGTACATCTCTTGTGCATTTTGAAACTGCACCTTGATTTTTCGGGGATGAACAAGCTCAGCTCCCGGGATAACGGAGCACATATAACCCTGGAGGGCATCACGGAACTCGATCTCCATCCGTCCCGGTACTTTCAGCGAAAGAAGCGTACCCCGGTTCTCTTTTAACATCTCCCCTTCTCTTTCCAGTTTATTAAGAAGCTCCCGGCGAGGAAGCATCACGCCTGCAAATTTGGATATCGCCCTTTTAGAGACCAGAAACCGCGCTTCAGGGACTTTCGGGGAGAGGAAATCCCGTGTGACATCGTCTCCGTATACAAAAGAGACCGGGACTTTGAACTCTCCTGCCAGATAGGCATTGATGATCCCCTCGTCCACCGGCTCTCCGTTGACGGATATCCCGTAGACCGAAGACCCGGAATAGGTATGCTCCATCATCCCGCCGCCCCCTGCCGGGCTATGATATCCGAAGAGGACAAGATGTGTGAAGGTCGAATCTATTCCCTCCATCATATAAAAATTACGGGGGTACCCTTTGATAAGGGTCACATCTTCCTCCAGCCTGTCCCACAGGATGTTTCGTCCCAAAGCATGAGAGTCACACAAGACGATCTCCGCATCAGGGACACTCCTGCGTATTCCGCGGCAGAAAGCATTGATCTCTTCAGTGGCAAGCCGGTCCTGTTCAGGAAGCCCGGAGGCCTCAACCCAGGATGTCACTCCTCCGATGCCTTCGTAATCAAACGAGATAAAGACTTTCATCACTCCTCCTTTTCGGGCTTCTTGAAAAGATAGTAAAATTATACGAAAACTTCATCATCTGTAAAGGACTCTTTTACACACCTTCTCCTTTATGTGACGGGAAAACACCGGGTGAGGCCTTATACGGGCCCGTCCGAAAGCAAGCTCCCATGAGAAGCCTTGACAGGAGGGACAAGTACCCCTATAATGGGAGAGCTAAATTATTTAATCAAAGGCTTTTCAGGGAGGTAGTATGGAGAAGGGACTCTTGATCGTCAAACGTATTCATCAGCGTAAAAGCCGCTTTCGACGGTTTTGGATCTACATCGACGGTGAAAGGAGACAACCCATCAAAGACGGGGAGGCTGTCTCCCTGGAACTTCCCATCGGGAAACATGATGTTCAGATACGTCAGGACATTTACCGCAGCCAGAAAGCCCTTTTCGACCTCAAGGCCGGCGAAACCGTCTCTCTGGAATGCGGAAGCCCCATCCAGGGGATCAAACTGATCGCCACCTGGCTCTATGCCCTGATCCCGATCCCCGGACTCTATATCTATCTGAAAAAAAAGTAGGGGGACACCGGGGCCTTATCTGATCTTCATGGAAAAGATACCCGAGGCGAGGATGAGGCGCCGTAATGCCCTGTTATACATAAAGGGAAGCTTTCTGTTCTTAAGCCAGATATTAAACTTCAGTCCGGCTGTCTTATTTCGATAAACTTTCTGAAAACAGGGAAAACTTGTATTGATACTTTCAGCCAGCAAAAGGCCGCTTTTGATCGCATAACTGATCCCTTCAGCTGAACTGGGGCTGATGAAGCCTGCCGCCTCACCTGTGAATGCGACTTCACCTCTATGGGTCCTGATACTTTTCATGTCCCGGGGCCTATTGATGAAAGCACTCTCTTTTTTAACGGGTTCTCCGGTAATCATCCCTTCTCCTTTGAGCCGGTCAACCAGCCCCTCGAATTTCTGTCTGGCCCCTTCCCCGGGTGGAAGAGCACTCCCCACAAGCAGATGACCGTTTTTCTGAATTATCCATGAATAAAAATCAGTCACCGTGCGGTCAAATATCGAAGTATAAAAGGGGCTTTCCCGTTGAGTCTTAAACCAGTATTGTAAGGCCAGATAAGAGTCCTTCCCGAAAGCGGGATCTGCCTGGCGCCTGACACGCGAAGCCGCTCCGTCAGCCCCCACCAGGATCTTCGTCCGGATTTCCGAAATGATCCCCTCTTCGCGATACTTGATTATGAGCCCCTCTTCGTCTCTTCTGTAGGAGAGAAAGAGAGTATTGAATTTTTTTTCTGCATGTTCGGGAAGAGCGGAACAAAGCCACCGGTCGAACTTTTCCCGGTCGATATTGATATAATAACGCTGGTAATAGCGCTCCAGTCCGTGGTCTCTGTCAACGGTACGTACGCTGAAGAGCTGAGGCCCTGTCAGAACCTCGCCGGGAACACCGAGCCCAAGACGTCCCAGGATATTCTGAGCATCCGGCGCCAAAAGCCCGCCGCAGCACTTGTTCACCAGAGGAGGCCATTCATCCAGATTCCTTTTATCGATGAGCAGGACCCGGTATTGCTTATCAAGGAAGCGGGCCAGAGAGGCCCCGGATGGCCCCGCACCGATTATGACCACATCATACACCCTATACCCCCTTTACAACTCAATGGGAGCATTGTAGGGGAGATCCCGAAGGGTCTCAACCGATTTCTTCTTTTTTTTTCAGACAGTATCAGTGTTTCTCTGAAGATGATCTCCTGAAGCAGTATTCTGCCTCAGTTCCGGCCCCGCAAGAATCAGAAGCCATCCGAAAGGGCCCAGAAGAAAAGAAAAAAAAGCTCCTGCCCCGGCACGTCCTTTTCTTTCACCTATGAGGGCCCCGATCAGGATAGTCACAACAGCGATAATAAAATACTCCATTTCCCTCTCCGCTCAACTTTTCAAACGCTTTCAGATTATTCAAAGTTTCTCTTTTTCCCCGGGGCAGGGAGGCCGATGGTCATGGGGTCTACTCACCGGCCTCCTCTTGCCTTCCATGCAGGGGATGCATGGCTGTCAGGATCCAGGCTTTACAAAGGAGGTGAACAGCCTTTTCGATCCTTGAACCAGGGCTCTTTGACTTTTCAAGAATGATCTTCAACTCTTTATCTTTGAAGGTCTGCGGATGAAGTTCGCAGATCTTCCTCATCCTTTGTCCGGATCTGCCGGTATACGAGACTTCCACCATGTATCGCCCGGCAGACTGATCAAGGGCATAGAGAAGAGTCTCGGCGTCTTCAGTCCCTCGCAGAGGGAGGTCGACTGTTCTCTCTTCTGTGAGGGAGGACAGAGCAGCCTGGCTCACGATCTCGATATCTTCCAGGACATATCGGAAGACCACTTTTACATCCACCAGGCTGTCCGTTTCCGGCGGTTTCAGCTCCAAACGAACAAAGGCCCCTATTTTTCCGGTCTTTTCTTCCCGGGTGAAAAAGATCTTTTCTCCGCTTAACTTCAGGTCCCGGGGAACGATCTGATGTTTTGTATTGGGGCCATGTTTTTGTCCCCTGACATAAGACCAGGCGTAGTTGAGGGCTGCGGACCAGAGGAGAATTTCCACAATAAGGGAAGACCAACGATCAGCCCCGTAATAGATATTGACAATTATCAATCCTGATAAAAGAGCCATCACTGTTATGATTTTAATTTTCTCCATACCCCCCCTTTGGGCTTTCTTTTGAAATTTCTGACATTTCACCTCTTTATTGACATAATCGGATCCCCAATAAGGCCCCGTAGTATTATCGTAACATACCGACCGGTCTTTTGCCATTATTTTTTTTTCCTTCCTGTCTCCGTCAGTCCCATATTCTCTTTCTGTTATTCTCAGTCTTCTCCTTCTTTTCCTGCCTCTCTTCCAGGTTCACGATGACTGCCAGGATAATCATTATGGCCAGAATAAGTTTTTCCATTACAGGGCCTCCTTGAATATGACGAACCGTTCCGCGGCTCTCTCATGATTATTATATAAACAAGCAGAGGGTTAGTTAAGACAGCAAAATGATTTAGATTTGGTTCCCATTACTATTTTAATCAATTATTATATATGTAGTTATACTAGATATACATTTATTCAGGTTCCCAATCAAGGAACTTGTGATATTCTTTTAGGTCTGTATGTTGTAGGCTTTCAGCCGGCATCCCTAAAGTGTAGCGAGGAAAAGGGAGAATATATTATTCTCTCTCCAATGGAATACGGCCGCTGATAAGGAACGAATGATAGATTTTTTCAGCGATCATGGTTCCCAGAAGCTGGAAATAGGAGCTGTCAGAAGCTACCGAATAACGGTCGGAATCGATCCTTAGGTATACAGAGGCTGTCGCCCCCTTGTTTAATTCCACTCTCCGGATCAGATCCCCTTTCTCTTCATCACCGGGGAGAGCCGGATCCGTGATCAGACGGCTGCTTTCTCCCTGCAATCCCAGACAGAGAAGGTCTTCTGATACGTCCAAAACAATAAAAAATGAGCTGGCATGAAAGTAAGTGACCAGCAGGTCAAAGATCTGCCTGACCATGGCCTCCGGCCCGGTGATGGGTCGGATTTTTTGCGCCAGGTCAAAAACAGCATCGATCTTCTCACTTTCTCTCACAGGATCCCGGAGAGGTTTCGCTTCCTTCTCTTTTTCCCTGCGCTCAGGGACTCCCCGGATACAAACGGTTCTGTTTCTCCCGCTCTCTTTGGCATAGTAGAGGGCCTCATCTGCTTTGGCTACGAGCTCTTCCAGAGCCTTTCCGTCATCGGGGTAGAGGGCATAACCTATACTGCATGTCAATTTATAATTCTGGTTCAACACGGAATTCTCAGTGTTCTTCCGGATCCGGTCAATGATCTTTTCTCTGTCGGCATCTCGGGGTATGATCATGGAGACACAAAACTCTTCTCCTCCATACCGCCCCACAAAGTCACTCATGCGGACAGTCCCCTTGACAATACGCCCCATCTCTTTCAGAACCGAGTCCCCTCGTGAATGGCCGTAGGTATCGTTGATATTCTTGAAATGGTCCAAATCCAAAATGGCGATGAGAACCTGTTGTTCAGACTTATCGGCATAATCCAGCATATCCTGTGTAAGATTTATCCAATGCTCCCTCTTATAAAGGCCTGTGAGCCGGTCAAGAAGAGCTGTCCTCTTCAAATAATCATAGTATCCCGCTGCATTGATAAAGTCACGGAAAGGCCCTAACCCTTCGGTGATCTCCTTGTCAGGATAGAGGAGCAGACGAGTCGTATCCAGGTAGAGACACCCTCTGAGAGCAAAGTAGTGAAAACTTGATTGCCTGTTTTCCCGTGTTTTGTTTTTCCCCCGCCCCAGTTTTTCAATGTCCAGTACGGGAATGATCAGGATCCCCGTCAGGTTCCGTCCCTGCCTCTTCTCTTCCCGGTGATAGAAGATATCCCTATGGGCCTTTTCAAAAAGGATCTCATTCAGAAGGTCCCGCCTCATGGGAACCGGAACATGACACCGTCCTTCTTTTTCGATCATAAGTTTCTCTGTCCAGCCCGAATAAAGGTCATATTCGAAAAAGGCTCCCCGTGTCATCCCTGTGATATCCATAAGGTCCACGAGGATCGACTTATAGAGCCCTGTCCCCTCATTGACCGGAGATAACTGGTAATCCTCCAGAGCCTTTCTCTTGCTCTCTGCAATCATCTCACGGGCGAGATCACGGTGGGCCTCTCTGAAGAGATCAGGCCGGTCAACCGCAGGATCGATGTCGTGCTTTTTCAGAAGGCTTGCATGAAAAGCCCATTCTTTGTTTTGTTCCATGAAGGAGGTCCTGTACTGTATAGGGACTGTATTAAGCCACTCTTTCATCTGGGTAAAGAGGTCCAGGAGGGCATCATAGAAGAGAGCTGTCCCCTCTTCATGTTTCTCAACAAGAAGATGAAGCGTGTAAAGCATCTGAGAAGATCTGTAAAAGGGCGCAGTATAAACCCTTTCCAGTGCTTCTTCACTTCCGAGAAAAGCTCTGAGGATGTCGGAGCGGTTCTTCTCCTCTCTCTCCTCGATTTCACAACCTTTTCTCTCAAGAGTATCCAGAAAGCGGACAGCCAGGTCTTTATCTCCCGAAAGCCAGGCCTTCTCCGCTCCATGAAGAAGGAGTGTGCTGTAATGCTTTTTATCTTCTTCTGCAGAGTACCGGCGCAAAAGAGCATCCATCTCCTTTTCCATGGCTTTCAGCCCCGCTTCCTCTGCCCGTGCTGTGAGACAGACAACCCGGTATTCCACGCATTCCCGAAGAGAGGGACGGTCTTCGAAAAAGTTTCCTGCTTCTTTCAAAGCTCCCCGGGCCCGCTCAGGGTCTCCCAGTTCAAACAGAAGGTCTGCCAGCAGGAAATTCATCTTAGCCCGCTCGCGTACCCCTTTTTCGTCTCCCAGATAATCAAACCCTTTGCTGATGACATCATAGGCTTTGTCATAGTAATGGAGTGTCTTGTAGGCCTGAGCTAAATTCATTGTGTTGATGGTAGCTGCATGAAAGAAATGGATCCGTTCTGCTGCCCTGACAGCACGGATCCAGGAAGAAATGGCCTCTTCAATTTCACCCCGGTCGATGTTGACGATCCCTGTGTTGGTGGAAACGATGGCGATAAGCCTCTGATCGTCCAGGCGCTGGGCTATCTCCAGGGCTTTTTTGAAATATTCATGGGCACGGTCGACCTCCCTGGCCCTTCGGTAGGCGATGGCTCTGGCGTTATAAGCATTGAACTCTGCATCTAAAGAGATGTGTTCCCGATTTTTTTCGACGATTGAAAGCATCTCCTGGGCTGTCTCTTCCATTTTTTTATTGTTCTGATTATCCATATAACTGATCATAAGCTCATTAAGGAAGAGCGATTTCCGGTTCTCGTCAAGTCCGTCGATCATCTCCCTGAAGCCGCAGACCATCTCTTCGACTTTATCATATTCACTTTTTGTGACATAAAAGACCAGAAGGTTGTAAAAAACAGTCCCCCATTCTTCCGGATGATCCGCCGGTCCTTTCTCGATAAATCCCATGAGTTCCTTTATATCCTCTTTATCACCGTTGGACAGGATGACAAGCCGATAACTCTTGTAAAGGGTCTTCAACAAAGGAGTATCCGCAAAAGCCTCCATCTGGGAGAGGACGACATCTTTGCCGATGAAACGCTGAAAATCATGCCGATATAAGACCTCATAGAGTTTGAAGAGATTGACTCCCGTCAGGTTTTGAGCAGAATTATGAATCTGGGAAAACAGGTTATAGAAAAAGCGGTGATGCACCGACTGTTCTCTGACACCCATCATCAGATAATGGCTCATGGCCTTGTGATAAGCTTCGGCGCCGAATCCCGTGTTCAGTGCCAGGTAGACAAAGCTTTCAAGATAGGAAAGCTCCCGGAACCCGTTCTCTTCAAAATAATCCAGGGCCAGACGGGCCAAAACGGGGTCGACCTTTTTCTCCCCGGTCTCTATCAGGGAGGAGAGACGGAAAACATAGAAGAGTTCATCCCGATAGGCCACATCCTGCTGCTCCAGAGCCGCCAGGGCCTTTTTCAGAGAGACGGGAGCCTTTTCAACAAAATCCTGAGGGATCTTTCCCCCCATAGCCCGTCCCAGAGCCAGAGCCTCTTTCGTATCCTCCCCAGTTTTCCCCTTAAAAGCTGTGATACTGATTCCGGTGCAAAAACACCCCTGCGGCCGGGGAAAATATCCCCGGGCTTCGTTAAGCTCAAAACATTCCTTTTCAGCTGCCTTGCACAGGCTTTTCCTGACCAGGGAAGGCTCTCCCCCGCTCTGGTCCAGAAGCTCCTGAACGGCTTCCTGTATATCATCAACGAAATAATAGTAGTAATGAAGCACACGTGCGGTTTCTTTTTTATCCAGTTTCGCCATGGTCAAAGGAAACATCCCGGGAAGGGGTCTTCGGTTCCAGGCTACGATACGGAGGTCTTTCGGTTGAAAACGCCTGGAAAGATAAGTCAAAAACCGCATATCTTCGTCGGAGAACTCCTCTCCCCTGCCCAGGCCTAAAAGGGCCGGGCCCGAAGCGACTTTATTTTCCAAAAACCGGATCGCTTTTGCACGCATCTCTTCAGCGGTCCTCGCCACAGACTCGCGGCCCTCTTCTTCGGATCGTCCCAGGTATTTTATGATCCCTTCTGCGAGGGAAGCCCTCTCCTCTTCCAGCCCGAAATACTCATATCCTTTAGCCTGGATCAGGGGGATAAGGCCCTGATACCAGAGACGGGCATTTTCTTCAGATGCATAATCATAGACGGTTGTGAGGGACTCCGTGGTTTCCAATAGGGAGATCTCTCTCTCTGACAGGATCAAGGCTCCCGGGAAAGGGGTCGAGCAGGCATGACCCTGAATAAAGTCCCTCTGAAGGCTGTCAGAGATCACCTCACGATGGGGGAAATAGAGCCGAAGGTCAGGTACATCCTCGTCAGAGAGTGTGTATCCTGCTTCATTCATCAAACGGGCAAAGGCCATCAGATCCGCCCGGCGGCCCATATCGATATCGACATAAAGCGGGCTCATATCAAAAAAGACCGGGCTCCCTTTTGTATCCCTCAAGGCATTGCTTTCACGGAGATCCCCGTGATAAGTCCCGTTGGCATGAAGAAAAGAGATGAGAGAAAAAAGGCTGTTGATCAACATCTCTTTGTTCTCCGGGTTCATTCGAAAAAGCCCCGGCATCTTATCAGCGATATAAAAAGAGCGGGAACTGTCTGTGTAACGGCCGTCTATACTCGCCAGGGTGTGAAAAGAGCGGATAGGACGCAGGAGTGGATGCCTGTAAAGAGAGGTAGCCATATATTCTTTTGTCAGAAGGTCCTTTTGGAATTTTTCTTCGGAAACTGTCATTTTGAGGATAAGCTCTCTTTTGGGGAAAAAAAGGTCACCGGCTTCATAGACGATAAAATTATTGTTTTTATTAAGAAGTTTTTTAATCGTAAAGCGTCCGTTGACCAGTTTCATCTCATCTCCTGCCTCGTTTTATTGTTCCGTTTTTTTTGACTCGGCCGGACGTCCCATGGGCTCCATGAGACGCCAGACGTTTTGATAAGCGATTTTTTCACACTCTCCTATGGTAAATCCCGCTTTTTTAAAGGCCTCAAACAACCTGGGCATCCCTGAATAGTCCTCCAGTTCCAGAGGACAGAATATTCCGTCGAAATCGCTTCCCAAAGCACAGGCCTCTATTCCCCCGCATCGTTTTAGATGTCTCATATGAGCAACAATTCCTTCAATGGTGCCGGTTTCTCCCGTACCGAGAAAGGCAGAAGAAAAATTGACCCCGACGACTCCCCCATGTCCGGCCACATCACGGATCATCTCATCTGTGAGATTCCTGGGATGCGGGGTTATGGCCCTGCAGCAGGAGTGGCTGGCCAGGAAAGGCTCTTCCATGATCGCTGCCACGTCTTTGAACCCTCTGTCTGACAGGTGAGAGACATCCACGAGGATTCCCTTTTGTTCCATGGCTTTAACAGCATCTTTCCCCAAGTCCGTAAGCCCCTTTTCCGCGTGGATCCAATCTTTATTGGGATACCCGAGCGAATTGGGGAAATTCCAGGTAAGTGTGATCAGCCGCACGCCTTTGCTGAAGAGAAGATCGATGTCATCCGGGGAAGTTATGATCCCGCCCTCTTCCAGCGTCAGTATGGCACTGATCTTATTTGAAACTTTGTTTTTTTCAACATCCTCCAGAGCGCGTGCCGATTCCAGTCCCGGATTGGCTTCAATTTCTTCATAAAAGCGGCTGATCATAGAAAAGGCATAATCCCTGTATTCTTCGATGGCCTTCGCCGGATCACCCATATAGATGAAAGCTGCAAAGAACTGAGCTAAAGCTCCCCCTTTTCTCAGCTTCTCCATATCAATATGATACCCGTTTTTTTTAAAATCTCCTCCGTAAGTAAAGGTGCGCCACAGAGTATCGCAATGGAGGTCGATGACCGGAAAGGGAGTCTTCATCACTCTAGAGTCCGTTCCACCCTGTAAGCCGCGACCAGAGCCACCAGGCAGCATATGCCTTGAGATTTCCGTTCAGCGCCTGGGTATGGGCCGGATAACAGAGATACCAATCTGTCCCCGAAGTATGAGCATCCTGCCATTGGAGAGCCCAATTGGCATCGCGGATCTGATCCCCGTCTGAATCGTAATCACAATTATCATTGGCCAGCAGGGACAGATATTCCTCCCCGTCGGGATCATAGCTCTCAATGTCGGCAAAATCGTAGAGGATCTTCTCATACTGCCTGCAGTAGGAGCGGATCTGTTCATTCCTCTGATGCAGGTTTCCGGCCAGGCCCGTTCCGTCCAGATGCCCGGTCATATAGACAAAAGCGACTCCGGGATAATCGATCTCCAGCTGATTCATAAGATTCAGATAGGTCAGGATATCCTCTTCTGAGGCATCAGAGACCTGTCCGCACCAGGACCATATCACCACATTACATTCAGGATGAGTGTCCAGATAGTCACGGGTCGCCTGGGCCCAGGAGACCCGGTCGGGGTTCCCCAGGTCGCTTGCTCCGCTGAAAGGGGTGTCCTGAAGGTCCAATGCTCCTCCGCTCCCGCCTTCATTCCAGGTATAGAGTCCCTCTCCCCCCATAAAGGCATCCAGGGCGTTCATCCCGGTAATGATCTGGCTTCCATGGGAAGTATGACCGTAGGCGATATGGAGGTTCGTTTTAGCCGCCTCTATGGCCGATTCAGGGATCGCGTTGATGTCAGTACAAAGATGATCCACAATAAACCCGTCGCTTAAGACAGGGTCCAGGATCTTCGACTCCGTTTTGGCACATCCCCACAGAAAAATCAAAAGAATAACAAGGAAAAAGAGCATTTTTCTCATATGACCTCCTCCGTCTTCAGGTATCCTCTTCTTTTTGAATGGTATGAAAGGATGCTAAAAAGACCTTTTCACTGATAATATTCCCCAGCATCGTAAAAAAACGTTCATCCTGCTGAAAAGAATAGCGGTCCGATCCCATCTCCAGATAGACCGAGACACTGTAATGCTCATGGATGGAATAGGTATTCAGCCTGGCTCCGCCTAACCCCCTGTCAGACTCCATCTCTCTTTTGTCCACTCCCTGGGCAGAAGCTTTTTTTTCATAATAAGTGAAGTGACTGTTCCCGCCCATGAGGATTCCCAGACGCGTAGCTTGAAAGAAGGCTACGAGGATATCATAAATATCCGAAACGACCTCTTCAACGGGCATAAAGGGGTCGATCTTCTCTTCAATGCCCAACAGGGCATCCAGCTTCTCTTTCTCCCTGACAGGGTCATCGATAGCCTTTTTATTGTTTTTCTTTTCTCCCGCTGCGCTCGCCGGCATGGTCTCATAAGCGATGGTCACATTCCTTCCGCTCGATTTTGCAAAATAGAGAGCTTCATCGGCCTGTCCCAGCAAAGAGTCCAGAATTTCTGCATCCCTGGGATAGAGGGCATACCCTATGCTGACGGTCAGGTTGAACTTTTTGTTCAGGGCCGAACTCTGTACATTCGCCCGGATCCGGTCGGTGATACCGGAATAGGAAGCTTTCGGGGGAACCATCATGGACAGGACGATCTCCTCGCCTCCATAGCGTCCGACGATATCTGAGGCTCTGACAGTCTCTTTGATAATAGCACTCACTTCTTTTAAAACAGCATCTCCCCTGGCATGGCCGTATCGGTCGTTAATATTCTTAAAATGGTCGATATCAAGGATAGCTATGATCACCTGCTGGTCATTGTTCATAGCATATTCCATGAGTTTTTTAGTCAGATTGATCCAGTGCTCCCTTTTATAAAGGCCCGTAAGCTTGTCCATGAGAGCCGTCTGTTTCAGGTAATCGTAATAGCCTGCGGCATTGATGTAATCTCTCAGCGGACCCAGCCCCTCTGTGATTTCCGCATCAGGGACCAGCAGCATCCTGTCGCTGTCCAGATAGATACATCCCCTCAAGGCAAAGTAGTGGTAGCTTGACTGGCGCTTATTGTCCCCTCTGTATTTATTGTGACCCAGTTTTTCTATGTCAAGCACCGGGATCACCATGACAGCACTGGCAGAAGAACCTTTTCTGCCCGGTTCCCGGCTGAAATAGACATCCCGATGGGATGATTCAAAAAGGACCTCGTTAATCGCCTCTTTATAGACAGGAAGAGGAGGATGATATCCGGTACCGAGGTCTAGAACCACTTTATGCTGCCACCCTTCATACATGTCATACTCATAATAGGCTGCCCGGGTCATGCCGGTGATCCGGATCAGGTCTTTCAGAATGGACCTGTAGAGATTCTCACCTTCACTCATGGGAGACAACCTGTAGTTTTTCAATGCCCGTTTTTTCTCTTCCCGGATGAAACGCCGGGCTGTCTGCTCATGTTCCTGACGAAATGAATCCAGATGAAATTTTTCGGACTCATACCCCTGTTCCCGGAGGAGCTTACTGTGGAAGCGCCATTCAGGATTCTTCTTCTTAAAGGAATCCCTGTATTGATAAGGGATATGCGCCAGCCAGCGGCTCATGATAGAAAGAAGCTGGGCACAATATTCCAGATGCAGTGCATTCTTCGTCTTCTCTTTCCGGATAAGGGCGTTAAGGACAAACATAGACCTGGAATACCCTGTAAACTCTCCCATCCCCTCTTCATCAAACTCCCTCTTCGCTCCGCTGAGAAAGAGGATGACATCCATCATCTTCCTGTCCCCCGGCTCCAGAGTCTCCAGGGAGCCGGAGTTGATTTTTTTCACGTAGTCAGCTGCATCCTGATAGTGGCCTGCACATAGGAGCTGAAGGGCAGCGGTCAGAAGGACGATACTGTAATAGGCCTGGTCTTCAGCGGAAGAAAAACGTGAAAAGAGGCCTTCGATAAACTCGTCCATGGACTCCTTTCCTTTTGTCTGAAAGATAAGAGCGATTTTGACGTCGAAATACTCATAACTTACTTTTAAAGCGCTCCGTTCTTCATAAAAGGGGGCCGCTTCCTTCAGATGGGCTTTAGCCTGTTGATAATCCCCCAGTTCCATAAGCATATCCGCGTAGAGAAGATGAAGCTTTGAATTTTCCCGGAGTGTAGGAGCTTCAGCCAGGTAAAGCTCAATTTTTTTAAAAGTTGCCAGGGCTTGCTCATACTGATGGAGAAGTTTGTAGACTAAAGATAGGTTGATCGAGTTTGTAACCATTGAAAAATAGATCTTTGCCTGCTCAGCAGCTTTCACTGCGCTTGTCCATGAGGCCGTACAAGCTTCATAATCTCCTGAATAGTAGTGTATGACACCGATATTAGTTGCCACAATAGCTTCGTAACGATAGTTCTCCAGGATCCGTGCGATCTCAAGTGCTTTGTTATAGTGGACCAAAGCCTCCGGAAGACGCCCCTGTCTGCGCAGAACGATGGCCAGATTGTTATGGCTGCTGAAGTGGGCATCCAGCCCTGTTTTCTCTCCTTTTTTTTCAACGATCTCAATCATGGACCGGGCCGCCTCCTGCATCTTTTCAAGATCCATCTTATCCATATAGCAGGAAAACATCTCATTCATGACCATGACCCGGTTTTCATCGTTCAAGGATTCTATGGGCTTTTTATATTTCTCCATGAGCTGTTCCATCTCTTCATAGCGGCCGAGAAATTTCAACTTCAGCAGGACATGCCGTAGAACGAGGGCCCAGGTATCCTTCTCCTTCCGGTCATAGGCATCCAGAAAAGGGTACATCGCCCTTACATCATCCAGAGTCGCTTTATCATCCAGAGTCAGCTTCAAAGCCTTTGTGACCTGCTTCTCTCGTTCCGTCCGACTCTCTTTTTCTAATTTTTCCAACAGGAGGGAATTGTCATAGACATGATTATGATCCAGCTTCAATAAGTTCAGATAGAGGTCAAAGAAGTGTCCCCCTATCATCTCCCCGATATTTTTTTCAAAGGCCCGGAAGAGGCGAAAAAAGAGGACACGGTTCAGAGAACGCTCCCTTTCACTCAACCGGTTGTAAAAAGAGAGGATCTTTTCGTAAGCTTCTTCCCCCTGCCCGGTGTTAAGCGAATAGAAGACATAGCTTTCAAGATAAGCCTTCTCCTGAAATGCAAGTCTTTCCAGCTCATCATACAAAGGACGTTGATCCGCAGGATTAGATTTTTTTCGGACGAGGTCGCCGGGGATCCTGTTCAACCGCAGGATGAAGAAAAGTTCGTCCCGGTAAAAAGCTTTCTCTTCCATGAGGTAGACAAGGGCCTTTTTTTCTTCAGAAGAGAAGAGATCAAAAAAAGAGGAAGGTATCTTTCCTCCCATGGATCGGGCCAAAACCACCACATCTTCTACAGCTTTTCGCTCAGAGCCGGGAATCTCCTTTAAGGAAAGGGAAAAATCGAAACTCTCTTTCCCCTTATCCAGCGATACAGTCCCGTTTTTGAAGATAAGAGACTCCCCCACAGCCATTTGACGGATAAGCCTGAGAAGGAGGGATGGCTCTCCTTCCGACTGACGCCACAGGGTCTTCGCGGCCTCTTCACCTACGTTCAGATAAGGAATATAATACCGGAGGACGCGAAAGGCTTCTTCTTCTGTCAGAAGCGTGCAGGAGAAATTTTCAAACTCTTCAGCAGGCTCACGCTGCCAGATGAAAAAAGAGATACGGTTGTTTTCAAAATGGTTCGCAATCTTTCTGAGCAGACTACGATCATCACAGCTCATGGATTCTGCCGCTCCCAGCCCAATGGCCACCGGCCCATACCCGGCTGCATCTTCAAGAAAGCTCAGGAGCCCGTCTTCTCCGTCTGCGCTGTTGACTGCCGCCATAAGCCTCTGAGAAAGTGGTCCCGGGCCTTCTGCCCTGTAAAGCTCGATCCCCTCAGCCTGGATAAGAGACAAGACCGCCTCATACCAGATACGGGCATTATCAGCACCACGATAATCATAGATCACCGTCACAGGCTGTATAAAAGAGAGCCCGTCCGGGTTCCTTGACTGTATAAGGCGTTCGGCCGGGAAGGGAGTGGCCCTGATATGCTCCAGTGTCACAGCTTTAACGTAATCAGCCGAGATAAGAGAACGGAAACCGGGCAGCGAGAAGAGCTCCGTTGCATCCTCTTCCCTGAAGGGAAACCCGAGAGACCTCAGTAACTCAGCGACGGCTTTCATATCATTTTTCTGTCCCAGGGCAGTATCCACATAGAGAGGGCTCATATCAAAAAAAAGAGGAAGCCCCTGGCCGTCAGCCAGGATATTGCTTTCCCTGAGATCTCCGTGATAAGCTTCATTTCTGTGTAGAAATCCTAAAAAGACATACAGGGCACTGATAAGGGTTCCGGCCTTCTGCCTGTCGGCCTGGAAAAGCGAAGGATATTTGTCGGCTACATAAAAGCAGCGGGTTGTGTCAGTGAATCGACTGTCGATAGTCCGCAAAGGGTGAAAGGAATCCAGGGGCCGAAGCAGCGGATGCCGGTTCAACAGACCGGCAAGATACTCTTTTCTCAGAAGATCAGTCTGAAAACGTTCTTCCGAAGCCG
>ERZ795057.2039-NODE-2039-length-16052-cov-6.005626_pt1 | contig 16052 bp, 12 predicted proteins | sample MGYA00375141_ERZ795057 | MGnify/ENA primary metagenome ERZ795057 (study PRJEB30186, sample SAMN05720163) | activated sludge metagenome | isolation source: Anaerobic digester | place: Hong Kong | collected 2015-01-26 ... | reverse complement strand
GTAAGATTTGTATCCTTCAGGGAACCGCGCACATTGCTGCCGTCAACATCCTGCTTGCAGAATGCCACACGTCCGTCGGCAAGGATATACAGGTCCCGCTGAAGATGCCAGCAGGGGGTGCGCTCTATTGGGGAAAGGTCGGAATATCTGCGGTCCTGAATTCTGCCATGATATACATTCTGCTTCTGGAGAATAATTGGTATCCCCGTTTTCTCCCAGAAATCATAATAGCGGTCAAGAAAAGGGTCAGTTTCATTGATTTTCATAATCTGCACATAGAGGGACCCCGGTTCCGCAACTTCTTTGAGTTTAATAATATTCTGATACACCTTATCAAAACAATCTTTTCCGTGAAGAGCACTGTACGTTTCCCGGTCATAACCGTTCATGTTAACAATAATTTTTATCTTCCCCTTCACAGCTGTATCCAGGAAACTGCTGAAATTATCATCCGCATACATACCATGTGTTTCAATAACAAGAGTGTTCAGCAACTCCTCTTTCAATGCTGCTTCGGTAAAGCTGTAAAACCGGTCATGCATCAGCGGTTCACCTGAACCTCCGAAACATAGAGAATACGGCAGACGGAACTCATTCATACCTTCAAGAATTTTCTGAAATACAGCCAACTCCATATCACCATGTTCATGGGCAAGTGTTTTCCGGTAACAAAACAGACAATCAAGTTCACATCGTCCTGAAAGTTCAACTTCAACAAAGGATGGGCCGGCTACGAGGACGTCTGGATTATTCATAATTGATGTACGTATTTCCGAATACGGAGGAACAGATCCGTTTTTTTCCAGAATCTGCTCCATGATTTTTTTCTCCCGGGGATTTCCGGAACGGAATGAAAGACGCGTATCACGAACATCAGGGTCTGAATAATATATTTCCACATCAAAATGGTGGATATTTGAACGGATCACGCTGCTTATTGGAAGATGTTCCCCGGTGCTTTCCGGCAGAGATTCTACGAGCTCCTTTGAAAAAATTTCGCAGGAATAACCGGAAGGTACATTTTCAGAATACGTAAATTCAGGATGACAGGAAATATGGACATTGAGCATGTTGCGGACAATAACAGGATCAAGGAAAGGGGAATCAGCATACACTTTAATCACATGATCAGAACCTGTTTCACCGCAATACCGTTTAAGAAAATCAGATTCATTTTCATCACCAATACGAAAGGCCCCGGGATCTGTATCAAGTTTCCCGGTATACCCTGCCGGCAGCATATAATTCACACTGTCAACTTCCTCAATATCCTGCAAACGTTCCCCGATAACTTCCGGAATAAACCATCCACCAAAGAAGAGATGCTCATCAGTTATATGAGAATCAAGATACATCAGCACTGAAACTTTCAAAATTGAAACCTACCGTTTCGTATAGTCTTTCATGAAAATCTTTATATCCGACACCTTTTTTTTCTGTTCAGCCCATCTCCCCACCTGCTTCGCAAGGCGTTTATTATAGAGAATATTAAATATAAGCCCCCGAATAGATTCATAGGTAACCGGGCGTTTTCCGAAAAACTTCACGATATGATACCCTTCCCCGGACTTGATTACAGGAGATATCTGTCCGACCCTCATATTGAACACCTGCATTGCCAAATACCGGTCAATATCAGCAAGTTTGACCCATCCAAAACTGCCGCCCCTCCCCTTTGTTGCAGTATCTTCAGAATACTGCGCAGCAAGAGATTCAAACGCAGAACCACGGGATAACCTGTTACGGATTGCCCTCATCTCACTGTTGACCCGCTTTTCTTCAGCCATGGAACGATTCCTGGGTCGCATAAAAATATGCTTTATATAGACCTCATACCCGACTTTGTGGGCATTTCTCCTGTACCATGCTTTGGCAGCCTTATTCGTGGGAGGTGAAACACCGACAGTAATCGACATCACAAGCTCACGGGTCATCGATCGTTTTATATTGTCCCTGTATTCCTCAAAAGACATATTATCATCTTCTTCAATCTTCTTTTTGAATTCATCAATATTGTTCATGTTCAGACGCTTCATGACTTTTTCAATAAAATGATCAACCTTCTTGTCACTTACGATAATTGCCTCCTCTTCAGCAGTCTGCTGAAAGAGGGCGTCTTCAATAAAAGAATCCAGGAGCCTGCTTTTTTCATAGGCAACTTTGCTCTGAGGTATCCTCTTCAATTCCCGATAATGATTAAACCGCTTCATAAGCTGGCTTTCAACAATTGGCTGGTCATTTACCACAGCAAGGACACGGTCATAGACTTCCCAGGCTTTCAGCGGTGCCCCCATTAACCCTATAAGTGCTATTGCCACGACTATTATGTGTACTGTTTTTTTCATTATATCCTGCTGTCAATAATCAATTTACTGATCGTTGTGCCGTTATTGCCAAAAAAGAGCTCCTTCATCCGCTCCATAGAATCAGTTATATCAGATGTGTACAACTCAATTCCACCATCGCCGTCAGAATTTTCAAGGTTTTTTTCCTTTAAAATTTTCTGCGCCTCCCAGGCCACTTCAACTCCTGAATCAACAAGTTCAATATCCGGATACACTTCCTGTATCGCTTTTTTTAAAAGTGGAAAATGTGTACATCCCAGAATCAGCACCCGGACTCCTTCATCATATATTTCCTGAATATATTTCTTCGCTGCAAGCCGGGTAATTTCATCATCTATCCAGCCCTCCTCTGTAAGAGACACAAAGATTGTCGCGTGTCTCTGAAGGACGTTCATACGGGGTGATATCGCCTGTACCGCTTTCACATAGGATTCACTTTTCACTGTTGCCCTGGTCGCGATGACCCCTATCATGTCTCTATATGAACTTTTTCCCGCTTTTTTACAGGCAGCCCTGGCGCCAGCGTCAATCACACCGAGCACCGGAATATCACTTTCCCTTCTCAACACATCAAGTGCTGCCGCTGAAGAAGTGTTGCATGCGATGACGATCATTTTTACATCCCGTGATTTCAGATAATCAGTAATCTCACGGGAATACCTTATTATAGTCTCAATTGACCGTGTTCCATAGGGGAATCTCCCGGTATCCCCGAAATAGATAATATGTTCTCCGGGCATAATATCTTTCATTGCCTTGCAGACAGTAAGCCCGCCAACACCGGAGTCGAATACACCAATTGGTTTTGTGTTCATCCGGCAGTTATTCCCCGTCCTGAAACTTTTTTTTATAAAGCATAAACTCTATACCATCAACAAGAGCCTGCCAGGAGGCTTCAATAATATTTTCCGAAACACCCACAGTCCCCCAGTGAACCGGGCCTGTCTTCTGGTCAATAAGTACCCGTACTATTGAACCGGTACCTTCCTTTTCATTCAGTACACGTACTTTATAGTCAGTAAGATGAATATCACTGATCTCAGGATAAAATTTCACCAGGGCCTTTCTGAGGGCATTATCAAGGGCTTCAACGGGACCATTCCCGTTTGCCGCGGCATGTTCAACCACTCCCCCCACTTCAACCTTTATCGTCGCTTCACACACGAATTCCCGCTGATCATTTATTTCCGTAATAACCCTGAAGCCATGGAGAATAAAAAACGGCACAAACTCACCGGTTGACTTTCTGATGAGAAGCTCGAAGGAACCCTCCGCCGCTTCAAACTGATACCCCTTATCCTCGAGGCACTTTATTTTATCAAGAATCTCACGTGAAAGTTTTGCGTCCTTCGGAAGTTCAATGCCCATTTCTTTTGCTTTAAATTCTATGTTGCTTTTACCGCTCAATTCAGAAATAAGGACTTTTCTTCTGTTGCCCACAAGTTCCGGTTCAATATGTTCATAGGTCCGGGTGTCCTTGCTCAATGCCGACACATGAATACCCCCCTTATGGGCAAACGCGTTGTCCCCGACATACGGCGCGCGGTCATTGTGCGCCAGGTTGGCAATTTCGCTTATCGTCCTGCTCACTTCAGTCAGGTGCTCCAGCGCACCACTGCAGGCACAGTCATATTGGAGCTTCAGCACAAGACTCGGTATAAGGGTAACCAGGTTACAGTTCCCGCACCGTTCACCATATCCATTTATTGTACCCTGTACTGAAACTGCCCCCGCCTTCACAGCCATTAAGGAATTTGCAACTGCGACCCCTGCATCATTGTGGAAGTGAACTCCAACAGGTGTCGAAATGTCTTTCACTATCTTTTCAGTTATCTCAAACGTTTCATATGGAAGGGTCCCGCCGTTCGTATCGCACAATACGAACATATCAGCTCCGGCTTTGTGCGCAGCGTAGACAGTTTCCATGGAATAACCGGGATTTTCCTTAAAACCATCAAAGAAATGTTCACCGTCAAGGAAGACCTCAAGCCCCCTGTCTTTAAGAAAGGACACCGTCTCATAAATCATCGTAAGATTTTCTTTCAGGTCGATATTGAGGGCTTTCGTGACATGAAAATCCCAGGTCTTTGCCACAACAGTGACCGTTTTAGCGCCTGAATCCGCGAGAATATTCAGCAGCGCATCGTCCTTACAGGATATTTTCGGACGTTTCGTCGAACCAAATGCAGCGACCTTTGCATGCTGAAGATTACAATTCCCCACTTCCTTAAAAAAAAGATCATCTTTCGGATTAGATCCGGGCCACCCGCCTTCGATGTAATCTACTTTAAGCCTGTCAAGTTCTGCTGCAATCCGGAGCTTGTCCTGTAGTGAAAAAGATATCCCCACTGTCTGGGCGCCATCACGCATTGTAGTGTCATATAATAAAATTTTATTCATAGAATTATTTTTTCCGGGAACATTAGTGAATTACCAGCACGAAATTTTTTCCACTCCCCGGCTGGAAACGGAAGGGAAATACGTATTATACTTCTATTGCCGTTGTACAACCACCATGAGAAAAAAAGGAAGTGTATGTAATACTCCCAAAGCATGTACGAAAAGCCCTGAACGTTATTATTCATTATTGTGTAAGAAATACACAAACAGAACTTGTTACACCCGGGAATGCAATACTCCATAAAATCTAATGAAGTAATAGGGGGTATGCATCGCAGGAATGTAAATAATTGGATATCTTTCTATATTTTCAACAAATTTTTTTATTTACTTCATGACTATATTGAAAACGCCCCTTCAACTCAATCGTTAAAGGGGCGCATGATATCTCCGGCAATAACAATTCACTGAATACTATTCTGTTTCACCCGTATGAACATTCAGTTTTTTTGCCCGTCCTTCTGAATACACATACAGCATATTACCCCGTAATTCAATTTTCCCGTCATTTTTAATTTTTTTCCGCCATTTTACCGGCCCATCCACAGAAGCGCTGAAGACAAAATCCCTCGAAGCAATAAATAATGTACCTTCTTTAATAACAGGGGCATTAAGGACTTTTCTCTCAAGTTCTACACGGCCATTCTTTATAAAATAAATCTCATTTCTTGTAACAAGAAGACTGCCGTCCGGCTGCGGGGCTTCACGCTCACGCCTCACCACGCGCTGAATCCGTTTGATCACTTCTTTCGGCCTTTCCTTTACACTGATAATCTCTTCTCGTTCCTGTCTGAAATCCTCAACTTTAAATTTTTTAACATCCTGTTTCGCTATTGCAATTTCAGTTTTAGCCTGGGTCAACACCGTTTCGACAGAAGCTTCTGTTCCACTCGTTCCCTGCTCCTGCAGTATTTTGTCTACATTTTTTTCCGCCTGCCTGACTTCTTTTTCTGTAATTACAACTTTCTGGCTTTCCTCCAGCTGTGTCGCCTGCTCAATGACCCGCTCAACGCCGACACGCTGTTCAAGTTTGTCAATACGTTTCGCGACCCTGACTTTTCCGTCATACACCTTTATCCTGGTGGTTTTCTTCGCATCTGCTTCCACGGTAAATCTCGTTCCCCGAACACCGGCAACTGCAGTGGGGGTCTTCACATAAAAACTTTCATTTTTAAGAAGTTTTTTGGGCTTACACAGCATCTTCCCAATATCAAGCCCCAGTGTTACACTTTCAAGCTGGCCTTCCCTTAAAATTTTCGAAATCAGCATTGTTGATTTTTCTTTAACCCTTATTATGGAATCACCAATACGGATATCACAGGTAGAACCTGCTCCTGTAATAATTTTATCGTTTACCTTTAATATTTCACCTATCTTTGCTTCCTGAGCATTTTTCTTTACGTCACCAATATAAAAGGTTATCGTCGCGAAATCATCCTCCTGCCTGAATTGTGAACAGGATAATCCAATTATCACCGCACAACACATAACCAGTAAAGCCTTGTTCTTCATATCTTCCCCCACAGAATAATCAGGTTTTCGTGGAAACAGCTCGTATGAATAAAATACCCATAAATCCGGGAAATGATGCAATAATTTTTAAATTTTTATCACATACTTCAATTTATTTTTTCAACAATATTACATGTAAGCCATTAATAAAGAACAACACCTCCGAATTTAGCGGAGGTGTTTCTCAGGTAATCCTGTAATGTATTATTAGTATTATTTCAATAGCCGGTACGGATTTTTATGTGAACCGTTTTTCATCAATTCAAAATGAAGATGGGGCCCGGTTGAATGTCCCGTGTTACCGCTTCTTGCAACCACCTGACCCTGTTTAACATACTGACCACGCCTGACTGATATCCTGGACAGATGCGCATAAAGCGATTTCCAGCCGCCCGGATGAGATATAATGACAGCTCTTCCATATCCGCCAAGCCACCCGGTATAGGTAATTTTTCCATACTTCGTCGCTCTCACCCACACATAACGGCAACCGACATCAATACCTTTATGAAAATGCCTGCCGCCAAAAATCGGATGCCGCCGCCATCCGTAACCGCTTGTAATCCTTCTTACGGATGTGGGCCATATAAATCCCCTGATAAGGTTCACAGGCTTTGCGTCAGGAATAAATATCATCTGGTTCGGCTGTATAAAGTCCGGGTTTCTAATATTATTAACCGCGAGAAGTTTATCAAGAGATGCCTTATATTTCCGGACAACCGGAATAAGCCCCTCTCCCCGTTTCAGCTTATAAATGATACCCTCTTTATTCGGTATGGAAAGGCGCATTCCAACATTGATGAGCTCGTATGACTGAAGATTATTGCTCCCGCAAATAGTCTCCATTGAAACCCCGTATTTTTTTGCAATCCTGCTGAGCGATTCACCCTGACGTACCACATGAGTAATAATTTCAACATGATGGGGTTCTTCCCCGGGATCAGTATAATCAGTTTCGCTTGACTGAAGAATCTGTTCCTTTTTTTGTTCATCGGTAAGGACAACAACTTCATTCTCTGAATTATTACTATTCGTCATAAATGCTGAATACATGATAACAAGGAGGATAACAGTGGCAAGAGCGAGAAGAGGCTTTTTAATGCCAGACATCCAGCCAGTGGCAAATTTTTTCAGGTATACCTTGTTGTTTGTGCGATACAAAAGAATAACTTCATCAACAAGAACCGAAAGGCTTAACCGACCAATTTTGTACGTTTTTGAATAGAATTTTCTCATCTGCACAATCCACTAATTATTTGTCTCATATATTTATCTTCGGAACAGCATATGAATTTACTTTACTATTATCTTTCAATTACTCCCTTTGATCCGGAATCACCGTAGGATTCCTCAATTAATTTTTTAACATCTTTTTTCTGCCCGCCGGTAATTGTTATCGCCCCTTTCGCAATAACACCCCGCTGTATCGTAAGGGTCGGAGTTGTAATGTCACCCAGTACCCGGCCTGTTTCAAGAAGTTTCACTTCATCATCCGCAGAAATATTACCTATCACTGTTCCTGCTACTACAACAGATTTCGCGACAATATTTGTTTTTACTTTTCCGGTTTCTCCAACAACAAGCTCTTCATCAGTCTTTATTTCGCCCTCGAATTTCCCGTCAATCCGGAGAGATCCGCTTATATAAAATTTGCCCTCAAATATTGACCCTTCACCAATCGTACTGTTAACGGCATCACCCTTACCTGCCATATTGTTCTCCTCAACCTTATTTATAAGAGTATATTATAGTGTCACAATATATTTCAATGTTGAAATTCTTCCGGGACTCCGGTAAATAATCAAGAACAAAAATATATTTTTGGTATTTTTAACACTGATAGTAAAAAAAATTATTTCCGTACATACAACTCGGTTTCTTTTCTGTACTTTTTACCCAGTTTACCAATTGATACCATAGAAAAGCGTTTATTTTCAAGAATTAGGTCTGCAACCCGTGTAAAATCTTCAATAGTAACACTGTTTATCTTTTCAACAAGCTCATCAAATGAAATATATCTCCCGAAAGACATTTCATTCCTTGCGAGCTGCCCCATCCGCACTTCAGTACTTTCAAGACTGAGTGCAATATTCCCTTTCATGTATGCTTTTGTGTCCTCAAGCTCTTCAATCGTAACTCCATTACGGAGCAGGTCCTCACATTCCTTAATAATTAAATCACTGGCCCGCTTATAATTATCAGGTGAAGTCCCGCAGTATATTCCGAACACTCCACGGTCAACATATGAAGAATGGAAAGAATACACCGAATAACAAAGCCCCTCTTTTTCACGTATTTTCTGAAAAAGGCGCGACGACATGCTGCCGCCCAGTATAGAACTTAATATATACAGTGCCCAGCGATTATCATCCTGCTTTTTTACACCTTCAACACCGAGGCAGAAATGCACCTGTTCAAGGTTCCTTTCATAATGACGCCTGAAAGACCTTTCTACGGGAACGTGTGAAACGGAATTCAGCTTTTTGTGAACAACCGACTTTCTCCCAAAACTCTTTTCTATCAACCTTTGAGCTTCCGCCACATTAAAACTTCCAGCTATCGCGAAAATACAGTTATTATCCGTATAACATTCATCAAAAAAATCAACCAATTTTTCTCTATTTGCTGATTTAATTGTATCCATACTGCCGATAATCGGATGTCCCAGGGGATGCCCTTCGAGCATTGTTTCCACAAAATAGTCATGTACAAGCTCATCCGGGGTATCTTCATACATCCGGATTTCCTCTATTATAACTTTTTTTTCTTTCTCAATTTCCGATTCATCAAAAAGCGAGTGGTGATACATATCAGAAAGAAGCTCGATCGTCAGCTCCAGATAATCGGAGATAACATTTATGTAATAACAGGTATATTCCCGGTTCGTAGCCGCATTATGCTGACCCCCAACACGGTCAACAAGGCGGGCAATATCCATGGAAGTATAATTTTCGGTACCCCGGAAAAGCATGTGCTCAATAAAATGAGCATACCCTTCCTGGTTCTTCTGTTCATTTCTTGAACCGGCCTTAACCCAGAGCCCTGCCGAGATGGATACAACGCCATCAATCGGTTCAAGGAGTATTGTCAATCCGCTGTCTAACACATATTTTGTAATCATTTCTGGTTCATTATATGGCACACCATGATGGAACAATGGATGCATGAAGGGATTTTGCTGCGTGAGTTATTTTTTTTATAATAATATCTGCCCCCGTACACACGGTACAGGGAAAACAGATATTACATACTGCCATGTGGAAAGAGCCGGTACTAACCTCTGTTCCGGTCATCAAGGGCATCTTTTCTGCTTAAATCGATCCTTCCTACCTTGTCGATACCCACAACTTTTACCGGGATTCTATCACCCTCTTTCACAATATCGCTTACCTTATTCACTTTCCTGTGATCAAGCTTGGAAATATGTACAAGGCCTTCCTTACCGCGAAGTATTTCAACAAAGGCACCATATTCCATAACTTTTTTCACGATTCCATTGTATATTTTTCCAATTTCAACTTCTTCGATAATAGACTTAACAATATCAACCGCTTTATCAATGGACTCTTTGTTATACGCAGATATTGTAACAACACCATCATTATTGATGTTAATTTCTGCAGAAGATTCTTCAATAATTCCTTTGATGATTCTTCCGCCCGGGCCTATAATATCTCCGATTTTATCAACGGGAACATTGACGATACAAATACGGGGAGCATGGGGCGACATATCTTTTTCAGGTTGCGCCGCAACTTCATTCATCTTCTGAAGAATGTGCAGACGTCCTTCCCTTGCCTGTTCAAGAGCTTCCCGCATAATTGCCGGTGTAATCCCTTCAATTTTTATGTCCATCTGGAACGCGGTAATACCTTCAGTGGTTCCTGCTACTTTAAAATCCATATCCCCAAGGTGGTCTTCCAGACCGAGGATATCACTGAGAACCGCATATTTATCACCTTCCATAATAAGTCCCATCGCAATACCCGCAACTGCCGCCTTCAGAGGCACACCTGCATTAAACATTGCAAGAGACCCGGAACATACTGTAGCCATTGATGACGAACCGTTCGATTCGAGAATCTCAGAAACTACACGAATTGTATAGGGGAAATCCTGCTCATCAGGAATAACATACTCCAATGCACGTTCAGCAAGAACCCCATGTCCAATCTCGCGGCGTCCCACGCCACCTGTACGGCCGACTTCACCAACACAAAAAGGAGGAAAATTATAATGAAGCATAAACCTTCTAAAACTCTCCCCTTCCATGGCATCAACTCTCTGCGAGTCTCCCCCTGTTCCGAGGGTTACAATACCGAGGCTCTGGGTCTGCCCCCTTGTAAATACAGCTGACCCGTGAGGACGCGGCAGTATTCCAACCATAATATCAATAGGACGGATGTCTCTGAGACCCCGTTTATCAGCACGGACCTTTTCATCAAGGACCATTTTCCTGACAATTTCCTTATCAAAATCTTCAATTATTGCGCTGCACTGACCGACAAAATCAGGAAACATTTCAGCCATTTCTTCTTTTGCCTTTTTCTTAATGGCATCAACAGCATCTTCCCGTTCCTTCTTGTCGGTAATTGCACGGAGATTTTCCATTTCACCATAGTAACGGCTGCGCATTTCCGCTTCAAGTTCAGCATTATTTGCATAAGGCTGATAATCCATCTCGGGTTTGGAAACTTTGCTCTTAAATTCTTCCTGTGCTTCACAGATAAGCTTTATATTTTCATGCGCAAGTTCAACAGCTTTGATCATGTCATCTTCTGTTACATTGCTGGATGACCCTTCGATCATCGTAACAGCTTTTTTTGTCCCGGCAACGATGAGATCAATGTCACTGTTCACGATATCTTCGTATGAAGGATTAACTACATATTCTCCATTAATTCTTCCGATTCGAACTGCACCAACAGGACCCTTGAAGGGTATGCCGGAAACTGACAGCGCCGCGGAGGCGGCATTAATCGCAAGTACATCCACCTGCTCCTTCTGATCAGAAGAAAGGACATAAATTATGACCTGCACTTCATTTACGAAATCCTTCGGGAAAAGTGGCCGCAACGGCCTGTCGCAGAGACGGCTGGTGAGAGTTTCCCTTGTACTTGGACGACCTTCTCTCTTGATAAATCCACCGGGAAACTTTCCTGCAGCATAAAACTTTTCACGGAAATCAATGGTAAGGGGGAAAAAATCCTGCCCCTCCGTTACCTTTTTTGAAGCGACAGCACTTGCAAAAAGTATTGTTTCTCCCGACGATATTGCAACCGCTCCATCTGCCTGTTTTGCGAGATAGCCGGTATTAAAGCCGATAGTACTATCAGCTATTTTTACACTTACATCAATACTCATAACTTCCACCTTTCTGTACTAAAGCCCGCGTTCTCTCATATCGACAGTGATGACTTTGGTACTTCAACTTTTTAAAATAATAAACTTATCGTCTCAATCCAAGAGATTGAATAAGTTCACGGTATCTGTTAAGATCCGTTTTTTTCAGATAAGTCAACAACCTTCGACGCTGTCCAACGAGCTTGAGCAGACCGGTTCTTGAATGAAAATCCTTTTTATGAACCTTAAAATGCTCTGTCAGGTGATTAATTCTCCTGGTAAGCAGGGCAACCTGGACTTCAGGAGATCCTGTATCACTTTCATGTCTTTTATACTTGTTGATCATCTCATTTTTTGCTTCCATTGAGATTTTTCCTCCTCAAAATTCATATATTATCACAAGTTTTTTTCATTTATATACTACATTAAAAACATTAATATACGTAATACGCCAATTTTCAATATCTGCATCAACTATTGCAATAAGATTTTTTTTTTCATTCAAAATCAGATATGGTTTATTATCAACAGAAACACGCTGCAGCACATTATCCCTCTTGAAAGGTGCACCATTCATTATACGCTCAGCTGCTGTTGCATCAACCACCATCGAACCAAACTCAGAAAACGCATCAACCGGATCCCTGATAAAATCCCGCTCCACACACCTTCCTGCAGCATACCCCTGTATTTCATCTAAGGTCGCTGCATCATCGACAGAGAACCGTCCTGAACCAACACGCCGAAGCTCTTCAAGATGGCCCCCGAAACCAAGAGTTTCACCAATATCACGGGCAAGTGACCTGACATACGTCCCTTTTGAGCAATGGACGTGTACATTAAGAACTTCAGCATCCTCCTCTGCTCTTTCAAGAACCAGACTGTAAACCGATACTTCCCTTTCGGCTATTTCAACTTTTTCACCGGATCTTACACGGTCTGACGCACGCTTACCCTGGATTTTCAGCGCTGAATACCGTGGAGGCTTTTGCGTTATAACCCCGGAAAACTTGCCGGTTAGATATTCAATATCCTCAGGACGGACAGGAACAACTGTATTCCGTGAAAGAACCGTCCCTTCCCTGTCATCAGTATCAGTTGATATGCCAAGCCGGATACTGCCGTCATACCGTTTATCACTGTCCAGAAAAAATCGTGTCAGTTTCGTACACCATCCGGTACACACAACAAGAAGTCCGGAGGCAAACTTGTCAAGCGTCCCGGAATGCCCGACTTTTCTAAGCTTTAGTATACGCTTTACAGTTGATATAGTTTCAAATGAAGTCAGACCAGAAGGCTTATCAACAAGCAGAATGGCGTTCTGTAAATCCCTTTCGCCCACAATTTCAATTTCAATTAGTTATAGAATAGAAGTCTCCGGGTCAGATATAAGACTATTCCGTATCATCTTCCGGAGTTTCATTTTTTTCAAGTCTTTCAAGCTTCGCCACCATGTTTACGCCGTCTTCAATTGAGGTGTCAAGATGGAACTTAATCTTTGGTGTATTTCTGAGCCTCATGCTTTTGCCGACAATGAATTGAACGTAATTCTCTGCTGATATCAGCCCCTTCATCGATTTCTTCTTGTCGTTTTCATCACCAATTATCGATATCCCCACATCGGCCACAGTATAATCACGGTTCAATGAAACTGTTGATACTGTAACAAACCCGATACGGGGGTCCTTAATTTCTTTAAGGAGGGCATCACCGATAACGTGTTTGATCTCCTCTTCAATTTTCTGTTTTCTATATCCTGCCATAGTCCCTTTTTACAATTAAACATTTTCACAATACAACTATGATTCTGCAATTTTATCCGTCAAGAGTCTTGGCAATTTCAAGTATACGGTATGCCTCAAAAGAATCGCCTTCTTTAATATCATTATACCCCTGCAGCATAATACCGCATTCCTGCCCCGGTTCAACCTCGGACACGTCATCCTTATACCGTTTCAGCGATTTCATTTCACCATCAAACACAACCACACCATCACGGATGAGGCGTATTTTATTTTTCCTCTGAATTTTGCCTGAAAGCACAACAGAACCGGCAACCGTACCAACTTTTGAAATTTTAAACGGCTGTTTCACTTCACCGGTTCCGACAACCTCCTCCCGTATTTCCGGAGAAAGCATCCCTTCCATGGCTGCTTTTACGTCACTCGTCGCTTCAAATATTACATTATAATACTTAATTGAGACTTTTTCTTTATCTGCAAGGTCAATTACCCGTGCCGTTGGCCGGACATGATACCCCAGAATAATCGCGTTTGACGCAGAAGCAAGCATAACATCAGACTCGTTAATACCCCCTGTTCCAGCCCGTATAACATTGACCCTGATTTCTTCATTACTGATTTTTTCAAGAGCCTCCTTCAGGGCCTGGACTGAACCATCAACATCTGCTTTAATAATGATGCACAGCTCCTTCACTTCACCATCACGTATCATATCGTTCAGATCTTCAAGGGTTACCTTCCTGATCTTTTTCGCCGTTTCCTGCCTCATCAACTCATGGCGTTTCTGTGATATCTGTTTGGAGTATTTCTCTGATTGAACAACCTCAAAAGGATCGCCCGCATTTGGGACACCCGATATACCAAGAACCTCAACAGGCATTGAAGGACCGGCTTCATCAACCTGTTCTCCCAGGTCATTAAACATTGCCCGAACCTTCCCTGACTGCACGCCGACAACAAAAGGGTCGCCAGTTCGCAAAGTTCCATTCTGCACCAGAATTGTAGCAACAGCACCCCTGCCCGGATCAAGTTTGGACTCAATTACCCGCCCTTTTGCCATAAGAGTAGGATTTGCATTCAGCTCAAGAACTTCAGACTGCAGCACAATCAATTCAAGCAGTTTATCGATATTGAGCATCTGTTTCGCGCTCACCTCGGCAAACAGCGTTGATCCTCCCCATTCTTCGGGAATTAACTCATATTTGGTAAGCTCGGTTTTCACCTTTTCAACATTTGCATTCTGGAGATCAATTTTATTAATTGCCACAATAATAGGAACATTCGCGGCTTTTGCGTGATCTATCGCCTCAACAGTCTGGGGCATTACACCGTCATCAGCAGCAATAATCAATATTACTATGTCAGTTATCGCAGCACCCCTTGCCCGCATTGTTGTAAATGCTTCGTGACCAGGAGTATCAAGGAATGTTATTTTCTGCCCTTCAACATTCACTGAATATGCACCAATATGCTGGGTAATCCCGCCATGTTCACCGTCAACAACATTGGTTTTTCGTATCGCATCTAAAAGTTTTGTCTTTCCATGGTCAACATGGCCCATGACAGTTACTATCGGAGGACGAACAGACTGATCCTCCGGACGGTTAACTTCCTCCTGCTTAATGACAGTCTCATCGTACAGTGAAACCACTTTTACAACGGTACCGTACTCGGAGGCAAGAATCTCCGCAGTTTCCGCATCAATAACCTGATTGATTGTCGCCATCATCCCAAGCTTCATCAGCTTCGCAATAACTTCATTAACCTTTACATTAAGCTTTTTCGCGAGATCTCCCACGAGAATGCTTTCGGTAATCTCTATATCTTTTGGCGGTACCGCCTCAGCTTTTTCGCGTCTCTGTCCCGGTTTCTTTTTTCTGTGAACAATATCTTTTTCTACCTGGGACTTTTCCTTTTCCTTCTCTTTCCTGTAACGCTTCTCTTTATCCTTAACAACATTCTTTTTTCTTTTTCCCGGTGTTTCTTTTCCTGAAAAGGAGACATCACCTTTAGGGGCATCTGATGCACCTGATGTTTTTGCTTCACCGGCAGCACCGGCTGCACCAGCATCACGCCTTCCATGCTCTCCCCTTGCTCCGGGGCCCCTTCCATCACGTGCACCTCTGGCGGCAGATCCCTCTTTACCTTTCGGCCGTTCTGACTCAGGCCTCCTGTCTGTTCCGCGCTGGGGACCTTCTTTTTTCTCGCCGGAAGGTTTTGCGGGCGCTTTCTGCTCACCTGTTACTGCCGGCGGCCGGGTATCCTGTACTGCCGGAGCTGCAGATGCTTCTTTTTTCGGTTTTTCAGACTCCTCCGTCTCTCCCGGTACTTCTTCCAGTCCTTTTTCTTTTATAATTTCCTTTGATACATGGACTTTTCGTTTAAGCTTTATTTTTTTACTGCGATTATTGCTCTTCTCTGTGCGCTTTTCAATCTTCTTGAGGGCCTCTTTGGCTTTCTGATTCTTTATTGTCTCAATACGCTTCTCAACAAGGAAGATATCATTTCCGACAATATCCGTATCTCCGTTCTCACAGGCGATGCCGAGTTCTTTACAAATAATAAGAACATCATCAGCCGATACATGATTTTGATTTGCAATGTCTATTGCTTTCATTTAATTCCTTAAACTTATATTAAAAATATATTTTGGCCCTATTTCGTACCGCACAGAGGAAATTCCTGCAACCTCTCCCGCTGTAGTAACAGA
>ERZ795057.2035-NODE-2035-length-16092-cov-4.236204_pt1 | contig 16092 bp, 5 predicted proteins | sample MGYA00375141_ERZ795057 | MGnify/ENA primary metagenome ERZ795057 (study PRJEB30186, sample SAMN05720163) | activated sludge metagenome | isolation source: Anaerobic digester | place: Hong Kong | collected 2015-01-26 ... | reverse complement strand
ACCGGCGTTCGCTCAATCGTGGGAGAGCTTTACTTCGCCAAATGGTTCCACCCCGACCTCTTCGAGGACGTCGATCCTGAGGAGGTTCACGAAGAGCTGGTCCAGAAGTTCTTCGGCCAGGAGCTTGAGGGGGTGTACGTCTACCCATGAGCAAGGATGAAGCCATGAGCGAGGATGGAGTCTTCGACGCCGAGGAGGTCTACGCCAGGGCGTCCTGGAAGAAGACCCTCTTCACCCTCATTCTTGTAGTGGCGGTCGCAGCCCTCGCGATCTTCGCAATATCCATGGGCGCGGCGTCTCTCGGTATGGGCGAGTCATTCCGAGTCGTCTTGGCCGAGTTCATGCCCATGGAGGATGTCAGCTCTTTCGCCCAGGTGGTCGTCCTCCAGCTGAGGCTTCCAAGGATACTGATGGCGGTCATCACCGGGATCAGCCTCGGCGTTGCCGGCGCAGCGATGCAGGGCGTCCTTCGAAACCCTCTCGTCTCACCCTACACCCTCGGCCTCTCGTCGGGGGCGGCCTGCGGTGCAGCCATAGCCATCGTTCTTGGCGTAGGCCTCTTGGGGACGGGCCGGTACATCATCGCCATCAACGCCTTCTTCTTCAGCATGCTCACCATGGCCATCGTCTACGGGATATCTCGGATAAAAGGAACCTCTGTTGAGACGCTGATCCTCGCAGGAGTGGCCATGGGCTACCTCTTCTCGGCCGTGATATCTCTTCTCAAGTACGTATCGGGCCACGAAGAGCTGAGGGAGGTCGTATTCTGGCTGATGGGCGGCCTCTACACCGCCCGATGGGAGAACGTGATCATCCTCATCCCGACTGTGCTGATATTGACCACGATCCTGATGCGCTACTCCTGGGACCTGAACGCCATGAGCGCAGGCGAGGAGGTGGCGTCGAGCCTGGGGATCAACGTCAATCGGGTCAGGGTGACATGCCTGACCCTCGCCACGATCCTCACAGCCAGCGTCATCGCCTTCACCGGCATAATCGGGTTTATCGGACTAGTCTCTCCTCACGTCTGCAGACTTTTGATAGGAAGCGACCACAGATACTTAATCCCCTGTTCTGGCCTGATCGGAGCTCTCCTCCTTCTGGCCTCAGATACGGCATGCAGAACCATGATCTCGCCCACCGAGATCCCGGTGGGCATCGTTACATCTTTCATAGGAGTTCCCTTCTTCCTTTACCTTCTGGTGAGGAGAAAGAGGCGGTGGTGGCAGTGAAGCTGGCAGTTAGCGATCTAACCTTCGGCTATGATGGCAAGACGACCCTCGACGGCGTCTCTCTGGAGATCGAGAAGGGCGATATCGTAAGCCTCGTGGGACCGAACGGAGCTGGGAAGAGCACCCTGATCAAGTGCATCGACAAGATACTGAAACCTCAGAAGGGCACGGTCTATATCGATGGAAAAGAGGCCGCCCTGATGAGCTCGAAGGACTTCTCCAAGATGATGGGATACGTTCCCCAGAGCACGACGGAGGTATTTCCCTACACGGTCTTTGATATAGTGCTCATGGGGCGGAGGCCCCACATCGGCTGGCGGGTCACAGGAAACGATGTGAAAATCGTCTCGAGAACGCTCAAGTTCATGGGGATCGAGGAGTTCGCATCGAGGTACTTCGACGAGCTCTCCGGCGGAGAGAAACAGAAGATCGCCATGGCGAGGGCGCTGGCCCAGGAGCCGGAGGTTCTCCTCCTGGACGAGCCCACCAGCAACCTCGACATAAAACACCAGCTTGAGGTTATGAACACCGTAAAGAGGCTCGTCAGTGAGAGGAAGATCTCCGCCGTCATGGCCATGCACGATCTGAACCTGGCATCGAGGTTCTCAGACAGCATAGTGATGCTCAAAGATAAGAAGGTCTTCAAGGTGGGCGATCCCAAATCGATCCTCATCTCCGAGAACATCGAACGGGTCTACGGCGTCAGGGCCGAGGTGATAAAAGACAGCAAAGGCATGCCCTACATCATGCCGATCGAGCCCGTATGACCTTCTCTTTCACGTACCCGTCAAGATCGATATGCTACGCCGAGTTTTGAATGATTTCCGAATTATAACGTCATGGTGTTTGGTATGGAAAAAGTGAAGATAGCATATGCCACCACCCATCCGACCGATCTATTTCCGCTGATATCAGCCTTCAGGGAGATCATCGATGAGGTTGGTGACATCGCCGAGCTGCAGGTCAGATCTGGCGAAGATCTGATGGCCGGCCAGATCGAGGAGTTCGTCCGGATCGCCTCAAAATCTCATCTCGTCATACTCCATCTCCACGGAGGCAAGAAGAGCCTCCCCTCCTTCGACGATCTCGTCATAGAACTTGAGGCTTCGGGAGTTCTAATCCATGCACAGGCAACGGCATCCGAGCAGGATACTGAGCTATTCAAGCGATCTACCGTCGACGAAGAGGTTTACAGAAGCATAACCAGGTACCTCAACTACGGCGGAAAGGAGAACTTCAAAGGGCTCTTACTTTACTTGGTCAACCGGTTTGGAGGATTCGATTGCGCTGTGCCAGAACCTGTGAGGCCGATCTGGGACGGCATATACCATCCGGATTTCGATCACGTCCCAACCCTCGACGAGTATCTCGAGCAGAGGCATGCGGAAGGCCGACCAACCGTAGGCATCTGGTTTTATAACGGCCTCTGGCAGTCGGGGAACACCGCCTTTGTGGACAGGCTGATAGCTGAGATCGAAAGGCAGGGGGCGAACGTCATCCCCGTCTTCATGTACAGCCTGAAGGACGTCGAGCTGGGGACCCATGGTGCCGAATGGGTGATGGAGAACTACTTCATGAAGGACGGCCAGCCGATCGTGGATGTGCTGATCAGCCTATTGATGTTCTCGTTCTCCATGTGGGCTTCAGGCGACGATAAGGAAGGCCTGGCCAAAGAATTTGCGACCGAAGAGGCAAAAGCCAGCGAAAATGAGGTCTTTCTGACGAAGCTAGGCGTTCCGGTCATCAAGGGGATCATGACCCATAGAACGGAGAAGGAGTGGGAAGAGTCGATCCAGGGGCTGAGCCCCATGGACGTCACCACGAGCATAGCCCTCCCCGAGTTCGACGGGATGCTGATCACAGTTCCCACGGCTGCAAGAGAGCGGACCGAGAGGGACCCTCTGACGGGGGCCAAAGCGATCGTCTACATGCCGATCGAGGAGAGGGTCCAGAAGATCGTCCGGCTGAGCCTGAACTGGGCGAAGCTCAGGCATATCCCAAACGAGGATAAGAGAGTTGCCATCATCTTTCACAACTATCCGCCAAGAGACGATCGGATCGGCTGCGCCTTCGGCCTCGATTCGCCAGTATCTGTCTGGAACATCCTGCGGGATATGGAGGCGGAGGGGTATCGGCTCGATCGGCTGCCCGAAGATGGTCAGACCCTCATTGAGATGGTAAGAGATGGTGTTACCAATAATCGGCAGTGGTCGAGCCCCGCCGAGATGGCAGCGAGGGCCACAGATACCGTCTCTGGCGATCAGTACCGGAAGTGGTTCTGTGAGCTTTCCGCCAGCGTACAGAATAAGATGACTGCGGCCTGGGGTCCGCCGCCAGGAGATCTCTTCGTCCACGAGGATCGTTTGATCATCCCGGGGATCATAAACGGCAACGTCTTCATCGGCCTTCAGCCTCCTCGGGGATTTTTGGAGGATCCGGCCGCCATCTATCACAGCCCCGATCATCCCATCCCCCACCATTACTACGCCTACTACCGATGGATAAGAGACGTCTTCGGCGCAGATCTGGTGATGCACATCGGAAAGCACGGATCCCTTGAATGGCTTCCTGGGAAAGGGGCCGGACTCAGCTCCTCTTGCTTTCCTGACATCGCCATATCGGATCTTCCCAACATCTATCCTTACATCATCAACAACCCCGGCGAGGGGACCCAGGCGAAGAGGAGGAGCTACTGCTGCATCATAGATCATCTCGTTCCGGTGATGCACAACGCCGACACCTATGAGGAGATGGCGGAGCTCGAGGTGCTCCTCAACGACTATCATCGAGTCGTCTCAGAGGATCCGGGAAAGACGGCGGATATGCAGAGGAGGATCTGGGAGAAGGTCTCTGAAGCTAAGCTCGATCACGACCTGATGGTGGACGAGGAGACTGCCTTCTCGAACTTCGACGATTTTCTCGACCGGCTCCACGATTACATCCACGAGATGGCGGATACCCAGATAAGAGACGGGCTTCACATCTTTGGAGAGCCGCCGGAGGGATCGAGGCTCGACGAGTTTCTCGTCGCCCTCACAAGGCTCTCCAACGGCAGCGTCCCCTCGATGAGGGAGTCGCTGGCAGAGCTATTGGGCCACAATTATGATGAGCTTCTGAGAACGCGGGGGCGGGAAGGCGGCCACATCATCGAGGAGATCCATCGCCTCTCCCTCAAGCTCGTCGAGCGGTATCACGAGGAGAATTTCAGCCCCGAGGTGATCGAGGCCTTAGAGGATGAGGTGCTGGGAAAAAGAAGCGAGAAGATGGAACAGGTTCTCGACTACATCGGAAGATCCCTCGTCCCGAGGATAGAAGCGACCACCGATGAGCTGGCTTCCGTCCTCTCAGCTTCAGGGGGCCGCTTCGTTCCGCCTGGCCCCTCGGGAGCGCCCACACGAGGCATGGCCGATATCCTCCCCACAGGGAGGAACTTCTACTCCGTCGACCCCCAGGCGATACCGTCTCCCGCTGCGTGGAAGGTGGGCGCGGCTCAGGGTGACGCCCTCATCGAACGGTACAAAAAAGACGAGGGCAGATATCCCGAAAATGTCGGCATGGTGATCTGGGGGACCGGCACCATGAGGACTAAAGGTGACGACGTCGCCGAGGTCCTCTATCTGATGGGGGTGAGGCCGGTGTGGGTGGCAGAGAGTGGAAGGGTGGAGGGGATCGAGCTGATCCCCGCAGAAGAGCTGGGCCGTCCAAGGATCGATGTGACCCTCCGCATAAGCGGCCTCTTCCGGGACGCCTTCTCCAACATAGTCGCCCTCATCGACGAGGCGGTGGAGATGGTGGCGAACCTCGATGAGCCTTTTGAGGAGAACTATCTCGCCATGCACGTAGCCGAGGATCTGAAAGAGAAGATCGCCAAGGGGATTGATCCGGCTCAGGCGAAGGAGGAGGCATGCTATCGGATATTCGGCTGTCGTCCCGGAGCTTACGGCGCGGGCGTCTCTGATGCCATCGACTCCAAGAACTGGAAGGACGAGCACGACCTCGCCGAGATCTACGTCAAGTGGGGCGGCTACGCCTACGGCAGGCGAAACTACGGGATCACGGTCCCCGACGATTTCAGGAGACGGCTGAGCCGCCTCGACCTGACGGTCAAAAACGAGGATAACAGAGAGTACGACATGCTGGACGGCGACGATTTCTACTCTTACCATGGTGGCATGATCGCTGCCGTCAAGGCCCTCAAGGGAGAGCTGCCAAGATCGTACTGCGGCGACAGCTCCGATCCGGATCGGGTCAAGGTCAGGAGCACCGTCGAGGAGACGAAGCACATCTTCCGTGCCCGCATCCTCAACCCCAAGTGGATCGAGAGCATGCAGCGGCACGGTTACAAGGGCGCAGGCGACATGTCCCGGATGGTGGACATCGCCTTCGGCTGGGACGCCACCGCCGAGGTCCTGGAGGACTGGATGTATGAATCGCTCGCCAATAAGTATGCTCTAGACGAGGAGATGCAGGAGTGGCTGAAGGATGTGAACCCGCACGCCCTCATGAACATCGCTGAAAGGCTGCTGGAGGCGATAGATCGAGAGATGTGGGACGCCTCCGAGGAGATGAGAGAGGAGCTGCGGCGAATATACCTGGATGTGGAGGGGATGCTGGAGGACGACAGCACCCCGGATCGATGAGAGCTTGGTTTGATGCTTCTATTCGATGAGGTAAAACCGATGAATAAAGATAATTTGGCAACCGTCGGATCGAGTGTAAAGGTGCTTTCTCCACCAGACCGGATAGTCTCTTTGACGCTATCAGCATCAGAGGTGATCTGTCTATTGGGCGGCATGGACAAGATCGTGGGACGCGACGACCATTCCAGTTTTCCTCCTGGCCTCGATGAGAAACCAGCTTTGGGGAGCGGAGTTCGTAAGACGATCAGGGTCGGGGAGGTGCTGGATCTCAACCCCGATGTGGTAGTCGCCGGAAGCTGGCTCCCGCCGGAGACCTTTGAGAAGATAGAGTCTGCAGGCGTTCCAGTGGTCATCGTCGGGACGAGCTGCGAGATGGAATCGCTCATCCGCAACGTTCGAGCCTTGGGCGAGATGATGGACGCCAGAGAGAAGGCAGAAGAGCTTGTTGATTTTATCCAAAGATATGTGAACCTGGTTTTGAGCCGGACAAGAGATCTGGAGATCGGGGATAAGCCCCGGGTCTATCACGAGTGCGCCTTTGGGAAGTACAAGACCACCGGAGCCGGTACGGCGGCAGATCTGTGCATCGCCTTTGCGGGCGGCATGAATATCGCCTGCGATGAGGGGGCGAATATCGCCTGTGATGAGGCCCCGGCTAAGTCGGTGGTGAGAGGTGATTGGGTGGCTGAGAAGAACCCGGATATAATCATCTCCCAGGTTTCGAGCTTGGTTAGCCCCACCGAAGAGGCCCTGAAGACGAAGAGGGGCGAGATTATGTCACGGCCGGAGCTGAAAGAGACCAGTGCCGTCAGGAATGGAAAGGTCTACGTCTCTCACCTCTCTCTGAGACGGGGGCCTCGACTGGTCGGATACCTTCTTTATCTTGCTCGATGGTTCCACCCCGATCTCTTCGAGGACGTCGATCCAGCAGCGGTCGAACGAGAGCTGCTTCAGAGATTCTTCGGGGTCGATCTTGAGGGGATCTGGACTTACCCCGAGGTATGACGATCAGATATGTGACTATCAGATTAAGGAGACGAAAGAATGAACGCGAAATTTTCTGGATTCATCCTCATAGCCCTCATGCTTTTGAGCTTTTTTGGTGCCTCTGAGGGTGCAGTGGCTGATACAATCACCATAGTCGATGGAGCCGATAGATCTGTGGAAGTTCCCTCTCCTCCGGAACGGATAGTCTCCACCACCGCCTCGGCATCGGAGCTCATCTGCATCTTCGGCGGGATGGACGATATCGTGGGCCGGGACGAATACTCCACCTTCCCGCCGGGTCTCGAGGATATACCCGTAGTCGGGAGCTACAGCAAGACCACCAACGTGGAGCTGGTACTGGATCTGGACCCGGACGTGGTGATTTCCGATACAAGCATGCTCCCGGAGACGATCGAGCAGATCGAAGAGGCCGGCGTCCCTGTGGTGGTGGTGGGGATGAACTGCGAGCTCGATTCGATCATGTACAACATCCAGGTGATCGGCGAGATGATGGACGACCAGGAGAAGGCCGAGGAGCTGACAGAGTATATTCAGGGGTACGTGGACCTGATACAAGAGAGGACCGAGGACCTCGATGAAAGCGAGAAGCCCCGGGTCTATCACGAGTGCCGGGAGTACAAGTCCAACGCGGATGGCACGCCCAAGGACGAACACATAGCCCTTGCTGGCGGCATAAACATCGCCCACGGCGAGTCTGTGGAGAGGCCGATCGTCAGCGCAGAGTGGGTTCTTGAGAATAACCCCGAGATAATAGTTACCAGGGTATCCGGCACAGACCCCGCCACCGAGGAGGTACTCAAAGCCAAGAGGGACGAGATCCTCTCTCGACCGGGTCTGAAAGAGACCGCCGCCGTCGAGAGCGGGAACGTCTACGTCTATCACCCATTCCTGAGGAGGGGCCCCCGACTGGTCGGATATCTCCTTTATATGAGCAAATGGTTCCATCCCGATCTCTTCGAGGACGTCGATCCAGCCGGAGTGGAGCGGGAGATTCTACAGAAGTTCTACGGGGTGGAGATGGAGGGAACTTGGGCTTATCCTGAGATATGAGCTATTAAGTAATTAAAGTCGAATGTTCTGGTAATGCGTTCCAAGGTGGCGGCGTGCGGATCGTTCTTTCTCACGACGCCACCGATTTCTCAATTTCACAATCAGGAGTTCTTATGCATAAGAACTCCTGATTGTGAAATTGAGAAATCGGTGGCGTCGTGAGAAAGAACGATCCGCACGCCGCCACCTTGGAACGCATTACCAGAACATTCGACTTTAATTACTTAATAGCTCATATCTCAGGATAAGCCCAAGTTCCCTCCATCTCCACCCCGTAGAACTTCTGTAGAATCTCCCGCTCCACTCCGGCTGGATCGACGTCCTCGAAGAGATCGGGATGGAACCATTTGCTCATATAAAGGAGATATCCGACCAGTCGGGGGCCCCTCCTCAGGAATGGGTGATAGACGTAGACGTTCCCGCTCTCGACGGCGGCGGTCTCTTTCAGACCCGGTCGAGAGAGGATCTCGTCCCTCTTGGCTTTGAGTACCTCCTCGGTGGCGGGGTCTGTGCCGGATACCCTGGTAACTATTATCTCGGGGTTATTCTCAAGAACCCACTCTGCGCTGACGATCGGCCTCTCCACAGACTCGCCGTGGGCGATGTTTATGCCGCCAGCAAGGGCTATGTGTTCGTCCTTGGGCGTGCCATCCGCGTTGGACTTGTACTCCCGGCACTCGTGATAGACCCGGGGCTTCTCGCTTTCATCGAGGTCCTCGGTCCTCTCTTGTATCAGGTCCACGTACCCCTGAATATACTCTGTCAGCTCCTCGGCCTTCTCCTGGTCGTCCATCATCTCGCCGATCACCTGGATGTTGTACATGATCGAATCGAGCTCGCAGTTCATCCCCACCACCACCACAGGGACGCCGGCCTCTTCGATCTGCTCGATCGTCTCCGGGAGCATGCTTGTATCGGAAATCACCACGTCCGGGTCCAGATCCAGTACCAGCTCCACGTTGGTGGTCTTGCTGTAGCTCCCGACTACGGGTATATCCTCGAGACCCGGCGGGAAGGTGGAGTATTCGTCCCGGCCCACGATATCGTCCATCCCGCCGAAGATGCAGATGAGCTCCGATGCCGAGGCGGTGGTGGAGACTATCCGTTCCGGAGGAGAGGGAACTTCCACAGATCTATCGGCTCCATCGACTATGGTGATTGTATCAGCCACTGCACCCTCAGAGGCACCAAAAAAGCTCAAAAGCATGAGGGCTATGAGGATGAATCCAGAAAATTTCGCGTTCATTCTTTCGTCTCCTTAATCTGATAGTCACATATCTGATCGTCATACCTCGGGGTAAGTCCAGATCCCCTCAAGATCGACCCCGAAGAATCTCTGAAGCAGCTCTCGTTCGACCGCTGCTGGATCGACGTCCTCGAAGAGATCGGGGTGGAACCATCGAGCAAGATAAAGAAGGTATCCGACCAGTCGAGGCCCCCGTCTCAGAGAGAGGTGAGAGACGTAGACCTTTCCATTCCTGACGGCACTGGTCTCTTTCAGCTCCGGCCGTGACATAATCTCGCCCCTCTTCGTCTTCAGGGCCTCTTCGGTGGGGCTAACCAAGCTCGAAACCTGGGAGATGATTATATCCGGGTTCTTCTCAGCCACCCAATCACCTCTCACCACCGACTTAGCCGGGGCCTCATCACAGGCGATATTCGCCCCCTCATCGCAGGCGATATTCATGCCGCCCGCAAAGGCGATGCACAGATCTGCCGCCGTACCGGCTCCGGTGGTCTTGTACTTCCCAAAGGCGCACTCGTGATAGACCCGGGGCTTATCCCCGATCTCCAGATCTCTTGTCCGGCTCAAAACCAGGTTCACATATCTTTGGATAAAATCAACAAGCTCTTCTGCCTTCTCTCTGGCGTCCATCATCTCGCCCAAGGCTCGAACGTTGCGGATGAGCGATTCCATCTCGCAGCTCGTCCCGACGATGACCACTGGAACGCCTGCAGACTCTATCTTCTCAAAGGTCTCCGGCGGGAGCCAGCTTCCGGCGACTACCACATCGGGGTTGAGATCCAGCACCTCCCCGACCCTGATCGTCTTACGAACTCCGCTCCCCAAAGCTGGTTTCTCATCGAGGCCAGGAGGAAAACTGGAATGGTCGTCGCGTCCCACGATCTTGTCCATGCCGCCCAATAGACAGATCACCTCTGATGCTGATAGCGTCAAAGAGACTATCCGGTCTGGTGGAGAAAGCACCTTTACACTCGATCCGACGGTTGCCAAATTATCTTTATTCATCGGTTTTACCTCATCGAATAGAAGCATCAAACCAAGCTCTCATCGATCCGGGGTGCTGTCGTCCTCCAGCATCCCCTCCACATCCAGGTATATTCGCCGCAGCTCCTCTCTCATCTCCTCGGAGGCGTCCCACATCTCTCGATCTATCGCCTCCAGCAGCCTTTCAGCGATGTTCATGAGGGCGTGCGGGTTCACATCCTTCAGCCACTCCTGCATCTCCTCGTCTAGAGCATACTTATTGGCGAGCGATTCATACATCCAGTCCTCCAGGACCTCGGCGGTGGCGTCCCAGCCGAAGGCGATGTCCACCATCCGGGACATGTCGCCTGCGCCCTTGTAACCGTGCCGCTGCATGCTCTCGATCCACTTGGGGTTGAGGATGCGGGCACGGAAGATGTGCTTCGTCTCCTCGACGGTGCTCCTGACCTTGACCCGATCCGGATCGGAGCTGTCGCCGCAGTACGATCTTGGCAGCTCTCCCTTGAGGGCCTTGACGGCAGCGATCATGCCACCATGGTAAGAGTAGAAATCGTCGCCGTCCAGCATGTCGTACTCTCTGTTATCCTCGTTTTTGACCGTCAGGTCGAGGCGGCTCAGCCGTCTCCTGAAATCGTCGGGGACCGTGATCCCGTAGTTTCGCCTGCCGTAGGCGTAGCCGCCCCACTTGACGTAGATCTCGGCGAGGTCGTGCTCGTCCTTCCAGTTCTTGGAGTCGATGGCATCAGAGACGCCCGCGCCGTAAGCTCCGGGACGACAGCCGAATATCCGATAGCATGCCTCCTCCTTCGCCTGAGCCGGATCAATCCCCTTGGCGATCTTCTCTTTCAGATCCTCGGCTACGTGCATGGCGAGATAGTTCTCCTCAAAAGGCTCATCGAGGTTCGCCACCATCTCCACCGCCTCGTCGATGAGGGCGACTATGTTGGAGAAGGCGTCCCGGAAGAGGCCGCTTATGCGGAGGGTCACATCGATCCTTGGACGGCCCAGCTCTTCTGCGGGGATCAGCTCGATCCCCTCCACCCTTCCACTCTCTGCCACCCACACCGGCCTCACCCCCATCAGATAGAGGACCTCGGCGACGTCGTCACCTTTAGTCCTCATGGTGCCGGTCCCCCAGATCACCATGCCGACATTTTCGGGATATCTGCCCTCGTCTTTTTTGTACCGTTCGATGAGGGCGTCACCCTGAGCCGCGCCCACCTTCCACGCAGCGGGAGACGGTATCGCCTGGGGGTCGACGGAGTAGAAGTTCCTCCCTGTGGGGAGGATATCGGCCATGCCTCGTGTGGGCGCTCCCGAGGGGCCAGGCGGAACGAAGCGGCCCCCTGAAGCTGAGAGGACGGAAGCCAGCTCATCGGTGGTCGCTTCTATCCTCGGGACGAGGGATCTTCCGATGTAGTCGAGAACCTGTTCCATCTTCTCGCTTCTTTTTCCCAGCACCTCATCCTCTAAGGCCTCGATCACCTCGGGGCTGAAATTCTCCTCGTGATACCGCTCGACGAGCTTGAGGGAGAGGCGATGGATCTCCTCGATGATGTGGCCGCCTTCCCGCCCCCGCGTTCTCAGAAGCTCATCATAATTGTGGCCCAATAGCTCTGCCAGCGACTCCCTCATCGAGGGGACGCTGCCGTTGGAGAGCCTTGTGAGGGCGACGAGAAACTCGTCGAGCCTCGATCCCTCCGGCGGCTCTCCAAAGATGTGAAGCCCGTCTCTTATCTGGGTATCCGCCATCTCGTGGATGTAATCGTGGAGCCGGTCGAGAAAATCGTCGAAGTTCGAGAAGGCAGTCTCCTCGTCCACCATCAGGTCGTGATCGAGCTTAGCTTCAGAGACCTTCTCCCAGATCCTCCTCTGCATATCCGCCGTCTTTCCCGGATCCTCTGAGACGACTCGATGATAGTCGTTGAGGAGCACCTCGAGCTCCGCCATCTCCTCATAGGTGTCGGCGTTGTGCATCACCGGAACGAGATGATCTATGATGCAGCAGTAGCTCCTCCTCTTCGCCTGGGTCCCCTCGCCGGGGTTGTTGATGATGTAAGGATAGATGTTGGGAAGATCCGATATGGCGATGTCAGGAAAGCAAGAGGAGCTGAGTCCGGCCCCTTTCCCAGGAAGCCATTCAAGGGATCCGTGCTTTCCGATGTGCATCACCAGATCTGCGCCGAAGACGTCTCTTATCCATCGGTAGTAGGCGTAGTAATGGTGGGGGATGGGATGATCGGGGCTGTGATAGATGGCGGCCGGATCCTCCAAAAATCCCCGAGGAGGCTGAAGGCCGATGAAGACGTTGCCGTTTATGATCCCCGGGATGATCAAACGATCCTCGTGGACGAAGAGATCTCCTGGCGGCGGACCCCAGGCCGCAGTCATCTTATTCTGTACGCTGGCGGAAAGCTCACAGAACCACTTCCGGTACTGATCGCCAGAGACGGTATCTGTGGCCCTCGCTGCCATCTCGGCGGGGCTCGACCACTGCCGATTATTGGTAACACCATCTCTTACCATCTCAATGAGGGTCTGACCATCTTCGGGCAGCCGATCGAGCCGATACCCCTCCGCCTCCATATCCCGCAGGATGTTCCAGACAGATACTGGCGAATCGAGGCCGAAGGCGCAGCCGATCCGATCGTCTCTTGGCGGATAGTTGTGAAAGATGATGGCAACTCTCTTATCCTCGTTTGGGATATGCCTGAGCTTCGCCCAGTTCAGGCTCAGCCGGACGATCTTCTGGACCCTCTCCTCGATCGGCATGTAGACGATCGCTTTGGCCCCCGTCAGAGGGTCCCTCTCGGTCCGCTCTCTTGCAGCCGTGGGAACTGTGATCAGCATCCCGTCGAACTCGGGGAGGGCTATGCTCGTGGTGACGTCCATGGGGCTCAGCCCCTGGATCGACTCTTCCCACTCCTTCTCCGTTCTATGGGTCATGATCCCCTTGATGACCGGAACGCCTAGCTTCGTCAGAAAGACCTCATTTTCGCTGGCTTTTGCCTCTTCGGTCGCAAATTCTTTGGCCAGGCCTTCCTTATCGTCGCCTGAAGCCCACATGGAGAACGAGAACATCAATAGGCTGATCAGCACATCCACGATCGGCTGGCCGTCCTTCATGAAGTAGTTCTCCATCACCCATTCGGCACCATGGGTCCCCAGCTCGACGTCCTTCAGGCTGTACATGAAGACGGGGATGACGTTCGCCCCCTGCCTTTCGATCTCAGCTATCAGCCTGTCCACAAAGGCGGTGTTCCCCGACTGCCAGAGGCCGTTATAAAACCAGATGCCTACGGTTGGTCGGCCTTCCGCATGCCTCTGCTCGAGATACTCGTCGAGGGTTGGGACGTGATCGAAATCCGGATGGTATATGCCGTCCCAGATCGGCCTCACAGGTTCTGGCACAGCGCAATCGAATCCTCCAAACCGGTTGACCAAGTAAAGTAAGAGCCCTTTGAAGTTCTCCTTTCCGCCGTAGTTGAGGTACCTGGTTATGCTTCTGTAAACCTCTTCGTCGACGGTAGATCGCTTGAATAGCTCAGTATCCTGCTCGGATGCCGTTGCCTGTGCATGGATTAGAACTCCCGAAGCCTCAAGTTCTATGACGAGATCGTCGAAGGAGGGGAGGCTCTTCTTGCCTCCGTGGAGATGGAGTATGACGAGATGAGATTTTGAGGCGATCCGGACGAACTCCTCGATCTGGCCGGCCATCAGATCTTCGCCAGATCTGACCTGCAGCTCGGCGATGTCACCAACCTCATCGATGATCTCCCTGAAGGCTGATATCAGCGGAAATAGATCGGTCGGATGGGTGGTGGCATATGCTATCTTCACTTTTTCCATACCAAACACCATGACGTTATAATTCGGAAATCATTCAAAACTCGGCGTAGCATATCGATCTTGACGGGTACGTGAAAGAGAAGGTCATACGGGCTCGATCGGCATGATGTAGGGCATGCCTTTGCTGTCTTTTATCACCTCGGCCCTGACGCCGTAGACCCGTTCGATGTTCTCGGAGATGAGGATCGATTTGGGATCGCCCACCTTGAAGACCTTCTTATCTTTGAGCATCACTATGCTGTCTGAGAACCTCGATGCCAGGTTCAGATCGTGCATGGCCATGACGGCGGAGATCTTCCTCTCACTGACGAGCCTCTTTACGGTGTTCATAACCTCAAGCTGGTGTTTTATGTCGAGGTTGCTGGTGGGCTCGTCCAGGAGGAGAACCTCCGGCTCCTGGGCCAGCGCCCTCGCCATGGCGATCTTCTGTTTCTCTCCGCCGGAGAGCTCGTCGAAGTACCTCGATGCGAACTCCTCGATCCCCATGAACTTGAGCGTTCTCGAGACGATTTTCACATCGTTTCCTGTGACCCGCCAGCCGATGTGGGGCCTCCGCCCCATGAGCACTATATCAAAGACCGTGTAGGGAAATACCTCCGTCGTGCTCTGGGGAACGTATCCCATCATCTTGGAGAAGTCCTTCGAGCTCATCAGGGCGGCCTCTTTTCCATCGATATAGACCGTGCCCTTCTGAGGTTTCAGTATCTTGTCGATGCACTTGATCAGGGTGCTCTTCCCAGCTCCGTTCGGTCCCACGAGGCTTACGATATCGCCCTTCTCGATCTCCAGAGAGACGCCGTCGAGGGTCGTCTTGCCATCATAGCCGAAGGTTAGATCGCTAACTGCCAGCTTCACTGCCACCACCGCCTCTTTCTCCTCACCAGAAGGTAAAGGAAGAAGGGAACTCCTATGAAAGATGTAACGATGCCCACCGGGATCTCGGTGGGCGAGATCATGGTTCTGCATGCCGTATCTGAGGCCAGAAGGAGGAGAGCTCCGATCAGGCCAGAACAGGGGATTAAGTATCTGTGGTCGCTTCCTATCAAAAGTCTGCAGACGTGAGGAGAGACTAGTCCGATAAACCCGATTATGCCGGTGAAGGCGATGACGCTGGCTGTGAGGATCGTGGCGAGGGTCAGGCATGTCACCCTGACCCGATTGACGTTGATCCCCAGGCTCGACGCCACCTCCTCGCCTGCGCTCATGGCGTTCAGGTCCCAGGAGTAGCGCATCAGGATCGTGGTCAATATCAGCACAGTCGGGATGAGGATGATCACGTTCTCCCATCGGGCGGTGTAGAGGCCGCCCATCAGCCAGAATACGACCTCCCTCAGCTCTTCGTGGCCCGATACGTACTTGAGAAGAGATATCACGGCCGAGAAGAGGTAGCCCATGGCCACTCCTGCGAGGATCAGCGTCTCAACAGAGGTTCCTTTTATCCGAGATATCCCGTAGACGATGGCCATGGTGAGCATGCTGAAGAAGAAGGCGTTGATGGCGATGATGTACCGGCCCGTCCCCAAGAGGCCTACGCCAAGAACGATGGCTATGGCTGCACCGCAGGCCGCCCCCGACGAGAGGCCGAGGGTGTAGGGTGAGACGAGAGGGTTTCGAAGGACGCCCTGCATCGCTGCGCCGGCAACGCCGAGGCTGATCCCGGTGATGACCGCCATCAGTATCCTTGGAAGCCTCAGCTGGAGGACGACCACCTGGGCGAAAGAGCTGACATCCTCCATGGGCATGAACTCGGCCAAGACGACTCGGAATGACTCGCCCATACCGAGAGACGCCGCGCCCATGGATATTGCGAAGATCGCGAGGGCTGCGACCGCCACTACAAGAATGAGGGTGAAGAGGGTCTTCTTCCAGGACGCCCTGGCGTAGACCTCCTCGGCGTCGAAGACTCCATCCTCGCTCATGGCTTCATCCTTGCTCATGGGTAGACGTACACCCCCTCAAGCTCCTGGCCGAAGAACTTCTGGACCAGCTCTTCGTGAACCTCCTCAGGATCGACGTCCTCGAAGAGGTCGGGGTGGAACCATTTGGCGAAGTAAAGCTCTCCCACGATTGAGCGAACGCCGGT
>ERZ795057.2031-NODE-2031-length-16108-cov-4.697377_pt1 | contig 16108 bp, 14 predicted proteins | sample MGYA00375141_ERZ795057 | MGnify/ENA primary metagenome ERZ795057 (study PRJEB30186, sample SAMN05720163) | activated sludge metagenome | isolation source: Anaerobic digester | place: Hong Kong | collected 2015-01-26 ... | reverse complement strand
ACGCAGTTTCATGCCGATCCCTTCGGCGGGCTGTCGCCGTGCCTGATGGCGACGGCCTACCGCTGCGCGCCGGACGGGCGGAGCTTCCGCGAACGGTGGGAAACCGACCTGGCGGACATCCGGCAGCGCCGGCGGACGAACGCGCAGAGCAGCTTTGCGGGGGAGATGCGGGGCGCCTGCACGCACTGCCCGGCCTTCAACCGGCTGGAGACGGGCGACGAAGAGACGGAATCCGACTACATGAAGCAGACCACCCGCCTGCGGTATGCGGCAGCGATGGAGAAATGAAATGAACAGGTCACCCGACAACAAACCGCTCGACGGCGATGAGCTGACGATTCGACGACCCTACGAGAAACCACGGATTGTGCGCGTGGACCTGGCGCTGGCGGAAACCCTGTCGGAAGGCTGCAAGCTGGAGACCAATCCCGGTTGCGTCGGGCCGCCCATCACGGCCCTGGAGGGCGGTTCGTGAGCCGATCCGTCGGCGAACTGAATATCGGGCCGCTGCGGTTTGTGCTGCGGCCGGAGCCGGACGGGCCGGTGCGGTATTCCGCCCCGGCGTATGCCGGTTTTTGCGCGTCGCCGGTTCATCTGCCCCTGGCGGAACTGCCGGTGGACATCCGTTCGGAGTGTCTCGCGCTGCCGAAAGACAAGCCGCTGTTTCAGGCGGGCGGCCACTGGGGGGTGTGGGAGACGGGCGGGGAGTGGTTGTTTGCCGTGGGTCTGCAGGCGCCGCCGTCCCTTCGGCGGGCGTGCCGGGTCCCGCGCGGGTTGTCGGGGGCGGAGCTGACGATCGACCCGGCGGCGGGGCCGGATGCGGTGCGGGAGTCGCCCTTGCGGTATCCGCTGGATCAGATTCTGAGCTGGGGGCTGCTGTCGAAAATCGGCGGCGTGCTGCTGCATGCCGCCGCCGCGGTGCAGGCCGACGGAACGGGATGGGTGCTGGCGGGGCGCAGCGGGGCGGGCAAGTCCACGCTGGCCGGGCTGTGCCATGCGCAGGGCTGGCGGATCCTGAACGACGACCGGGTGATGGTGTTCCGCCGGGACGGCGGGTGGCGGGTGGCGGGTACGCCCTGGCACGGGTCGGGCCGGTTTGCCGAAGCCGCGGAAGTTCCCCTGGGCGGGGTGGCGCTGCTGGCGCAGGCGCCGGAGAACCGGTTCGAATCCCTCACGGCTTCCCAGGCGCGCCTGGCGCTGCTGGACGTGGCCGCGGTTCCGTGGTTCGCCGAAGAGTGGTCGCAGGGGGTTCTGGATGGATTGGATCGCCTGGTGCGGGAAATTCCGCCGGTGCGGCTGCATTTCACCCGAACGGCGGAAGCGGTGCGGATGCTGGCGGGAGAGGCGGTAATGGCATGAACCCCGGATTCCATATCCAATCTCTCCTGTCCAGGATCCAACCTTCAAGGGGTGGATGGACAGGTGGGATGGTGCGCCGCGCCGTCCCCTTTGGACGGAACCCGGCGGACGCCGGCGGCGCGGCGTCCCTACCCGGAGCGGAACACGGCATGATGACACGTCACGGCCAGGCGCCGCAGGGGACGGAGGTAAAACCGCAGCAGACCGGTCCAGCGGGCCCGTCGGGTGTTCAGGCGGACTTCATGGCCCCCGCGGATCACCGATTCGGCCACGCCCAGGAGGTCCGTTGCCGCAACCCAATCGCCGCCGTGCAGGGCGGCATCGGCCGCCACCAGCCACCGGTCCGATCGCGGATGGCGGTGAATCAACCGATGCACCGCCATCCGGCCGTGAATGGCGTACAGCATGAGGTCGCCGGCACGCAGGACGCCGGCGGACGCGGGCACGATCCGGATGCATTCTCCGTCGTGAATGGTCGGGTTCATGCTCGGGCCGCATGCCTGGAAAGTCACCGGCGTTTGCTGCGCCAGCAGCGAAGTGAGAATGGTCGGGATGTCAGGCATGAGCGGGACGGAACAAAGGTAGGGATTGCCGTGAACAAGACAAGTTCTGTTTTCAAGATGGCGGGAACGGGCGCAGCGGCGCTGGCGGCGGCCGGATGGCTCCATGCGGCCCAGGCGATGCGCCCGACGGGCGAGGCGGTCGTGGCGGCCATGACCGGCCGGGCCCGGGTCCGCGTGTACACGGCACCGGTTCATCAAGGCCAAACCGAACTGAGGGACTTGAACGAAGGCATGGCCGTGGGCGAGCAGACCCGTGTGCAGACCGGGCGCGACGGACGGCTGTGCCTGGTGTGTTCGCCGGGGGCGATTCTGTGCGTGGCGCCCGAGACGGAATTTTCATTCGACCAGCTGCGGCATACGGCCGACGGGCTGCCGCAGACCGAAGACGACCTGATCCGCCGCATTCACCTGACGCTGCGCAAGGGCCGGATCCGCGTGCAGGCGGGCGAACCCATGGCGACGATGGACATTCGCATCGCGACGCCCGCGGGCGTGGCGGCGGCGCAGGGCGGTTCGTTCGTGGCGGCGGAAGACGATCAGGGCCGCTGGCACATCTACTGCGACGCCGGCGAGGTGCGGATCGAGCCGCGCGACGGAACCGCCGTGACGGTCGGCGCGGGCGAGGCCGCCCGGTTCTGGCTGGAGGAAACGAATGAAGTCCGCCTGGAACGGGAAGGGGTCGGCGTGGAGGCGGAACTGCACCAGTTCGAACTCTGCAACGCCTACTTCGCGGACCTGGAGCCGTTCATCGAGTCGGGTCGGCCATTCGACCGCGCGGGCCTGGAGCGCTATCTCGGCGCGCGAGGTCCGGTGATAAGCCTCGACAACGGGGCGCTGGTGACGGATGTCAGCCCGTCGATCCGCACGGAAGTCGCGGTGCCGGCGGCAGTGCCCCCCGGCATGGCGCCGGGCAGCGAACGGGGCGCCCGCTGGAGTCCGGAGCGGATCTGGACCTGGTACGAGCAACTGGGGACCGTGAAGGGGGTGAACTACATCCCCCGCACGGCCGTGAATTCCGTGGAGATGTGGATGGAAGAGACGTTCGATCCGGACACCATCGACGAGGAACTGGGCTGGGCGCGGGCCGCCGGCTATACGGCCATCCGCGTGCAGCTGCAGTTCGTGGTGTGGCAGGCGGACTCCGGGGGATTCCCGGACCGCGTGGACAAGCTGCTGGAGCTCGCGGCCGATCACGGGCTGCGGGTCGTGCCGGTGCTGTTCGATGACCTGAACCTGGCGGGCCGTCCGCCGGTCGCGGGCGAGCAGCCCGATCCTGTTCCGGGGCGGTTCAACAGCCGGTGGGTGCCCAGTCCGTCCGAAGCGGCAGTGACGGACCGCGGTCAATGGCCGGAGCTGGAACGCTATGTGAAGGACGTGATGGGACGGTTCAAAAGCGACGACCGCGTGCTGTACTGGGACCTGTACAACACGGCGGGCAACAACGGGCTGTGGGAGGAAAGCCTGCCGTTGATGGATCGGACATTCGACTGGGCGCGGTCCGTCGGGGCGTCCCAGCCGCTGGCGGTGGCGGCCTGGCGGGAGTTCGGCAGCGCGATGGCGGCGCGGAAGCTGGAACGCTCCGACCTGGTGACGTTCCAGAGCTTCGACAACGTGGAGAGCGTCGAGGCGCGGCTGCAGATGCTGCAGCGCCTCGATCGGCCGATCATCTGTTCCGACTGGCTGCTGCGCCAGGCCGGCAACAACTTCGACAAAATCCTGCCGCTGTTTGCGGCGTACCGCGTGGGCTGGTTCAACCACGGGCTCGTGGCGGGCCGCACGCAAACCTTCCTGCAGCAGGAGCGGTATCGGTCGGCGGAGAATCCTGATCTCTGGCAGCACGACGTGCTGCGCGACGACGGCAAACCCTATGACGAACGCGAACTGGAACTGATCCAGGGCTTCCGGTTTCTTGACACCCCGTAAATGTTCCAACGGTTTTCCATTCCGGCACTCAGGCTGGTCGCCGCATGGCTGGCGACCTCCGGGACCGCCCTGGCCGCGGACCGCTACGGAGACGGATTTTACACGCGCGGAGTGGAAGCGGCGATGTACATGGACCAGGGCGACGCGGTGCTGGATCCATTCTACGTGCCCGCGAAGAAATGGGCGTTTCTGCCGCGGACAACGCTGACGCTGACCCACGAGGACAACCTGTTTCTGGATCCCGACGAGCCGAGGGAGGGCACCACGGTTCGGCTGGCGCCGGGCCTGCTGGCCATCTGGGGCCGGCCGGCGGACAATCATGTGTACGCCGACTACGGGTTGAGCATTCCGGTCCACCAGAGCGAACAGGAACTGGACGACCGCCCGAGCCACCTGCTGCGGCTGGGCGTGGTCTACCGGACGGGCAAGAGCCAGGCGAACCTGCAGGGCGGGTTCCGGCACATGGAGGATGTGGATGCCGAACTGGGTGCACGGGTGGCCAAGCGGGACCTGTTCGCCGATCTCAGCGTGGAGCATCGCGTGAGCGGCAAGTCGAGCCTGGGGGCGCTGGCGCGGGCGGAGCGGCATGATTTCGACGCCGAAGAGTATTCCGATTACGACCGGTACTACGGGGCCTTGCGCTGCTACCGGCGCGCCTCCGCCAAAAGCCAGGTGTTCGTGCAGGGCGGCTTCGGACGCGACGAGCCGCGTTCGGACGGCGGGGAAGCCAATGCGGCGGATTTCTTTGACCTGTCGCTGGGGCTGCGCGGGAAGCAGTCGCCCAGGTTCCACCTGGGCGGCCGGGCGGGCGTGATGTGGCGGCAGTACGACGCCGCGGATCGGCCCGACAGCGAGCATTGGATCGCCGCGCTGAACGCGGAATCGACGCCGTTCGGGCTGACGACGTTCACGGCGGAACTGCAGGCCGACGTGCGGCCGGCGGTGGATGCGGCCGGCGTGGATGCCGTGGACCGGGAGGTGATTTTCGGGGCGTCGCGGCGGCTGTTCATGGAGCGGCTGCGCGGCACGGTGTCGGTCACCTTCGGGCAGGTCGAATACATCGGCGGCGGAACGACGGTTGCCGCGGACGAACCGGTGGAAGTGACCGACGGCCAGACCGACGACTACTGGGGCTTCACGGCGGGGCTGGACTTCTGGACGCGGTGGAACTGCTCGCTGGGGGCGGCCTATTCCTACATGGAGCGGACCCGCGGGGGCGCCGAGGACGACGGATCCTATGACTATGGCCGATGGACCCTTCGGGCGAGCTGGAATTACTGATGATGAATCCGGCATTTTCAATGCAGGGAAAACCTGTTAGATAACAGTCGTGCGTGCATGGATAAACAGTTGGGTCCGGAACGTGACGTCTGCCGTCTTCTGCGCGGCGCTGGGGTGGGGAGCGTGGGGGTGCGCGGCGCCCGGCGGAGTCGTCATGCCGCCGGACGGGATCCTGAGCGACGGCGGCGGGGCGTTGCTGGCATCGGATGCATCGAAAGCGCCGGTCGATGCCGGACCGGCGCCGGATGTGTCCGCCGCCGTCAGGGAGGAAGCGAAGGCCCAAAAGGAAGCCGCCGGGAAACAGGCGGCGGAAGCCAGGGCAAAGAAAGAGGCCGCGGCGCAGGCCAAGGCCGAAGCCAAGGCCAGAAAAAAAGCGGCGGCGCAGGCCAAGGCGGAGGCGCAAGCCCAACGGGAAGCCGAGGCGCGGGCGAAAAAAGAAGCGGAAGCCGCGGCGCGGGCGGAGGCGGAAGCCCGGCGGGAGGCCGAAGCGCAGGCCAAGCGGGAAGCCGCCGGGAAACAGGCGGCGGAGGCCGGGGGCAGAAAGAAGGCGGCCCGGAAGAAGGCCGCCGCACCGGCGACGCCGGAAGAGCCGTCGTCCGGCTACATTCTGATGCCGGGTGACGAAGTGGAACTGCTGATTTTCCGGGAGCCGGAAATGTCCGGTGTGTTCCGCCTGAACGAATCGGGCGAACTGCGCCATCCGGTGGCGGGCACCCTGGCCTTGTCCGGGAAAACCGTGCACGAAGCTGAATCAGAAGTGACCCGGCTGCTCGGGGAGAATTATCTGGTGGATCCCCGGCTGGTGCTGCGGATCGTGTCGGCACGCAGCGCCCAGGTGGTGCTGCTGGGCGAAGTGATGAAGCCGGGGGTGTATCCGCTGCCTTACGGGGAGGGCCTGACGCTCCTGCAGGCCATTGCGGGGGCGGGGGGCTTCACGGAACTGGCCAGCCCCGAGCGCATCCGGATCGTGCGCCGCAACCCCGAGGGCGGCACCGCCACGCTGCGCGTGCGGATGTCGGACCTGACCCGCGGCAAGGGCGGCAAGCAGGACATTCCGCTGGAACCCAACGACGTGATCATGGTGGACGAGGTGTTCTTCTAGTGGCCGCTTCCCCGTACATTGCCTCTACGTCCGCCGGCGAATCCGACGACCGCCTGTCCAGGCTGCCCGACTGGCGCGAGATCGTGGCAATCCTGATGGAGCGCGCATGGCTGGGCGTACTGGCGGCGGCGGCGGTTTTTCTCTTCTTCACGTTCCAGGCCCGGCGGCAGACGCCCTACTACCGCAGCACGGCCACGCTGCTGGTGGAGACCCAGATCCCGAAGCTGCTGAACTACCAGGACGTGATGAGCTTCAACCTCCGCAGCCTGGAGTACTTCAACACCCATCTCAACGCCCTGCACAGCCGCACCATGATCGAGCGCGCGCTTGCGCAAAGCGGCCTGGCGCGGAACCCGGCGTTCACGCCGGGTGCGGAAACCCCCGAAGCCCGGATCGAGGCCGCGCGACGCCTGGTGCAGATCACGCCGATCGAAAAAAGCCGGATGATCAACATCGTGGTCGAGCATCCCGATCCGGCGATGGCCAGCGACTTCGCCAACGCCCTGGCTCAGGCCTACATCGAGCAGGAACTCGACAACCGCATGAATAGCTCCCTGGAGGCCATCGAATGGCTTCGCCAGCGGTCCGAGGAATACCGTGCCAAGCTGGAGGAGGGCCTGCTGGAACTCCAGGCCTACCGGGAGCAGACCGGTTCCGTCTCGCTCGAGGAGGACCAGAACATCGTCATCGCCAAGCTCAAGGCCCTGAACGCGGAGCTGACTTCCGCACAGGCGGAGCGGATCGAGGCCGAGACGCTCTGGCAGTCCGTGCAGGCCCAGCGGGAGCAGGGCGTGCCGCCGCCGCAGCTCGCGCCGCTGCTGAACGACGGCGGAGTGCAGTCCGCACTGGACCAGTGGCAGACCCAGCAGCGCGAGGTCGCGCGCCTGCGCCGGCGTTATCTGGAGCGGCACCCCGAACTGCAGCAGGCCGTGGAACTGGAACAGGCCTACCGAGCCCGTTTCGATGACGCCGTGGCCGACGCCATGCTGACGCTGGAAGCGCGTTACGAACTGCTCGCCGATCAGGAGCGCAGTCTGCAGGCAGCCCTGAAGGCCCAGGAGCAGGAAGCCTTTGACCTGGACCGAAAGCTGGTGCGCTACAACGAGCTGAAACGCAATGTCGAGGCGGATCAGGGCATCCACCAGGCCGTTCTGGCCCGCATGAAGGAAGCCAGCCTGTCGGAATCCCAGCCGACCGAAATCATCCGGCTGGTGGAGGAGGCCCGTCCGGCCAAGACCCCCTTCCGCCCGAACCTGCGCCAGGCCATGCTGCGCGGGTCGGTTCTGGGACTGGCGCTGGGGATTGCGGCCATCTGGCTGTTTTATTACACCGACCATCGTTTCCGGCGCAACGAAGAGATCGAGCGGATGTTCGGGCTGACGGTGATGGCCACCATCCCGTTGATCGCGGAACGCTCTTTGCAGCGGCGCGGGCGCATCACCCACTTCCAGCCGTCGGGCGAAGTGGCCGAGAGTTTCCGGACCCTGCGCGCCAGCCTGACGAACCGGGAAGAAGTCCGCTCCGGAGCGGCCCTGATGGTGACCAGCGCGGGACCGGGCGAGGGCAAGTCGCTGGTGGCTTCCAATCTGGCCATCAGCCTGGCCCAGGACGGTCGCCGCACCCTCCTGATCGGAACAGACCTGCGCCGTCCGGTCCTGGACCGGATGTTCGACATGCCGGAGAGCCAGACGGGGCTGGCGGAAGTGCTGGCCAATGAACGCGGCTGGACGGAGGCCCTCTACCGGCCGGATGTGCCCCGCCTGGATATTCTGCCCTCGGGACGCATCCCGTCGAATCCATCCGAGCGGCTGGGACGACGGGAATTCGCCGATCTGCTGCGCGAAGCCCGGGAGCGCTACGACCATGTCGTGGTGGATGCGCCGCCGCTGCTGGGGCTGAGCGACTCGCTCGTGCTGCTGCCCCAGATGGACGCGGTGCTGTTCGTGGTGCGCTACGGCGTGACGCACGGCCTGATGGCGCGGCATGCGATGACGCGGATTGAAACCAGCGGCACGCCCTGCCTGGGCTGCATCATGAACGGCGTGAATTTCAAGGCCATGGCGAACTACTATTACTACCGCCGCTACGGCGGATATGCCTATGCCCCGCCCGAGGCCTCTTCCGAGTCCGCCGCCGCCGAATGAAACCGCGCCCCATGCTGCTGCTGACATTGCTGCTCCTGCTGCTGCTGGCGGCGGGCTGGCCGGGACCGGTGCCGGCGGCGTGGTCGGCATGGGTACTGTCCGGTCTTTCCGTTCTGGGCCTGCTGGCCTGCGGCCGCCTGCCCGTCCGGTTCTGGCTGGGCGCCGGACTCCTGCTGGGGGGCATTGCGCTTTATGCCTGGAATGCCACCCATGAATGGATCCCGGGCCTGGGCCTGCTGCCCCGGCCGCATGTGGCCGCCCTGCCGGGATCGGCCGATCCGGCCGGGACCTGGCAGGCCTTCCGGCTGGCGCTGGCGGCGATGGCGGCCTATGCGCTGGCGTTCCGCCTGCCCCACGTGCAGATCCGCTGGCTGCAAGGGGCGGCCCTGGCGGCCGCCGCCGGCATGGCCCTGGCGGTGCTGTTCCAGCGGCTGGGACCGGATCCGTCCCGCATCCGCTCCTACACCGGAATTTTCGTCAATGAAAACCATTTTGCGGTGTTCGCCAACCTGTTGCTGCCGGTGGTGCTGGTGATGGCGTCCCGGGCGCGTTTCCGCGCGGTGCGGGACGGCCGCCCATCCAGTCCGGCCGGCCTCGTCGTGCTGATGGCGGTGCTGCTGGCCGCCGCGGTAGTGGTCTGCCGCTCGCGGGCGGGCGTGGCGGTGATGACCCTGCTGGTGGCGGCGCACGTCGGGCTGTGCCGCCGGATCATCCGCCAGTACCCGTTTGTCGGCATCCCGCCGACGCGGCTGGACAAATGGCTGGCGGGCGGATCCGTGGCCGCTGCGCTGGCGTTTGCCGTCCGGGCATTCTGGGCGGAATGGCAGCAGATCGAAACCATTGGCAAGGAGTGGGCCTATCGATCCGGCATGCTGAAGGACGCGCTGGCGGCCTGGCGGGATCGGCCCGTCTGGGGCACCGGACCGGGAACCTTCTCCACTGTGTTTCCCTTCTATCAGTCCGAGCTGTTTACCGGGCGGACCATCCGGCACGCCCACTGCGAACCGGTGCAGTTCCTGATGGAATTCGGCGTGGCCGGACTGTTCATCACGGGGACCGCGCTGATTCTCCTGGGAACCCTGCGGGCCTCCCGTCCGCCGGCCGCCGATGACCTTCCGGCCTTTGCCGATCTGGAGCGACGCGCTTTCGGCTGGGCCCTTGCGGGTTTCGGTCTCCACGCCCTGATCGACTTCCCTCTGCGCATTCCCCTGCTGGCGCTGCTGGCCGCGGCCTGGGCCGGCCTCTGGGTCGGCACCCGCCCGCCGAAAGGGGGATGAGCCATGGGCCGGCGGCAGCTGGAATACGTGCGTCATCCGCGCACGGGCTGGTTCGATCTCGCGCTGGGCGAACTCTGGGACTATCGTGATCTGCTGGGCATGCTGGTGTGGCGCAACCTGACGGTGCGCTACAAGCAGAGTGCCATCGGCATCGCCTGGGCGATCCTCAGGCCCCTCATGCAGATGGTGGTCTTCAGCGTTGTTTTCGGGCGCATGGCCGGCCTGCCTTCGGACGGTGTGCCGTATCCCGTGTTTCTCTATGCCGGGCTGGTGCCGTGGACATATTTTTCCACGACCATCACCAGCGGGTCGGGCAGTCTGCTGGCCGGCGGCAACATGATCGACAAAGTGTATTTTCCCCGCATGATCCTTCCGTTTTCCTATCTGTTCACCGGCCTGATCGATCTGGCGCTGTCCATGCTGGTGCTTTTCGGCATGATGGTTTGGTATCGCGCTGACATCGTGTTCGGGGCCCCGATGCTGCTCTTTCCGGTGTTCCTGGTGCCGGCCGTGACGTTCGCGGGCGGACTGTCGCTGTGGCTGAGCGCGGCGGCCGTGCGGTGGCGCGACGTCCACCATCTGGTGCCGTATCTGCTTCAGATCGGGATGTTCGTCACGCCGGTGGTTTATGCCGTGAAGCTGCTGCCCGCGCGTTTTCAGTGGCTGCTTCAGCTGAACCCCATGACCGGCGTCGTGGAAGGATTCCGCTGGTCGCTGCTGGGCAAGCCGGTGACGGGATGGGGAATGATGGCGGGGGGCTTCGGAATGTCCCTGGTGCTGCTGCTGGGCGGCATGATTTATTTCCGCCGGGTGGAACGCACGCTGGCGGACATCCTATGAACGCGCCTCTTGTCGAAGTCGAGCATCTGGGCAAGACTTACCGGCTTGGGGAAATTCACCGCGACTGGCTGGCCGGGCTGGCCGGCCGGCTGCGCGGCCGGCCGCGGCCCGGCCCGCTGCCGGAGCTGCGGGCGCTGGACGACGTGAATTTCACGGTCGGGGAGGGCGAGGTGTTCGGTCTCATCGGCGCCAACGGCGCCGGCAAGAGCACGCTGCTGAAAATCCTGGCGGGCATCACCGATCCCAGCACCGGCCGGGCCGTTCTCCGCGGCCGCATCGCTTCGCTGCTTGAAGTGGGCACCGGATTCCATCCCGAACTGACCGGGCGCGAAAATGTCTTTCTCAACGGCACGATTCTGGGACTCCGCCGGCGCGAGATCGCCGAAGAATACGAGCGCATCGTGGACTTCGCCGGCCTGGATCCGTTCATGGAAACCCCCGTCAAGCGTTACAGTTCAGGCATGCGGGTTCGTCTGGCCTTCGCCGTGGCGGCGCATCTCCGGCCGGAGATCCTGCTGATCGACGAAGTCCTGGCGGTGGGGGACATCGCCTTCCAGCGCAAATGCCTGGGGGCGATGAAAGACGTCGCCGGCGGCGGCCGCACAGTGCTGTTCGTCAGCCACAACATGGCGGCGGTCAGCAGTCTGTGCCACCGCGCGCTGATGCTCCGGCAGGGGCGAGTGGCCGCGCTGGGGACGACCGACGAAGTCATCCAGACCTACATCCATTCCACCGAAGGTGTCCATGCGCGCGACGAGCAGGGGTTCGTGGCCTTGCACGAGCGCCAGCCGCTGCATCCGCAATCGCCGATGCTGCTGTGCGCCGGGAGGCTGGCGGACGAACGGGGACGACCCGTTTCGTCGGCCCGCACGGGCGAATCGCTGCGGGTGGACGTCCGGGTGGAAGGCCTGGATCGGTTTCCCTCCGCAGTGGTCGGCCTGACCGTCCGCTCCGTGTTTGAGCAGAAGATTTTCCACTTCAACACGGCCATGGCCGGCGGCTTCGGTCCGGTGCCGCGCCATGTCCGCGAACTCGTTCGCCTGGAGATCCCGGACCTGCCGCTGATGGCCGGAGCGTACTCGCTGGATCTGCTGGTGTTCGAGCCCGGCGTGCGCCTGATCGACCGCGTGGACGGGGCCTTGAATTTCGACGTCATCGAGGCCGATCTCTACGGGAACGGATACCGCGGCGAGGCTCGCGAGGGGCTGATCGTCGTCCGGGGCGAGTGCCGTCTCGAAGGCGAGGAGGGCGGGGCATGAGCGGGGTCCCGGCGAGGGCGGCATGAAGACGCTCATCTACGCCGCCGGAATGGGCGGGCATCTCCAGGTGTACGCCCGCGCCATCGCTGGATTCCTGCTGGAGGCCGGCTACGAAGTGCGGGTGGCCACCGCCGCGGGGAAGGGGGAGTGGGCCGCGCGGTGGCCCATCCTTCGCGCGCTGGCGGAGGATGGGCGCGTGCAGGGGCTGGACAGCCGGACGACGGCCGGATCCGGTTCCGGCGAATGGACCGCCGAGCAGTTGCTTGCGGCGCAGCGGGACTGCCGCGCCGACGCCACGCTCCTGATCGACGGCGATGCCTTTGCCGCCCAATTCCGGCGCATCGCCGCTGGCGAAGCGCCGCGGCTCCAGGGGCGCATCTGTGCGATCTTCGGCCGCACCTCCGAATGGTGCCCCGGAGAGGACCCCTACACCGGCCTGCGCGAGCCGTGGATCGGGCCGACCCTGCGGCGGACCTTGGGACGGATGCGGCGCGCCATCCACCAGCGGGGGGATTCGCCTCGGAGATTCTTCGAGCGGGATATCCTCGGCCGCCGGGTGGTGGATGCGGTCATCGTCAAGGACGAGCGGATCCTCCGGCACCATGGGCCGCCGGTTCACTGGATGCCCGAAATCTACCGGGTGTTCGATCCCCGCCCGGAGGAACGCCGCGGGGCGGACTGGGAACGGTTCGCAGAGCCGGTTCAACGGTTTGTCGCCCGCGCCGGCGCGGAGAACGTGTTGCTCTTCTTTGGTGCCGCGGCGTGGTACAAAGGCTATGACCTGTTCCTGAAACTGGCGCGGGATGAATCCTCGACCTTCGCCCTGCACGCCGGCGCGAGGGGAACGCCGGATCCTCGCTATGGGTGCGATCTTGAGCCTCTGCGCCAGGAATTGCTCCGCCAGGGCCGCCTGTTCGAGGCGGACACCTTCGTTTCCAGCGGGGATTTGATGGATCTCTTGTTCGGCGGGATCGCCCGATTCGTCTCCACCCATCGCCTCACCTTGTCCAGCGCCACGATGCTGCAAGCCTTGGAGAAGGGCAAACCCGTGCTGGCTCCCGCCACGGGTCTTGTGGGTTGGCGCACGCGCGAGTTCGGCTTGGGCGCGACCTACGCCTACGCCGATTCCGCGGACTTCTTGACGAGTTGGAGGCGCTTCAAATCCGGGGCGCTTGACCCCTCGTCCCGCTCCATTTCCACCTTCATGGACAGTTTTTCCCGTGAGCGGACCCGGCGCTTCTTCCTGGATGTCCTGACGGGGGATGCGCCATGAGCCGCCGGCTTCCGCCCGCCCGGATCCTGTTCGTGACGCCCTCGTTCCACACGCGCTGGGAGGCCTATTCGCAGGCGCTGGTGCGGGCGTCCGGCCTGGCCTGGCGCATCCTGGTTCGCGATGGCCGCGAAAACTGGCATCCGTTGGATTTCCTGGAGCCGGCGCTCGCCGAAGATTCGGACTATGTCGTCCACATCGATGAAGACGCCTTCCTTTTGGATCCCGAGCAATTGTCCCGGCTGGTGGCGGAAATGAGCCGGGATCCGGAGCTCGCCGCCGCCGGCGTGCCGGACGGGGGCACGCCGTATCGCCACCACAATCCATACGCCTGCAATTTGTTTTTCGCCGTGTTCAAGACCGCGGTTTTGCGCGAGACCATCGCGCGGAGGTCCGATTGGAAATCCCTGCGCTTCGATCCGGCCTGGACCCGGCGTCTCCGGAGGCCTCCGCCGTCCGTGGCCGACGCAGCGCTGGACGATTTCGAGCCCTACTATCCTTTGTTTTGGCTGATTCTCGAACAAGGCTTCCAGATCCGCTACCTGTCTTCGTCCTTGGTTCCAGATTGTTTGGCCAGCCAAGTGGTTGTCGGCGATGCACCCCAGCCTATGGTTCTCCATGGCTGGCATCTGCGCAAATGGTTTTCGCAAGACGTGGACCCCGACATGGGCATCTCGCCCGCGGAGAAATATCGGCGGATCGCGACCCGTATGAATGCGAGGTTCATCCATCGTCCCCAGTTGCTTTTCCATTTGGGATGCGCGGCTTTTCGCTTGCTGGGTTCGAGGGCCAAGCGGACGAAACAAAAGGGAGGACGATATGCCACAGGATGAATCTCCCCTGCTGGCCCGTAGCGACAAGTCCTTCTGGCACGGCTATCTGGATTTCTATGGGGCCCATCTGCCCAAGGACATCCGCGGCCTGATCGTTGAATTCGGCGTCTTCAAGGGGCATTCGATCCAATGGCTTCTGCACACCTATCCGGCGGCCCAGATCATCGGCGTCGATATTCTCCCGGTCCAACCCGAATGGCCGACAGGCAGCCGCGTGACCTATCGGCAACTCGATCAGGGGAGTGAAGACCAGGTCCGTTCCTTTTTCGATGGGATCCGGCCTCCGGCGCTCATCCTGGATGACGGGTCCCATGTTCCGGCGCATCAGTCCCGATGCCTCAAGCACGGATTCAATAGACTCAAACCCGGGGGGATGTACATTCTGGAGGACATCCATACGAGCCATCCCGCCCATCCTCTGCATCAAAGGGAGTTCCATGCGAATCGCGCCATCCGTTGGCTTTCAGGCGTGCTACCTTCCCGGAAAGCGGCCCGGCCCGATCACCAGACCGCGCTTACGCTTCTCCTGGCCCTCGAACACATCCGGCGCTCTGGCCGAGACCGCCTATCCGACCGGGAACGCGCGGTCCTCTCGGCGGGAACCCACTTCACCGAAGCCGATGTGCTGCGGCTGCATGCCCAGATCCAAGCGATCCATGTCTACAAGCGGGCAACGCTGCCGGCCGCGTGCTACGCCTGTGGGGCGACCTCGTTCGATTATCATCGGCTCAAGTGCGGATGCGGGGTGGATTTGCTGGGCGAGGCCGACAGTATGAGTGTTTTGATCGTGAAGAACGGATCGGATTCCGTCGAAATGAAGCCGGCCGGGACATAAGAAGCATATGGATGCCGTGTGAACAATGACCAAGCCCCTCCGACAAGATGAGGATGGGAAGAAACCGCCCGCCGCCGGGGCCGGGAGGAAGCGCTCCTTCCGCCAGATGGCCGGAACGGCCCTCTATGACTGGCCCCGGTATTTTCGGTGCCTGGTCTCTCCCGGGGGATGGAGAGGAATGCGCAACCGGCAGGATGTGTTGATCCGTTCCCCGGAGGGGGCCGCGCTTCAATGCGCGTGGGAAGATACGCGCCCGCTGCATCTTTGCGAGACGTTCCCGCGCACCGGCCGCCACTTGCTGCGCACCGCCCTGCGGCAATGTCCGATCCGGTTCGCGGATGCGTCCGGGACGGTTGCCCCGCTGGCCGGCAATGTGGATGTCAGCTTCATCATTGGGCATCGGGGAATGGAGCGCTTGCCTCATCTGCTTCTGACTCTTCGGACCCTCGCGGCCCAGCAGCATGTCCGGGTGGAATGCATCGTGGTGGAGCAGGATGTCGGACCCGTGGTCCGGGATCATTTGCCGGCTTGGGTCCGGTATCTCCATCTGCCTTCCGCCGGAGCCGATCGGATGTTTTCCCGTGCGTCGGCTTTCAACGCCGGGGCTGCCGTGGCGGGGGGGAAGTTGCTTGTTTTGCATGACAACGATCTGTTGGTTTCGTCCGGCTACGCGGCGGAGGCCGCGCGGCTTGCCGCGGCGGGATATGAGGTTGTCAACCACAAGCGCTTCATCTTCTATCTCTCCGAACAGGCGACGGCCGCCTGTGTTGCGGGAGGGGAGAATCCGCCCCGGGTGGACGATATGGTTCCGGAGCGGGTGCTGGAAAACGCCACGGGCGGCGGAAGCCTGGCCATCGCGCGCGAAGCCTTTGACGCCATTGGCGGCATGGACGAATCCTTTGTGGGCTGGGGGGGGGAGGATGTGGAGTTCTGGCAGCGGGCCCGGACCCGGCGCGTATGGAACTTTGGATATCTTCCGCTGGTGCATCTCTGGCATTCTGCCCAGGCGGGGAAATATCCCGCGAAACAGACGCCGGGAATGGAGCGGCTCCGTCAACTGTCCGCAATTCCGCCGGAACAGCGCATCAAAGCGCTGCGGTCGATAGGGGGCGGGGCATGATCCGGCTGCTCATTCCCGACGGATACGAAGGCCGGCGCGGGGCGGGCCAGTGGAAGGATCTGCAGGGTATTCGCATCGTTCTTGACCAGGTGGGGGGCGAATGGCGGGAATTCCGGTTTGACGGCGGCAATGTCGGTGAACTCGCGGCGCAGATCGGCGAGGCGTCGGACACGATCATATGGTACTACTCGTTCTGGCCCGAAGCCATGGAAGAACTGAAGCGCCGCTGTCCTCGCGCGCGGGTGGTTCTGCGGGCGGTCAATGCCGAGGCGCTTCAACATTGGATTCGCGCCCCCAAGAAC
>ERZ795057.2025-NODE-2025-length-16144-cov-10.765741_pt1 | contig 16144 bp, 19 predicted proteins | sample MGYA00375141_ERZ795057 | MGnify/ENA primary metagenome ERZ795057 (study PRJEB30186, sample SAMN05720163) | activated sludge metagenome | isolation source: Anaerobic digester | place: Hong Kong | collected 2015-01-26 ... | reverse complement strand
TATTCCCAAAAGAACGATAACAAAAGCCAGAAGTCCTCGAACATGCACCCAGATTTTGAAAAACAGAGAATGTTTGGCCGTTTTGGTCATAATTGATTACATCAAAACCACATCAAATTGCTCTTGAGAATATGAACTTTCGGCTTGCAAGCTGATGCGCTTGCCGAGCTCCTCTTCCAGCTCAGATAAGGATTCGGTTTGCTCTTCGTAAATGTACTCAATGAGCTGAGTCGATGCCAGAACCATAATTTGCCCTGTTTTAAACTGCCTGACAGTTCGTATGATTTCACGAAACAACTCATAACAAACCGTTTCAACGGTTTTAACCAGTCCCAAACCATAACAATTTTTACATTGTTCCGAGAGCATGTGTTGCAAACTTTCAGTTGTTCGTTTTCGGGTGACTTCGACAAGTCCGAGCCTGGTAATTCCATGAATGTGTGTGCGAGTTGGATCTTTACTGAGATACTCTTCCAGGCTTTCCAATACCTGTTGTTTATGCTCTTCTTCTTCCATGTCAATAAAGTCTGCAATGATAATTCCTCCCAAATTTCGTAAACGAATCTGGCGAGCTATCATTTGCACCGCTTCCAAATTGGTACGAAATATCGTTTCTTCCTGATTCTTAAATCCGATGAATTTTCCGGTATTGACATCAATGGTTGTCATGGCTTCATTTTGGTCAATAATCAGATTCCCACCGGACTTTAATGGAACAAACTGCTTCAAAGCGCGGTTAATCTCATCATCAATATTATGGTAATCGAAAATCGGTCTGACTTCCTGATAATGAATGAGCTGACCCTGCCATTCAGGAACATAGTCACCAATGAATTTACTCAATTTGGCATAAACTTCATGCGAATCAGTCTTTATCGTTCTGACTTTATCGGAAATAAAATCACGAACAACCCGAACCGGTAAGTCAAATTCATGATAGACCAGTTGTTTAAACTGACCATCTTTGATGCGTTGTGAAACCACACGCCATAATTTTTGTAGAAACTTATAATCACGAAGCAAGTCTTCTTCGTTGCAATCTTCGGCATTCGTCCGGGCAATAATACCGTGCTCACTATTCGAGTTGATTTTTTCCAATAACTCAACCAATCTCTGTCTTTCAGCTTCTTCAGTAATGCGAATAGATAAAGTGTTGACATCCGGTTCATTCGGCAACAACACCAAAAAACGACTCGGCACACTCAATTTACATGTCACTCTGGCTCCTTTAGAACCTATGGCATCCTTATAAACCTGAACAACGACTCTTTGACCTTCGTGAATGATTTTTGAAATCGGTTGAAAATTATTTTGCTCAGAAATCACTTCGTCATCAATGCCGTCAATTCGAGCAATTTTCTTTTGCGAACAGATATCCGTGACATGCATAAATGCCGAACGGGACATGCCAATATTCACAAAAGCAGCTTGTAAGCCGGGAAGAATTTTTTCGATACGCCCAATATAAATATTGCCTACAATCGAGCCATTGCGATTGCGTTCCATGAAAACTTCCTGTAACACGCCATTTTCAACCAAAGCCACACGGGTTTCATTGGGAGTTGAGTTAATCAGGATTTCTTCATTCATAAAAACTCCTCAATATTTTCCCTGTTTCAAACAAAGGCAGACCCATAATTCCTGAATGACTACCGGTGATTTTTTTAATCCATAATGCCGCATGACCCTGAATTCCATAGCTTCCAGCTTTGTCCATCGGTTCACCGCTTTCAACATACGCCTTTATTTCATCTGCCTTGATATGATCAAACTGAACTTCGCTGATTGAGTACTCTGTTAATTGCTTCTCTGCAAACACCACCGCAACTGCGGTGATCACCTGATGTCTTCGACCTGATAAGTTGGATAATATTTCAATCGCATGTTGTTCATTGTCGGGTTTTCCGAGAATTTGGTCATCATAAACCACAACTGTATCTGAACCTAAAACCGGCAAATTCTTTTCTGATAGTGACCAACCGGCTTGGGCTTTTTGCAAAGCCAAGCGATTGCAATATTCCAAAGGAATTTCGTTCAGATATACAGACTCATCAATATCAACCGGCATACAATCTGGTACCATTCCAATTTGTTCCAGCAATTGCTTTCGCCTCGGAGATTGAGACGCCAGAATTATTTTTTGACCATCAAAAATCATGTTATTCTCTGTGGTATGGATGATTGGATAACAAACTGTAAGCTCGGTAAATTTGTTCCATAAGGATTACCCGAACTAAAGGATGCGGAAATGTCAAAGCGCTCAATGACCAAGTCTTGTGAGCTTGTTTTTTTATGTTTTTATCAACACCATCAGCACCACCAATAATGATAGCGATATCGTCTCCATTCATTTGCCATTGGCTAATCGATTCTGATAAATGACGAGTGGAAATCATTTTGCCTTTTTCATCCAGCAAAACAATTTTTTCATTGTTTTTAACAGAGTCCAAAATAGATTGTGCTTCCATTTGTCTGGCTTTATCGGTCGATATGGATTTGCTTCTGTGAATCGGTGCAATTTCAACCAGTTCAATTTGTTGCTTGACCGGAAGTCTGCCGTTATATTCGGCAAAAGTCTGTTGCACCCAAGTTGGCATTTTTTGACCGACTGCCAGAAGTCTGATTTTCATTGGTGATTTTAGCTGTCTTGAGGACGGGAAGAGATTTCCCATAGCCCTTCAATATTGTAATGTTCTCTGGCAGCCGGAGACATCACATGCAACACTACATCAACAAAATCCACAACCACCCATTCAGAATGACCTAGTCCTTCTGTTGCCGGTTTATCATAACCATTTTCCTGTGCTTTCTTCATCGCGAACTCAGCAATGGTCTGAATATGACGACTTGATGTCCCTGAGGCAATAATCATGTAATCCAATAATTGCGTGTGATGAGAAACATCAATCACTTTGATGTCATTACCTTTTGCATCATCAATTGCTGACACTACAAGCTCTTTTAAACTTTCCTGATTAGCTGCTGTTGCTTTCTTTTCAGATGTTTTTTGCAAAATAGACTCTTTAAAAAAATTAAAACGAGTCCAAATTTTAACCTATGAATGCAAAATAAGGAAATTTATATGAGTTTTCATAAAGTGGAAAACACTGAATAATACTCATAAAATCCTCATTTGCAGTTGATTGACTGTGCCATTAGTCACTTTTTATAATAATTTTTTGAATGCACAGCACTTTTTGACAATACCATTGTCTTTGCAAAGTATCTTATTTAATTAATTTTGGAGATTTTTAATTATGTTCAAAAATAAATTTCACTCAATTATTTTTCTAACCTCATTGGTTATATCTCAAGCAGGATTTTCACAGAAAAACAATCTGCCGGATTTTACATCTTTAGTTGAAGAAACCGGCGCAGCAGTTGTAAATATCACAGCCCGACAGAATGCAAAAGAATTAACACGTCGTGAACGAAGTCAAAGAGAAGATATGCTGGAACGCTTTTTTGGAGTTCCACAATATCCACAAGAAAGAGACAGTGTCGCCGGTGGTTCCGGATTTATTATTTCAGAAGACGGTTATATTCTCACTAACAGACATGTGATTCACGATGCTGATGAAATCTTGGTGACATTAATCGACCGACGTGAATTTGATGCCAAACTCATTGGTGAAGATGAAGCCAGTGATGTCGCATTACTGAAAGTCGATGCAAAAAATCTTCCTGTTCTGAAAGTCGGAGATTCCAATAATTTAAAAATTGGTGAGTGGGTTATGGCAATTGGTTCGCCGTTGAGTTTTGAGCATTCGGTCACCAAAGGAATCGTATCTGCCAAAGGCAGAGACTTGGGAAGACAGCAATATGTTCCTTATATCCAAACCGACGTCCCTATCAATCGCGGAAATTCCGGCGGTCCGTTAATCAATATGAATGCAGAAGTTGTCGGTATCAACACCATCATTGTTTCCAACACCGGCGGTTACATGGGATTATCATTTTCAATTCCAATCAATACAGCGATGTCAGTTGCTGAACAATTGAAATCCGGCGGAAAAGTACAAAGAGGTTTACTGGGTGTGAATATTGAACCGGTCACACAAAAAATGGCGGACTATTTAGGTCTGAAGAAGCCGCAAGGGGCACTCGTCAACAATGTCAACAAAGGCTCTTCTGCTGAAAAAGCAGGAATCGAAGTGCAAGATGTCATTGTTAAGTTTAACGGACAAAAGGTTGAAACATCGGCTTCATTACCTCCACTCGTTGGCTCAGTGATGCCCGGCACTAAAGTTGAAGTTGGAGTGATTCGTGATGGAAAACGTATCAATCTCGAAGCTGTACTTGATGGTTTGACTGATAACGAAGTTGCTCTCTCATCCAATGGAGATTCACCAACAAGCAAATTGGACTTAGGTTTTGAAGTGGCTAATCTGAGTGATGATGAAAAAGATGATAATGATGTCAATAACGGAGTTCTTGTCAAAGAAATCGCCAGCAGAGACATAAACAGGTCAGGACTTCGAGAAGGCGATGTCATTATAAAAATGGGTAAAACGCCGGTAAAAAATGTCAAACATTTCAAGAAATTGCTATCTGAACTGGAAAATGACGAGCCAATTGTGCTGTTAGTGAAACAAGCAGGTGTAAATCGTTTTATTGTGATTGAACGAAACTAAGCCATTAGGTAAAATAGCTGACCATTTTTTACATAAAAATCCCGCTCCTCTGGGCGGGATTTGTTTGAGAACTAAACTTAATGCAAAAAAACATTCGCAATTTTTCAATTATCGCACACATCGATCATGGTAAATCCACTTTGGCGGATCGCTTCATTCAACATTGTGGAGGCTTATCCGACAGAGAAATGGAGCAACAAGTACTCGATAGCATGGATATTGAAAGAGAACGTGGCATCACTATCAAGTCACAAGCAGTCACTCTCAACTATACAGCGAAAGACGGCATAACCTATCAATTGAATTTTATTGACACACCGGGCCATGTGGACTTTTCTTATGAGGTTTCACGCTCGCTTGCCGCTTGTGAGGGAGCTTTATTAGTTGTTGATGCTGCACAAGGCGTGGAAGCTCAAAGCGTTGCGAATTGTTACACGGCGATTGATCAAGGGTTAGAAGTTCTTCCTGTGATTAATAAAATTGATCTGCCCTCAGCCGATGTGGATAAAGTCAAACAGGAAATTGAAGACATCATTGGAATTGATGCCAGCGAAGCCACATTAACCAGTGCGAAAACGGGATTAGGCATTGAAGATGTGCTGGAAGCCATTATTAAATTCATTCCACCACCGAGTGGAGATGCCAATTTGCCATTACAAGCATCAATTATTGACTCCTGGTTCGATAATTATCTGGGTGTTGTTTCATTGATTCGAATTTTTAATGGCACTTTGACTAAAAAGGACAAAATCAGAATCATGTCTCTGAAAACTGACCATGTTGCTGATAATATTGGCGTTTTTACACCAAAAAGATTGGAGAAAAACTTCTTAACTGTCGGACAAGTTGGTTTTGTTTCAGCTTCGATTAAAGACGTTCATGGCGCTCCTGTTGGTGACACAATCACCTTAACAAACAATCAGGCACAAAAACCTTTACCCGGATTTATGGAATCTCAGCCTCGTGTTTTTGCCGGTCTATTTCCGACATCAGCCGATGATTATCAAGATTTGCGAGAAGCGCTGGAAAAATTACGACTCAATGATGCTGCACTGCATTTTGAACCGGAATCTTCATCCGCATTGGGATTCGGTTTTCGTTGTGGCTTTTTAGGAATGCTTCACATGGAGGTTGTTCAGGAACGTATAGAGCGTGAATTTGATATTGACTTAGTCACAACAGCGCCAACGGTTATATACGAGCTTATCACCAAAAAAGGTGAAACTGTCATGCTCGATAATCCGGCGGATTTACCCGAAAACTATCAGGAGATTCGTGAGCCGATTATTACTGCCAATATTTTATTACCAAGTGATTATGTAGGAGCTGTCATAGGACTTTGTATTGAAAAACGCGGAATCCAGAAAAACATGCAATACTTGGGCTCGCAAGTTTCCTTGCAATTCCAAATGCCGATGAGCGAGGTTGTACTGGACTTTTTTGATCGGTTGAAATCAGTTTCCAGAGGTTATGCCTCATTCGACTACGAGTTTAGTCATTTCGAACCAGGTGATTTGATTCGCCTGGATGTCCTTATAAATGGTGAATTGGTGGATGCTCTGTCAATTCTAACACACAGAAGCAACTCCAGAAAACGTGGTAAAGACTTGGCGGACAAACTCAAGGAATTAATCCCAAGACAAATGTTTGATGTTGCCATTCAGGCAGCAATTGGTTCACAAATCATAGCCCGAACAACGGTTAAAGCACTTCGTAAAAATGTAACCGCAAAATGTTACGGTGGCGACGCCACGCGTAAACGCAAACTCCTGGAAAAACAAAAAGCCGGGAAAAAACGCATGAAGCAGATTGGAAGAGTTGAAGTGCCACAATCAGCATTCCTTGCTGTATTAAAAGTAGATTAACAGGAAATTATTATGAATGAACTCCATTTCGATTTTGAAGCCTTTCTCACTTTAGCCAGTTTAATTACCGGTCTCTTGTGGGCTTTGGCAAAGTTTTTACGAAAAAAAGAACCTGTCCACAGTAAAAAGCACAGCGTGTTAGAGCAAATTGGTTCATTCTTTCCGGTATTGTTTTTTGTTTTGGTAGTCAGAACATTTGTATTTGAGCCATTCCGAATTCCATCATCTTCAATGATGCCAACCTTGCTAACCGGTGACTTTATATATGTGAATAAATTTTCTTATGGATTGAAACTACCTGTCTTCCATGACACTATTATTGAAATTGGCCATCCTAAAAGAGGAGACATTGTTGTATTCAGATTTCCAAAAAATCAATCCGTGGATTACATCAAACGTGTAATAGGGTTGCCCGGCGATCGTGTGCGTTATGATATTCGCAAAAAAGAAATTTATATTAATGAGAAACTCATTAAACAGGAGTTGGTTGGACCATATCAAGGCCTTATGGATAATGAAAATGATAAAGGTTTGATCGAGAAGTATGAATTTCTGGGAGAAAAAAAACATAGAATGTTTACATGGAATCACAGATATGGACCAACTGATTTCATAAATGTTACAGTTCCTGAAGGCCATTATTTCGTTCTCGGAGATAACAGGGATAATAGTGAAGATAGTCGTAAATGGGGATTTGTTCCTGAACGAAATTTGGTTGGTGAAGCGAAATTTATCTGGATGCATTGGAGAACCGATGATTTTTGGCAAGGTTTGAAGAGGATTGGAACTAAATTAATCTAGAAATTCAGTTTTAACATGCTAGAATATTGCAAATTGATTTATTGAGGGTGATTTCATTATGAAACTAAAAAACAAACAAAAAGGAATGAGTATGATTGGTTTGCTCATTGGGATGTTTATCTTGGGTTTTATCGTTTACACAGGCATTCGAATCGGTCCTGTTTATAGTGAGTATTACTCTGTAGTGAAAGCTATGAAGGCCGTTGCCGCAGAACCCGGTGCTGCCAATAAATCTCCCGGACAAATTCAAGAAGCCATGATGAAACATTTCTATACCAGTTACGTTGAAAGAGTCAAAAAAAATGACATTAAAGTTCTCAGAGGCCGTGGTAAACAATTACAAGTTAAATATGACGTGCAAGAGCCTTTCATCGGCAATCTTGATTTATTAATGCACTTTGAGAAAACAATTCCTCTCAATTAAGATTGTATCTCTCTAGTGAAAATACTTGGGCAAAAGATTGAGTTCAATCAACCTGAATTACTTGAAAGAGCCCTGACACATCGGAGTGCTGCCAAGAAAAACAACGAGCGTCTGGAGTTTCTTGGCGACAGCATATTAAGTTTTGTTATCACCAAATGGCTATACGATAACTTTTCACATCTACCCGAGGGTAAATTATCACGGATGCGTTCCACATTGGTAAAAGGAACAACCTTGGCCGAAATTGCAAAGGAATATGATTTATCCAACCAACTTATTCTCGGAGCCGGAGAACTGAAATCGGGTGGTTTCAATCGTTCCAGCGTGCTGGCTGATGCCGTTGAAGCTATTTTTGCAGCTGTGTTTCTGGATCAGGGAATTGAAGAATCCGAAAGCTTTATACGCAAAGTCATGAAAAAGTGGTTAGACAATGTTGATCCGGATGTTACAGACAAGGATGCAAAAACCCGATTACAAGAATATTTGCAGAAAAACGGACATAACATTCCTGAGTATAACTTACTTGAAACGTCCGGCAAAGATCATTTACAAACCTTCAAAATACAATGTCTGGTTCAAGAACTTAATTTATCGACAACTGCTATAGATCGCAGTCGCAAAAAATCAGAACAAAAAGCTGCCGAACAAATGCTCATTCAAATCACCAAGTCAATCTCATGAATAAATGCGGATATGTAGCAGTTATTGGCAAACCCAATGTTGGCAAATCCACATTGATAAACAACATCGTCGGCGAGAAAGTCAGTATTGTGACGGCCAAACCACAAACCACACGCCATCAAATATTAGCCATCGCAACGAGCGAACAAGGGCAAATTCTATTTATTGATACGCCGGGAATTCACACAGGACATAAAAAAGCCCTCAACAAATTCATGAATCGAACCGCATCAACCGCTGTCAATGACGTTGATTTGATTTTATTTGTGGTCGAATCATTGAAGTGGAATAAAGATGACGAAAAAGCATTGTCTGCTCTCAAACATTGCAAAGCGCCGGTTTTATTAATCATTAACAAAGATGATTTAGTTAAAAAGAAAGAGACTTTATTGGCTTATGCTAATGAACTCTTTGCAAAATTCAATTTTACCGAGGTTTTTTATCTCTCGGCATCCAAAGGTAAAGGTGTCGAACCATTAATAAACAGCATTTACCAACATCTTCCGCAATCCGAGAATTATTTTTCGGATGATTTATTAACCGATAAACCAACAAAATACCTCGTGTCTGAATTGATTCGTGAACAATTAATGCTTCGTTTTCACCAAGAACTTCCCTACAGCCTGACAGTTGAAGTGGAGTCATTCAAAGATCAGGGAAATATTGTTCATATTCACAGTGTAATTTGGGTCGAGAGACCGATTCAAAAAAATATGGTAATTGGCAAACAAGGAGCTTCTCTGAAACATGTTGGTATTCAATCCAGGAAAGAAATCGAAGATTTACTTGGAAAAAAAGTCAACCTCAAGCTCTGGGTTAAAGTTAAATCAGCTTGGGCAGATAACGATAAACTCCTCCAACAGTTGGGTTATAAAGACGAATACTAATGTCTTCCTATCGAGAAACGACCGGATATCTCATTCATCAAAGAAAATATCGTGATAGCAGCCTGATTTGTGAATTTTTTTGTAAGGACACCGGCCGCCTCAATCTGATTGCAAAAGGTATCAGTAAAAACAATTCGTTAAAATCACAGCTCAAACCATTTTGCCTGCTTAAAATCCAATATTTTGGAAAATCCGACCTCAAAACTTTGAGTAACTGTAATGTGATTGTGAACAGGCATTTCCAAAATCTCAAAAACAAAACCACCGGATTATATTTAAATGAATTGTTACGCTATTCGCTTATTGAAAATGATACCGCTCTGGAACTCTTTACAATCTACGATTCTGCTCTCAATCAAGTGGGTGTTGAAAAACTCTCGAAACTTTTAAGAAGATATGAACTGGCAATTTTGAAGCAAAATGGTTTTCAATTATCACCCGAAAGTTATAAATTATCAGACTGGTTATCCATTCAGGAAAACAAAGGGGTTTATGTTTCTGAAAGTGAAACCTCTGAATCTTGTTTGGCATCTGATTTAATCAAGTTACATAACTTTGAAAATTTAGAAAAAACCGAACTGATTCGAGTCAATAGATTTATGCATAAAGCGATTGATATCTGCTTTTCAAACCGAACTATCTACTCCAGAGAACTACTGAAAACCTTATAGACAAAACCTCTGCAGGTTGTATCAATTGAAACTTCTGTATTATAATCAGAGAAAATGCCTGACAATCGTGGGATCAAGTGAAAAAGAATAAAGACCAAAGAAGTCCGCAGTCAAAAATGTTATTGACGCTGTCTATGGGTACTGCGATTGGAATTCTTCCCTTTGCCATATACAGAATGATACACAATGATTGGTCGGTTGCCATTCTTGACATTATAGTTTCATTTTTTATGTTAGGAATTTATTCCTATGTGTATCAAACGGATAAGGTTAAAAATGCCGGTGTGGTACTCGTCATTTCTGCATTATTAGCGAATGTGATTTCTTTTCATCTCAAAGGAATTAGCCAGGTTTATTGGGTTTATCCGGCGATGATGTTTGCATATTTCATAACACAACCTTTAAGAGCCGTTCTTATCAACTCAATAATGCTGCTATTTTATATACCTAAGTTGGTTGTCACTCACGAATCAGTCAGCACCGCAACGGTCATTATCACTATTATTGTTACAAATATTTTTGCCTATCTTTTCGCGTCGGGACTTAGAAAGCAAGAGAAAAAATTGATAAAACTAGCGTCAGAAGACTATCTGACCGGAGCGGGAAATCGCAGATCTTTGAGCAATCATTTAGAGAATCTCCACGCCGTATTAAAGAATCACGATAAAACAGCATCTATAATGCTTATTGATTTGGACCATTTTAAAAATGTTAACGACATGTATGGACATATCAAAGGCGACGATGTATTGGTTACCATTTCTAACAATTTGAGAACATTTTGTAATGAATGCAGCAAGCTGTTTCGTTTTGGTGGTGAAGAGTTTTTACTTGTGTGTCAAAATGTTGATATTGATTTTGCTTTTGATAAGGCCGAAGAATTGAGGGAATATATAAAACGACAAAACATCGTTGAAGGCATTGAATTAACTATTTCTATTGGAGTTGCAGAGTACATCAAGGAAGAAAGTATCAGCGACTGGATTCACAGAGTCGATTTAGCTTTGTATCAGGCAAAAAACGAAGGTCGCGATCGTGTGATTAAAGGCTGATTATTAGGTTGATTACAAACAATGCTTCGGTTTAGGTAAACCGGCATATTTACTGGCAAGCCTGACAGGTCCATCAGGAAACAGACGATACAGATATCTTGAATTTGCTATATCTTCCGAAAATTCTTTTTTCATCAACTTAATCAATAACCTCATCGGCGGAGTGGTTTCTGTTTCAAGATAAATGTCCCTAACCAACTTGATAATTTGCCAGTGCTCTTTATTCAATTCAAAACCATCATTTGCTGACAAAACTTTTGCAACTTCATTATTCCAGAGATTGTAATCACTTAAGTGACCATTGGCATCCAACTGTAAATCTGTTATTTCCATGTGTATATTTTCTCGAACTTCTCGGTTAATTCAACCCACTGCTGATGTGAAATCGTTGGAATGCTACCAGAATTATTCACTAAAATAATAAATACATTGATTTGATATTTTGTAACTGTTTTCATAATTTTATTATAATCATCCGAACAAATTTCATCAGCATAAATCAACAACTCGTCTTTTTCTGCATCAACCAACTGACAATAGAAACTAAAGTCAGATATTTCATTCCAATTGCACTGATGAAGGGTTTGCTTTTTCATATAACAATATCTACCTGAGCGATTAGTTCTTTGATTTCAGAGATTGTTATCACCTCATACTCAAGGCGAGTATTCAGCTCATTACCACTTTCAAAAACATACACCTGATTGACTTCCATTAATCCCAAAATATTCCACATTTTACTTTGCAACTGCGATACACCCTCATTCATGAAAACCAAACTCACATCATAATCATAGGACAGTAATGCCATGACCCTGTCATATTGCCATTGAACGTTAGGGCTTAAATGGTTTTCTGTAACAAATATCAGGGCTTTCATGAAAACTCAATCATCTTGTCAGAACTTTCGATGGATTCAAGCCATTGACCCAAACCTGCTAATTGAAATCCTTCCGCCACTTTCTTCTTTTTAGACAAATAATCATCCGCAATCGTTGAGCATGCTAATAGTTTGACACTCTTCTTTGACAATTTAGACCACCCGGGACTGCTTTCAAAAGCATATTTCACAGCATATCCATGAAAAAAAACACTCACAATTTCATGATTCAATTCAAACAATGCAGTGGCAAACTGTAAACATTGCTGCACAGCGATTGAGTTTTCACTAAGTGGACTTATAATTAATGAATATTTCACAGTTATAATGCAATTTAACAATTTTTTAGCTGTCTGAATTATAAAATAGCTCAATGAGATTTGAAATGATTAAGGCGTATTACTTCATGAAACCCATTTACGGTTTAGTACAAATTCACACAAAATCAATCAAGACGGTGATAGCTTTGCTGTGCTTAGTCTTCTTTCAATCAATTTACGCTTACGACTACAATCTCCCTGATTTGGGTACGCCCTCAGATGCGGTGATGTCACCGGTTAAAGAAAAAGAAATACGCGATCAAATTGTTCAGCAGATTTATGAATACAATTTAGTCATGTCCGATCCGGTGGTCATGAGTTACATCGAACAAATTGGTTTCCGACTGGCTGCCAACTCAGAAAAACCGAGCTCTTCATTTGATTTTTTCATGATAAATGACAATACCGTGAATGCTTCAGCCTATCCCGGCGGATTAATTATAGTTCATAGCGGTTTATTTCTGCGAACTGAAAATGAAAGCGAACTTGCAGGGGTCATTGCACACGAAATTGCCCATGCAACTCAAAGGCATATTTCGCGTTTTTATGCCGATGCCAAGAAAAATACTTTGCCAACAATTCTTGGAATGCTTGGAGCAATTGCGGCCTCACAAAGCAGTAATTCGGGTGATGCTCCAATTGCTATATTAGCGGCAACAACAGCGATGCAACAACAGGCAATGATAAATTACACGCGCTCCAATGAATACGAAGCCGATCGTGTAGGAATCAATACGCTTATTAATGCGGAATTCAATCCCAATGGAATGGCGGGATTCTTTGAAAAACTAATGCGTGAAACTCCGATTGATGAAAGGTATCAAATGCCTGAATATAATCGAACTCATCCTCTTTCAATCAATCGTGTTTCAGAAGCGAAAAATCGCGCCCAAAATATTCAGAATAAAGATTTCCACGAATCTGATTTATATCCTTTTCTGAAAGAAAGAGTGAGAGTTTTAACAAAGAACACTGAAATAGACAGCCTTAGTTATTATCAAAAACTGTTTAAAGAAAAACTGAGTGCTGATATTACCAATGCCGAAAAATATGGTTATGCGCTTTCGCTATATAATTCAAGCGACTTTGATAGCGCTCTGAAAATTATAAATCAAACCAAGCCAACAGCTCAAACCAAGTTGCTTGTGGCTGTTCTGAAAGCACAAATCATCTGCGAACTGGACTTTCAAAGTGGAAGAAAGCAGTTTGAAGAACTCTATAAATTTTATCCTGAAAGTCCGGTAGTAATGGAAAGCTACATTCAATCTTTATCAAGAAACGGAAGTTTTCCCAGTCGTGAAAAAGCAAGAATATTGGCTCGGAAACTGGTCTTGCTTTTCCCGGAAAATGCAAACTACTACTCTTTGCTGGCAATATCCAATCAAAATCTTGGCAAAAGCATCGAAGCCAATGAGGCACTAGCGATGAAAGAACATATCGTCAACAATAATTACCGCGCTGTTCGTATACTGAAAAATATTCTCAAAGAAGAGCTGGATTACTACCAAAGAGCAAAAATTGAGTCAAAAATCACACAATATGAAGCATTGATAACACACTCTGAAAGAGACAGAGAAATTCAACAAGAGCGAGAAAGTCGCCGGAGAAATTAATACATTGAGAGTTTATCAACTTGATGATAATTATGCCCAATTGCGCAAACGGGCATGGCCAAAGGCATTTAAGTTTGCATTGGTTTTTACCGGAATTTTATGGAGCATATTTTTCATTGATTGGCTCATTTCATTCTTCAATCCTTTTTTTACTCTTCGTGATTTTGGCGTACATCCACGAAGAATCGAATATCTTTTTGGGGTTATCGCAACAGTTTTTTTACATGGCAGTTTATCTCACATTGTGAGTAATACCCTGCCCTTATTATTGGCAATGACCGCTTTATTTGGGAACTATCCCAAAATTGCAAAAAAAGTTTTTGTTTATGGAGTTTTGCTGACAGGAATTCTGGTCTGGAGTTTTGCCCGTGCAGCAAATCATATCGGTGCCAGTGGTCTGCTCTATTGTTTGTTATCTTTTTTATTTTTCAGTGGCTTTATCCGCAAAGATGTTCAATCTGTTGGGATATCCATTATCATCGCATTTGCATATGGTTCCCTCATATTCGGTGTAATACCGGACAAGGAACACATTTCATGGGAGTCTCATCTATTTGGGTTCATCACCGGCATTTTATTGTCATGGTATTTTCGCAAGACAGAACGACCTGTTTTTAAAACTTATGAAGACTGGGATGATGAAGATTGAAACAGTGAGTGATAGAAAATTATAGGAATAAAAAACCCTCATTCCTGAGGGTTTTCAATAATTGGTTCGGTAAAAGATAGAATTATCTTTGACGCGCTTTCAGTTTTGGATTTGATTTACAAATTACAAAAACTTTACCACGACGACGAACTACTTTACAGTCGCGACTGCGTGTTTTAGCTGATTTCAATGAAGATAAAACTTTCATGACAGTACCTTATCTGTTTGTTTAAATGATTTAAGGACGAGGATTATACGGATTTGAACCATGAAATTCAACCAGATTATTAAATTATTTTGGATAATATTCAATCCACCGCATGATATAATTTCACCAGACTGTAATTGGAGTTCTCTGTGAGTGATACCTGGTTTTATTCTACCCTGAAATTTTTTGTTCTGCTTTTTGTCTTTCTTATTGGGTTGATAATTTTGACATCAATCATTTTCTACATTATTGATAAAACTCAAACCAAACATACCATCCGAAGAAACTTTCCGGTCATTGGTCGTTTTCGTTGGTTATTTGAACATTTAGGGGAGTTTTTTCGTCAATATTTCTTTGCGCAAGATCGAGAAGAACTGCCTTTCAACCGTGCACAACGAACATGGGTTTACAAGTCAGCTAAAGGAAATAACAATACCGTTGCCTTTGGCTCGACAAGGAACCTGGATCGCCGAGGAGCGATGATTTTCTTAAATTGTGCCTTTCCGGTAATGAAAAAAGATTCTGTTGAAGCTGAACAGATGATTATTGGACCTTTTGCCCGAAATCCTTTTAAAACAACCAGTTTCTTTAATATTTCAGCGATGAGTTTTGGAGCTTTATCCAAACCGGCAGTCCAATCTTTGTCACATGGTGCAAAAAAAGCCGGAATCTGGCTCAATACCGGTGAAGGAGGATTATCTCCTTACCATCTTGAAGGCGGCTGTGATATTGTTTATCAATTTGGAACAGCAAAATACGGCGCTCGAACAAAAGATGGAGAGTTTGATTTCGATAAGCTCAAAGAAATAGGAAAAATTCCACAAGTTAAAATGATTGAGTTAAAACTGGCACAAGGTGCTAAACCCGGAAAGGGAGGAATTCTTCCTGCCGAGAAAGTCACTGAAGAAATTGCCGGAATCCGTGGTATTGAACCCGGAAAACCCTCAATCAGCCCGAATCGTCATCCGGAAATTAAATCTGCAACCGAATTGCTAGACATGCTCAACAAAATTCGTGAAACCAGTGGTTTACCCGTAGGATTTAAAATGGTTATGGGAACAGATGAGTGGTTACATGAATTATTTACTGAAATCAGGAAAAGAGGCATTGAATCCGCTCCTGACTTTATCACTTTAGATAGCGGAGATGGCGGAACCGGTGCTGCTCCACAGTCACTGATGGATGATGTTGGCATGATTATCAAAGAATCCTTGCCAATGCTAGTCGATTTACGCAACGAATACGGTCTCAAAGACAGGGTTCGAATCATTGCTTCGGGTAAACTCATCACACCCGCAGAGGTTGCCTGGGCTTTGTGTGCCGGAGCTGATTTTATCAATAATGCCCGAGGATTTCTTTTTTCCTTGGGTTGCATCCAGGCTCTTAAGTGTAATAAAAACACCTGCCCAACCGGAATCACTACTCACGATCCCAAACTGCAAAAAGGACTGGTTGTTGA
>ERZ795057.2024-NODE-2024-length-16149-cov-5.929228_pt1 | contig 16149 bp, 13 predicted proteins | sample MGYA00375141_ERZ795057 | MGnify/ENA primary metagenome ERZ795057 (study PRJEB30186, sample SAMN05720163) | activated sludge metagenome | isolation source: Anaerobic digester | place: Hong Kong | collected 2015-01-26 ... | reverse complement strand
GTACTTCCACTTCAATGCCGTCAATATACAATTTGACCATTTCAGCCATAATAAAACCCTCCTTAGCGTAAATTCCTATTTATAACCACAGAACAGCCTGTCACCGGCGTTCCGCTCCGTTCATCCTGCAAATATCCTTCATACAGACCTTTCGCCGGATGTGCTCCTCTATCTCATCCTGAAAGAATCGCACAGCCGTATGGATCACCAGATAGGGTGACTGTCCCAGGGCACACAAAGCTGTGGTGCTCATGGCTTCAGAAAGCGTGAGCATCTGTTCCAGGTCTTCATCACTCCCCTTACCGGAATAGATCTTATCCGCCAGGGAATAGAGCTGGGCAGTCCCGATCCGGCAGGGAGAACACTTCCCGCAGGATTCATGTTTGAAGAAGAAGAGTATATTCCGAAGCATATCCACGATACAACTCTCTTCATTCATGACAAGGATGGCGCCTGAACCCAGGACAGCCTTGTATTCGCCCAGATGGTCATAATCCATACGGACATCAAGCATCTCTTCGTTGAGGAAAGCCCCTGCGGCACCGCCGACCAGGGCACACTTGAATTTTCCGCCTTTTACGCCTCCTGCATATTTATAGATGATGTCGCGAAGAGTAGTCCCCATCTCCACTTCGATAAGCCCCGGGTTGTTCACATGCCCCAGGATCGTGTAGACTTTGGTCCCGGTGGACTTTTCAGTCCCTATGGATTTAAACCAGTCGGGCCCGTTGAGGATGATGGACGGTATATTGGACAATGTCTCCACATTATTGACTACAGTAGGCTGCTGCCAGAGTCCTTTGACGCCCGGGAAAGGCGGTTTGACACGGGGATTTCCCCTGCCGCCTTCCAGTGAGTTGATCAAAGCAGTCTCTTCGCCGCAGACATACGCTCCGGCGCCCTTTTTGATCTCCAGGTCAAAGGAGAAGGATGTCCCGAAAATATTCTTCCCTAAAAGTCCATAGGCACGGGCATCTTCAATGGCTTTCTGCGTCCGGCTGATAGAGAGGCTATACTCTCCGCGGATGTAGATAAAGCCCTTTTCAGCACCGATGGCGTAGGCTGCGATAGCCATGCCTTCGATGAGCTTATGAGGATCCCCTTCCATGATGAGACGGTCTTTGAATGTGCCGGGTTCACCTTCGTCGGCGTTACAGACGATATACTTCGGTGTATTCTTCAGAGGGGCTGTAAAAGACCACTTTAATCCAGTGGGGAATCCGGCTCCGCCGCGTCCCCGAAGGCCGCTGGTTTTGACCATGTCGATGATCTCTTCAGGCTTGTGGGCCGTCAGGGCCTTCCCAAGGGCTTCATATCCGTTGACAGCGATATACTCGTCGATGCTTTCGGGGTCGATCAAACCGGAATTGGCCAGGACCACCCTATTCTGCTTTTTGAGTTCCTGAGCCGTCTCCCTGAAAGAGATAACGCTCTGATCGACTTTTCCGGTAAACTGGAGCCGTTTCACAGGGCGTCCTTTCAGAAGATGCTCACTGACTATCTCCCGGACGTCTTCCGGTGTGACATTGACATAGGTGACATCGTCGGGCTGGATCAGCATGACGACGCCTTTCCCCATGATCCCCATGGTTCCTGTCTCTACCACCATGATCTCGCCGGAAAGGCCCTGCTCAGCCAGGATCCTGTTCAGTTCGCTTTCGACCTTCCGGGCGCCGGCGATGAGTGTATCTTCATCAATACTTATTAAGACATACTTGGTAATCAAGCTCATACATTCCCCTCCCTGTAATCCTTAATGATCTTGCGAAGTTTCTTGGGAGTCAAATTTCCGAAGACCTCTTCGTCAATCATCATGGCCGGAGCCACACCGCATACTCCCAGGCAGGAAGTGATCTCCAGAGTAAAGAGCATGTCGGGAGTCGTCTGTCCCACGTCAATACCAAGCTCTTCTTTCAGGATATCCAGAATACTCTCCGATCCCATGAGGTGGCACGGAGGAGAATCACAGAGCCGGATGACATGTTTCCCGCGAGGTTTCTGTGAGATCATGGAGTAGAATGTGGCTGTCCCGTAGACCTTGGAGTAGGGCAGCCCAAGGAAATCAGCGATCTCCTCCATGTCTTCCTCAGTTACATAGTTATACGGGCTGGCGTCCTGAATATCGTGCAGAATATAGAGCAGATTATCAGGCTTCGCCTCGTATTTTCTGAGTATTTCCTTTCGTTTCATACCATCTCCCCTTTCAATCTAATGTCCCGGGAAAGAGTGGCAGGCTCTTTCCCTCTACGATTACGGTCAATTTTCTCCCGACAGGCGCTGCACGGCACCAAAGGGGCAGACATCATAACAGCTGCCGCAGGAAACACACTTCTCCTGTTCGATCACATGAACCACGCCGCGCTGCCCGCGGATAGCATCCACAGGGCATTTCTGAGCACAAAGGGTGCAGGCTTTACACTTTTCGGCGTCGATCTCATAAGAGATCAGGTCTTTACAGACAAGAGCACGGCATTTTTTATCGTGTATATGTTCTTCATACTCATGCCTGAAATATTTGATGGTGGAAAGGACAGGGTTGGGAGCAGTCTGTCCCAGGCCGCAAAGAGCCGTGGTCTTGATCGTATTTGCCAGTTTTTCCAGCGCTTCGATATCTCCCTCTTCGCCTTCGCCTTTGGTGATCTTATCCAGAAGTCCGTACATCTGCTTCAATCCCACACGGCAGGGAGTACACTTACCGCAGGACTCAAAGCAGGTGAAATCCAAAAAGAATTTCGCTGTATTGACCATACAGGCTGTCTCGTCCATGGCGATAACCCCGCCGGAACCCATCATGGCTCCCAGTTGTGTCAGAGATTCGTAATCGATGGGGGTGTCAAAGTATTCAGGGGTCACACATCCCCCTGAGGGGCCGCCAAGCTGCACAGCTTTGATCTCATGGCCTTCGGGAGCTCCGCCGCCGATATCGTAGATCAGCTCGCGGATGGTGGTTCCCATGGGGACTTCAGCAAGCCCGGTGTTCTTAATAGTTCCTGACAAGGCGAAGACCTTTGTCCCTTTGCTTGTCTCCGTCCCTATTTTGGCCATCCAGGCTCCGCCGTTAAGGATGATATGACGGACATTGGCATAAGTCTCCACATTATTGAGGACTGTGGGTTTTCCCCAGACTCCTGATGCAGAGGGATAGGGCGGACGGGGACGGGGAGTCCCCCGTTTTCCTTCGATGGAATGGATCAGGGCTGTCTCTTCTCCGCAGACAAAGGCTCCGGCCCCGACTCTGACTTCAAGGTCGAATGAAAAATCGGACTGGAAGATCCTCTCGCCGAGAAAACCTACCTCTTTAGCCTGGCTGATAGCCTTCTGGAGCCGTTCAATGGCCAGAGGATATTCAGCACGCACATAGACATATCCCTTAGAGGCCCCCACCACATAACCGGCGATAGCCATGCCTTCGATGAGAGTATGGGGATCTCCTTCGATGACAGAGCGGTCCATAAAGGCTCCTGGATCTCCCTCATCAGCGTTACAGATGACATATTTCTCGTCGCTCTTCTCGTTTTTTGTGAACATCCACTTCATATGAGTGGGAAAACCGCCGCCCCCGCGTCCGCGGAGCCCGCTGATCTTAATCTCATTCAAAACCGTATCCGGGGTCATCTCTGTGACCGCTTTGCCGAGAGCTTCGTATCCGCCTACAGCGATATACTCTTCGATGCTTTCTGGGTCGATGTTTCCGCAATTGGCCAGGACGATCTTCACCTGCTTCTGAAAATAATCCACCTCGCTGCTTTTGTGAACAAGCTCATCTGTGAGGGGTGATTTATACATGAGGCGCTCTACAGGGCGCCCTTTGAGAAAATGCTGTTCAACGATTTCCCTGACATCCTCGACCTGTACTTTTTTATACAGCGTCTCGTCGGGGTAGACCAGGATGACCGGACCCAGCTGACAAGGGCCCATACACCCGGTTTCGATCACTTTGATCTCCTTATTGAGTCCCAGCCTGTCGATCTCGGCCAACATAGCTTCCTTGACCTTGAGGCTGTCGTTTGATATGCAGGATGCGCCGCTGCACACCAGCACATTCAATCTGTGAGCCATAGTCTTTTCCTCCTCGTTCCCCTACTTTTCCTCCATGGAAATCAGGTAGTCTTCCACGACTTTACCGTTGATAATATGTTCTTCGACAACTTTTTTCACCTTCGAAGGATTCATATCTCCGTAGATGATGACAGGTTTCTTTTCTTCGTGGATCTCAACGATAGGTTCCATAGAGCTCATGCCCTTCTCGCCGGTCTGGGTCACCATGACATCTGTGAGGTTTTTCTGGTTTATCTCTGTAATAAAGGCCTTGAGGACTTCACGGGCCCCTGCAGCGATTCCGGATGTCCCCATCCCCACGACGACTTTGATCCTGGCATCTTTGGAGCGAAGCTGGATCTCTTTTTGTGCTTTCTCTCGTAATTTTCTCAGTTCTTCAAGATTTTTCATAAAAATACCTCCCGCCTTTTTAGCCTAAAGTGCGATATTTCTTAATGATCTCAACCACTTTTTTACGGTCTACGTGCCCGTAGACATCTTCATTGACCATAAGGACAGGGGCCAGTCCGCAGGCTCCGAAACAACGGGCTGTGGTCAATGTAAAGAGATTATCGTCCGTGGTCTCCCCCTCGCCGATCCCCAGTTCATCTTTAAAGATATCGACGATTTTGGAGGCCCCTTTGACATAACAGGCCGTTCCCATACAGATATTGACCACATACTTTCCCCGTGGCGTCATACTGAAGAAGTTGTAGAATGTCACAACACCGTAGACGGTACTCAGGGGAATGTCCAGTTCTCTGGAGATAAAAGTCTGTACTTCCATGGGCAGATACCCGAAGATCCCCTGTGCCCTGTGCAGGACATTGATCAACGGGCCGGGCATATTCCGGACTGATTCAATATAGGCTCCGAGCTCCCGATATTGCTCATTGTCAGGAATATGGATTTTTAACGCTTCCATAAAAAAATCCTCCTTCCGGTGAAACGAAATAACCCAAAATGTTATATAAAGCTAACATACGCGCTTTCATATTGTTACCAAAATCACTATACTGATGCCGCTTATAAAAGCAACATTTTTTTTAAAAAAGTTCAAAAAAGAGAAGATATATCGATATATCGAGATTTATCGATTATTTAGAGGGTTCAGGGGGAAGATTTTCCCCTTTTAACCCTGCTTAAAAGGAATATTCCATAGAAGTGGTCACCGTCCACTTCCGGTTGTCATTTTCACTGAAGGAGGGATACTGAATGGATGTGTAGGCCCCTTCCAGTGAGAAGATATACTTAAAAAAGAGGTTATAGCGAAGCCCCAGGGAGAGGTCGTATTGGGTATAGTCGGCATTCATCTCATCTTCGATGAAATACTGCTTCCACTCATAGGAAAAGTCGCTGCTGATAGTCAGAGCCCGTCCCAGGCTTCGGGAGACCTCGCCGTAAAGATTATTGATAAAGTTACTGTTTTTGGCTTCGGGGTAAGTCGTCGAGGCAAGGTCTTCGATCTTCTGGAGTTCCCAGTTATTTCCCACGTAGAAAGTCCACGGTCCCGACCAGACAGACCAGGAGCCTTCAGCCATATAATAGGAGTATGAGAGGCGACTCTCTGATTCCCGCTCAAAAGACTTGTTCCCTGTCTTGATGATCAGTGTCAGGGGATTCTCAAAGAAATTGAGCTCGATCCCTCCTTCCCATTGGAGATAATCCCCCAGGCCGAGGTCTTCCCGGTAGAGAGAGAGATCCCCCAGCAGAAACGGGGTAAATGAAGGCGCCGTTTTGTAACCCAGACGGAGAGAAAGGTCTCCCCTGTTGTAGTCATCCATCTCTTCGGTGGAAAAAGCATAGGTCCGGTGTGAAAAAGAGGCTGTCGAATTGATGACCCACAGGCCCGGATAAAAATATCCGCTGGCCATGAGATCAGCCCCTGTATAATCAGGGGTGACCTCCCCCTTGTAGTCTCTCCTCTCCCCCCGCAAAGAGAGATAGATATCTCCCAGTCCCGCAGCGATATTCCCTGTAAACCCGGTATAATCGGAAAGGCCCGTCTCTTCCCGGCTGTACCCGGTCTGCTCAAAAGTCAGGTCTCCGCTCCAGTATCCCCCGTTCGGGCGGTAACGGACAGAGGAAAGATATAACGAGAAGGTGGAACTGTTGTTGTCCGTCTCCGTGATATCGTCACGGTCGATATAATTGAGGGCCCCATAAAAGTTCCCCCAGAAAGAATGTATCCCGGTATAAGAGAGACGTCCCTCTTTTTCATCGTAGAAGTCATCCCGGCTCATATCGGCATAGAGCCCCCACTGGCTCTCTCCCCGAAGCAGGGTCAGGGAGAGGGAGCCCTGGGCATATCCGCTCTCTTCACGGATCTCAGACCCGTCGATCTCTTTCCTGAAGGAGGAGTCATATCCCCCGCCTAAGGAGACGGTACCGTCCAGAGCCGCCAGAGGTTCACAGGCAGCCAGGAAAATCAGGCAAAAAAAGAGGTTCACGATACCCGTTTTCATGACAGCAGGCTCCTTCCCTCTGCTGTAAGCAGAAAATTCTTGATCAGGATCAGCTCTTTTCGGATCTGTCCGAAGTTCATGGTGACCAGGCAGCATCCCTTTTTGATCCTAAAATTGTTAAGAAGCCGTTCCATCTCATCGTATTCCCGGATAATGCGTGGTGACGTATAGAATACGCCTTTTTGACGGGCTTCTCTTATGATCTTCTCATAGAGGGAAAAATCACTCCTGAGCGCTTCATATTCACGGATAAAACGGTCCCAAATCCTTGCTTCAGCCTTGTATTTCAACAGGCTCTCCCCGGTCAGGGCAGCGCTGACAGCCTGTTCTATCCAGAGGGCTGCTGAATCAGTCTGTGCCGAGAAGGCTTCCAGAGTCTGCTTGAAGACGAAGATCCGGTTTCTGACCTGTGTCATCTGCTCATAGGTCCGTTTTTCAAAAGCGATGACCTCTTGGAGAAGGGGAAGAGAATCATACAGCCGCTCCAGTCGCTTCATTAGGCCTTCTGCCGCCAAGGCCGTCTGCCGGCTCACAGAGGAGGAACCGGCCAGGGCCTTTACCTCGGCCAGCAGGGCTTTATAGCGTTCGGTAAACCTGTTCACATTCAGGCTCAACCGGGTAAAATCCACTGCTGAACCTGAGATATTGAGAAGTTCCTCCCATTTGGAGATCTCCTGGTCAAGAAGAGAGAGCGAGAAATCATCATTCTGAACATCGGTTTCGCTGACAAGGGTCGCCTGGAGAAGAGAGACTCTTTTCATAAAAGATTCATACTCTTCCCAGGGGAAATTCCATTCTGTGACAAACCGGCTGATGAGAGCGGCTTTTTTCTTCAAAACAAGGAAATCTTCTTCGTTGAAGCGGTTTTCAAGAAGCGTAAGAAGCTCGAGGCTTTCATCAGTCAGCCTTTCAAATTCGCTTTTCATCTTCTGAAACACCAAAGCCCACTCGGTGAGCTGACCGATATCCATTCCCGCATCCTCAAGGCCCAGGGCAGCTGTCTTTGTCTTAAACAGATTGAGATCGCGCAGGAAGAAGGCGATCTTCACTCCGTCGGGGGAGCGGATAAGGGACTGTGCGCTCAGGGTCAGACGCTTGTATTCTTCAATGATTTCGGCGGGGATCCCGTCTCTCGCCCCGGGTCCGAACTGGTCAAAGCCGCTGTCTGTCTCACGCGGTTCGGGGTCTGAAATAACACCGTCGCTTCCCAGTGAACGTCTGTACCCCGCTTTGACCCCGACTTCGGTCCCTTCGGGATTTCTCAGATAGACTTCACCCTCTTCGCACTCCACGTCCATTCCTCTTTGGGCATCAAGATTTACTCCGAAAGAGGTCCCCCTGACCCCCGCTGTCCCGAACCGGGTATCCACTTCAAACTTTTCGGCCACCAGTTTTTTGGCTTTCACCCACAGCCGGCCGAGAGTCTGCCGTATCCCCTTACTCTTTTCTTCGAATTCCTTTATCTCCAGTGTGGTGTTCTGGTCCATCTTCATCAATATCTTATCTCCGACGCTGATCTCAGCGTAACTGTTGTCTCCGGTCCTTATCCGGTCGCCTGCAGAGAGGCCGTCTCCGGCACTCAGGATAGTCTCATCCTCGTCTGTGACAAGATACAGTCTCCCCAAAATATATTCTACACGGGCCTTCTCTTCTGAGGTCCCCTTTTCACGGGAAAGGTCGGCCAATGTAAAGGTCCTGGGGCCTTCTACTGTTACACGGCCTGCAGCCAACCGGATGACCGCCTTTGCTCCGTCCGCAAGAGTCAGCCGCTCCTCTTCCCAGAGGATATCACCTGCGTTCAAAGCCTCCTCTCCTGAAGAGGTGCTCCGGATGAAGGTTCCCTGCACCGACTCCACACGTCCGAAAAGAGCCGCCGGAAGAGCAGAAAGCACAGCTGTCATCAAAAGAACGGATAAGAGAATAAATCTTTTCTTACTCATAAGGCCTCCTATTTCACAAGGACCATTTTCTGGATCATTGTCCGCCTCTCCCCTTTGAAGAGGGCATAATAGAGTCCGCTGGGACACATCTGCCCCTTTTCATCCCGGCCATCCCAGGTAAACTCCCGGATCCCCGCTTCAAAAAGGCCCGATTCGATAAACCGGACCTGTTGTTTACGGGCATTGAGGATATAGAGCGCTCCCCGTTCAGGGGCCTCAAAGCGGATGCCTATCACCGTCGTCGGATTGAAGGGATTAGGATAATTGATGATCTTTTTGGATCCCGACGCCAGGGGATGCGGGATCCCCACAGTCAGGACCATATCCCGGGACTGCCGGTTCCCCATGCCGTCTGTGACGGTGACGACCAGGGGATTATCCCCTTCCTTCAGGAATGAGGCTATAAAAGAGCCCGTCTCCGAAGTCTGAGGTTCTCCTTCAGGCGGCTGGATGGTATAGCCGGCGATCCCGCTCAGTTCATCAGCTGCCGTGACCACGATGTTCCCCTGGCTGTAGGCCACAGATTCGATTACCGGAGGAGTCACATCTTTCAAGAGGAGATAACGGCCTGAGGCGCTGATCCTTCCCCTCTCCCGGCCAATAAACTCGTAAGAGTCAGCCCCTGTCTTTCTGAAAATGCCAAACCCGCTCTTCTCCTCCTTTTGCATAAGCCAGACATCCCCGGGATCCGATTCGGCGCACACGAGAGTTATACTCCCGTCCTCCTGCTCTGTCAGCATCGCCTTAAAGGGAATATCCTTTTTGTTCTCCAGAAGGAATACCCCCACGCCTACTAAGGACTGGGGAACAAACATATCCACACTGAGGGCCAGCTCTACAGAGGGAACATCGGTGATCTGTGTCCCGTCTCTGTAATATTCGAATGTAAGCACATAGTTATTGGGCTCGGCTTCGGTAAGAAAGTTGAAACGGGTGAAATCCATCCCCGGAGCCAGGGCCCGGTCGTCTTCGAAATCATTATAATCGGGATTGAAGAGTTTATTATAGAGGAGGAAGGTCTCTCCCGGAGGGATCGCAGGGGTAACACGCATAAGAAAGGAATTCCCTTCGGGAATGACAGGGACAAAGGGGATAAAGACATTGACTTTCCCCCTGTCTATGAAGTTGTAGGCCAGGAAAGCCTCGGTCAGGTCCACCAAAAAAATCGACGTAGCAATCTCGATGACCTTGGCAGGGGTCCCCTCCTCAAAAGCTGGATAATTGATGTAGGGGCCGTTCAGGGGCCCGAACTCAAACCTGTAGGGGATCCAGGCATCGGGTTCAGGGATTCCTGTGACCATGGAAAGGTCGAAGGTAGCTGTATAAAGTTTTCCGTCCCCCACATTGGTGTCCAGCTGGTCTGTCGCATTCATGGTTATGGGATATTCCAGAGAGGTCCCGGTTGTCTTGTCATGAACATAGATATAGAGCTGCGTCATAACCGGAAGGAGCGAAGGCGATGTCTCGTCCACATAGCGGATCAGAAAGGTGAACGTCTCTCCGGGAGCGCCCATGTGAGGACTCACGGCTGTCTTTTCATAATCAGGAAGGACCGGCCCGATGAATTCGAGACGGACAGGATCTGTGGGCAGAGGGTGCTCATAATCGGGATAAAGGGAAAAGGGAAGATAGAATTCAAGGGGGCCGTTTGCCTGATTGGGTTCTCCCCCGTCCAGATACTCACAGAGGGTGATCTCATAGAGAACAGAGATGGGGTCGAGCCCGGGATCAGCCCGGAGTGTGTCAAAGATACCGCTATAGACATCCTGCGATACGTTCAGGAAATATTCTTTAGGGATCTCCGTTGTGGTCTGTCCGGTATCGGCATCGACGAAGAAGTACTCCTCCTGGAAAGCTGCATCCACAAGGCCGTTGTCATTCCAGTCGATCCAGCAGCTGTTCACCTGTGGAAGCTGTCCGTCGGGATCCTGATAAAGAAGCCGGAACTCCAGATCCTCTCCCTCATTGACGATGGATTCGTTGCGTCCCTCAGGGAATTCTGTGAGAAAAATGATCTGGGGGGGACGGTTCTCCATGGTGATCCAGTTACTGTTGTAAAAGGAGGACTCCAGGGACTGGCCCGTCACCGTATCGATCACATCGAAATTCATCTGAAAAGAGGAAGAGTCCATTGGAAGGGTACTGATGTCGATCGACTCGGTCCAGGAGATGATATTATCCAGGCGTGGATCGAAATCCGCCGGCAGGTCCTGGGGAAGGTCGAGCCTCCAGTCTATCCCCGTTACCATGAGGCTCAGCTGCACAATATCCAATACAGAGTTGATCCGTCCGTAATCTCTCCAAAAGACTTGAAACTGAAACGTTGTATCGGAATTCCCGCTGTCAGGCTCCACAGCCTGTCCTCCGGGGGTGACATCCGGTTCAAAACCGGTCTCGTTTACATATTTCAGCCCGTCCATATTCATATAAAATCCGTAGATCTTTCCCATATACTCGGTACTTGTGGGCGGGTTAAGGTCATCATAAGAGGGGCAGAAGCGGGGCGCGGCGCAATAGAGTTCGGCATAGGTGTCTTCGTTGAAGTCGGCAGCCCAGATCCCGTTTCCGAAACGGCTGGCAGCATGTTCTCCGTAAAGGGTCAGAGAGGCGGGAGAAACTGTCCCGTTGAGGTCCACGGTTGTCCCGAGCGCCTGGAAATCGTCATGGAAAAAGAGATAAACGCCCCCGGTCCTGAACTCTCCTGCATTGGTAAGATTCCCCCTGTTGACGGCATTGTAGACTCCAAGAGCCATATCATTCAGGCCGTCGGCGTCCCAGTCGGCGATGCAGACAGAGAGGAGATCCTCCAGGCCGTCTGTAGCATCAGGATAGAGGCCTGTGTCCAATACTCTTTTCCGGACGTCTGCTGCCGGAACGACACCGTAATAGGAGGCGAACCCCGGATAAAGGGTGACCTCATGGAATTTTCCCGTGGTGACAAGGCCCACGTTTCCCCTTTCACCGATGATAAGATCCGGAATACTGTCGCCGTCGCTGTCGCCGAAGGCCAGGGTCTGCCCCATATAGGTCAGCCCGGACAAAGCTGTGTCCTGGGTAATGAAAGCATAGATCGTACTGTGAGCGGCCTCATAATCGACCTCGGGATACCCGATGGTAGACTCCAGGGTCCACCCCAGATAATCCACGGAATCAAAAAGGGTGAAAAGATGTACCCCGCTCAGCTGGACATCGGTCCGTTCGTAAGCGTCGAAGACAGCCAGAAGATCCATATCGGGGTCAAAGGCAAGGGTCCAGCCAAACCGCTGCTCACTTGTAAGGCTCCCCCCCATCATGTAAGGACGCCGGATGATGCATTTGACTCCTGCAGGAATATACTGATGGCCCGGGATAGTGTCCGCAGCGTCCAGGGTATGAATGACGGACCCGTCTACCCAGTTCCCTCCCCGGATGATGTAGAGGGCAGCTCCCTTCTGAGTCCCTGTCCCGCTGTCGTATTGGCCTGAATCGGCGATGAGAAGGTCAGCGATCTTATCATCATCAAGGTCCATGAGCTCGACATTGTAATAAAGGGAAGGGCCTATGCCGCTGTACTCAGGATAGATGACATGATCGAAGGCAGTCTCGTCGATGACGTTGTTCTCCCCGGACCATGTTGTGAAATAAGCGCCGCTGAAGATCCCAATCCTCGAAGAGACGATCCCCTCTTCAGAGCGATAGATCACAGCGATATCGTCGAGCCCGTCTCCGTTGAAATCTCCCACGGAAATATCTTCGAAACGGTTTATCCCGTCGTTGCTGTAAAAGGAGGCGTCATAATCAGCGCTGTTTCCAAAGTTCAGGGCAGTATCCGGCAGAGCTCCCACATTGAATTTGATAAAAAAACGTCCTGTGGCCCTCTCGAAGACGACGATATCTTTGAGCCCGCCGTCCCACTGGGATATAAAGAGGGTCCCGACTTTGTTTTTGGCCGGATCGATGCTGGGGCTTCCGATGAGAGACCAGTCATAGCCGTGCCACCAGCTTAAAAGATAGAGAGGTTCCGATTCGTTTTTATTCTTTTCCAAATTGATGTAGGAGAAGGGGACCTGTGGAGCTGAGAGGAGAAAACCCGTAAAGAGAAATCCCCATAAGAGAAGAAAAACAAGCTTTTTCATATGTCCCTCCTACATATCCTGGATCTGGATGAGAATATTATAGACACTTGTCACGCGAGGGTCGGAAGTGCCCAGAAGAATCTCCCCCTGATAATATTGTCCCCAGGCTGTATCGGCATTGGGCATGTCGTCGCTTGTCCCCAGCACGGCCACCGGTTCGGGGGAGTTCCGGTGTATGAAGATATAGGCCAGGGAAAGGTTGAGATGGACATCTCCCGCTGTGATCGCGGGATCATGGGGAAAAGTCCACATGGACATCAGAGAGTCGATGGGAGGGAAAGAGGCCTCTCCGAATACCGCCGCCCTCAGGAGCAGAGCCCCGGTTTCCGCTTTATCCAGACTGCTCTCCTGCAGAAGGGTCGACCCCAGGCCGATGGCGATCTCTCTTTTCACTTCTCCCGATGAACGGGAAAGGCCCCGGTAAAAGTTCAGGATCGCATCCGCTTCCAGGCTGATCCGCATATAAGACCATCCGAGGCCGTTATAGGCATCCCCCATCTGTGGATCCATATAGATGGCCAGTTCGAACTTTTCAATGGCTTTACAGAATAGGCTTTCCTGATCCACAGGATAGGCATAGACAGCATTTTCAAATAATTCCCATCCCTCGTCTGTCAGGGTTCGGGGATCCAGATCTTCAGTCGTAGGGTCTTCCAGACAACCCCACACTAGAAAAAGAGAAAGAAACAGGATAAAAAGAGTTTTTCGTCCCATAGAAACCTCCATTTTGGAAGTATACCACAAATCCCTTCTCTCAAAAAGTTTTTCTTCATTTTTTTCAAATTATGTTATACTTTTTGAAAAAAGGAGGGCTCATGAAGCTGGCCATGTTGTGCGGCGGGCACTCGTCTGAGCGCCCCATCTCATTTAAAAGCGCCCGCAGTATCGTTGAAGCGCTGGGGAAAGACTTCCCCCTTCTCCTTATAGATTCCGGGCGCAGTGAAGTCTTTACCGATTTCGAGGCTCAGATGAAAAAAGAGCCCCTGCCCCCTTCACCGTCGCTGGTGAAAGGGCTTCTGTCCCATCTGGAGAATAACGGTATCGAAAAAGTCTGTATCATGCTTCATGGCGGCGAAGGTGAAGACGGCCACATCCAGGGCCTCCTTGATCTCTGCCGGCTTCCGTATACCGGATCGGGAATGGGGGCTTCTTTCCTTGGAATGGACAAAGGCCTCTCCAAGATGGTCATGGAGTATTATCAAGTCCCTACACCCCCATGGACGATTCTGACTAAAAACAGACCTCTTCCGTCCTCTCCTCCGCTCCCCCTCCCTCTCATCGTCAAACCAGTCCATGAGGGCTCTACAGTGGGGCTGACCAAGACCGAGACCGGAGAGCAGTGGGAGAAGGCACTCCATGAAGCCTTTAAGGCCGATGACAGTATCCTCATCGAACGATTCATCCCGGGCAGAGAACTTACTCTGACTGTTGACGAGACAGGCGCTTGGCCTCCGGTGGAGATCCGGCCCAAAAAAGGGCTCTATGATTATGAAAGCAAATACAGCAAAGGGATGAGTCAATATATCTGTCCCGCTGAGATAGCGCTCCCTCTTTTGGAAAGGATGAACCGTGACGCTCTCCTTCTCTATGAAAAAATGGGCCTGAAGGGCGTCGTCCGTTTCGATATCCGCCTGGACGATGAGAAGTACTTCTTTCTTGAGGTCAATACCCTTCCCGGCATGACCTCCCTGAGCCTGGTCCCCATGTCGTTCAAGGCAGGAGGCCTCTCTTACCTGGAGCTGATCGAAAGGATCTTTCATGGATGACCCTTTTCTCCGCATTGTCCTGGTGGAACCTGAGATCCCTCCCAACACCGGAACCATAGGCCGTCTCTGCGTCGCGTTGAATATCCCCCTTCTTCTTGTGGAGCCCCTCGGCTTCAGCCTGGAGGACAAATACTTGAAACGGGCCGGCCTGGATTACTGGAAAGAGCTTGATTACTCACTCTTCTCTTCTTTTGAGAAAGTCAAAGAGGCCTTTCCCCTGGGAAATTTCTGGTTTTTTACAAAAAAGAGTCCCCGCACCTTTTTTGAGGCCCGTTTCTCCCATGGAGACTTCCTTGTCTTCGGCAAAGAAACAGCCGGGCTTCCCGATGCTCTTCTGGAAAGCGATCCTGAACACTGCCTTTCCCTGCCCATGCCCGGAAAAACCCGTTCCATCAACCTTTCCAACGCTGTCTCAGCAGCATCTTACGAGGCCTATCGTCAGATCTTCTTCAGATAAAAAAAAAGGCGCACCTCTTTCGAGATACGCCCTCAAAGCGGTCCGTTACACCATTACATCATGGATTGAAACGCTTTTCCCATACGCTGGGCAGCTTCCAAAACCTTATCATCGGAAATAAACTCATTGAACTTATCCTGTGAAAGGTTCTGCATCCTGGTCTGAAGGGCCTTTCCCCTCTCATCCAGGTCTTTCAGGGCTTCAGGCATCTCGTTTTCTTTCATGATCTCAGGATACTTTTCAGTCATCTCTTTCATCTTGGGGCCGATCTTTTCGATAGCATCCGCGAAATTATTCATGGTCGCTGCCAGATCGTCAGCGGTCTGGACACTTTCCATTCCCTCTACATACGCTTCCTGCGCTGTGAGGAACTCTTCCATGACGCCTCTGAGATCCTTATAGCTTCCCTTGCCGCAAGCCGCTATAAACACAACAACGAGCAAAAACAGAGCAACTTTCTTCATCTGAATACCTCCTATTCGCTCCACACTACGCTATTTTTTAAAAACTGACAAGGAGAAAATAAAAAAACTACTCTGTTTTTTCATCTTCATTGCGGAACCATCTGGCCAGTGTATTGTCCAACTTCTCCACGGCGGCGTTCAAAGCAGCATCCTCAGGATAGTCTTCCAGAGCAGAGTGAACCTTTTCCCAGACCGTCAGCTGAGAGACCATATATTCCCCGGCGGCGACCATAAGTTTTCCCCCGTCCACTTTTGCTTTCAGGCTTGTCTCCCCTTCCAGGGAATCCAGCTGGGCTGATACGCTTTCCCATTGGGGGCCCAGGGCCTCAAGCTCCTGAGTATAGCCTTCCATGGCCTTGACGATTATTTCAGGGTTGTCTGCACTTTCCATCTTTTCCAGGAAAGCCTTATCGATTCCTACAGCTTTTTTGACCACTTCCGTCGTCTCCGTAAAAGCATTCTTTCCGCAGGCGGCCAGAATGAAAAGGGAGACAAGCACCACAACTACAACTCGACGCATACACAACCTCCTTATGTTTTTAATATTCTTAATATAACGCTCTTTGCCCAAAAGACAAGGAAGGCCTCTACAAGTAGTCTTTTAAATGTTTCTGCAGGAGAGATACGGCTTCTCCGGCCGTGTCAAAGCCGTAAATACGGTCTTCTTCCAGCCCCGGGAAACGCTCCCGGCCGTCCAGAGGTTTATCAGCCAAACGGGCACCCCATCCGGAGCCTTCCCCCCTCCAGGCCAGAAGAAGGCGTCTCATCTGCCAGGCAAGCGCCACCTCCGATAAGGTCCCTGCGCCACCCCCGATGATGATGACAGCGTCTGAGGCGGCTACGATCATATTCCGTGCGATCCCCAGCCCCGTGGGCAGGATAAGATCCAGATAGGGGTTTCCCT
>ERZ795057.2023-NODE-2023-length-16152-cov-4.066099_pt1 | contig 16152 bp, 18 predicted proteins | sample MGYA00375141_ERZ795057 | MGnify/ENA primary metagenome ERZ795057 (study PRJEB30186, sample SAMN05720163) | activated sludge metagenome | isolation source: Anaerobic digester | place: Hong Kong | collected 2015-01-26 ... | reverse complement strand
GGGGCTAGTAGGTTAGCGCTTACAAACCACTCATGAGATGTGTGAACCAATGCAACGGGTAAATCACTTTACGGTATCCGCTGCACTTTCAGGTAACTTCACTTCTTCTTTTACTGGAGTTATCAGTTGCTTCTGACTTACGATCATACCGGATTGGGTATGCATTTTTTGCTGTGTGTAAGCCGTCGTGCGACTTGATGTCGAGACCAGATAAATGGAACCAATCAGGCCGATTGCTCCAACCAGGTACAACAATGTATTGTCCAGGGAGACTCGCTTCGGCGATTGTTTTTGGTGAGGTGAAACAGGTTTACGATGTAGAGTTACTGCCATAGGACTTTTTAATTGGTTAACAAATATAGTATTTCAAACATATATTACAAATAAGTGTAATACATTAATTCTTTTCCAATACGATCTATTTCAATATGTCCTAACATCGGGACAAATTCGGATACAAACTTGTGTGGTTGGAATAAGAAGGAAATACTTTTCGTAGATGAATTCCTGTGGAGGAATTCCAGATTGGTAAGTAAATCTACCTATTTCCCTGTAATAATCAAGGGTTAGAACAAAAAACTTGATATAATCCACAAGATTCTGACCATTTAGTCCCATTGAACTATCTTTATCGGGCAAATGAACTCAATATGTCAGAAAATAAGAACCAGGTTAACATCGAGTTACCTGAAGAGATTGCTGAAGGCACCTATTCAAATCTTGCCATCATTTCACATTCCCACGCTGAATTTGTGATTGACTTCATCCGGCTGATGCCCAATGTTCCAAAAGCCAAAGTTAAAGCTAGGATCATCGTCACTCCGGAACATGCAAAACGTATGCTCAAAGCACTAAAGGACAATATCAAAAAATACGAAGCCCAGTTTGGGGTCATCGATGAGCCGGAACCTCAGATTCCGCCGATGAACTTCAATACGCCTACTGCACAGGCCTGATCAACCGACAATATTCACTTCCGGTTCAAGGCTTATACCAAATGCCTCTTCTACGGAACGTTGAATCGCTATAGCCAGTTGGACGATATCCTGTCCGGAGGCATCGCCGTAGTTCACGAGGACCAGGGCATGCTTTTCATGGACACCTGCATCACCCATGCGATAGCCCTTCCAACCCAGGTGATCAATGAACCAGGCTGCTGGTATTTTCATGCGACCATCTTCTGCAGGAAAGCCTGGTATACCCGGGTGTCGATGCAGAAAAGCATCGTAAACATCCTGGCTGACCGTAGGATTCTTAAAAAAACTGCCGGCGTTTCCTATTAGTAATGGATCTGGCAGCTTGCTCTGCCGAATCCGGATGACGGCCTGACTAATCCCACGAACATCGGGAGTTGCAACCCCCATTTTGTTTAATTCTTCACGGATCGCGCCATAATCCATATGCAAAACAGGTCTGCGCAATAGGCGAAAATATACCCGAAGTATAAAAAGCTTATTGCGGTAGGTCGTTTTAAAAATACTGGTCCTATAACCAAATTCGCAAACTGATGCGGGGAAACGCAATACCTCTCCCTGATCCAGATCGTAAGCGTCTACCGCTTCAATAGCCGACGAAACCTCAACGCCATAGGCCCCGATGTTTTGAATTGGCGCCGCCCCCACCTGCCCCGGTATCAGGGATAAATTCTCCAACCCACCATACCCGCGTTCAACGGACCATGTTACCAAATCATGCCAACGCATTCCAGCACCTACAGCTATTTTGACTTCATCCTCATTTTCATGGAGCACCTCTATGCCCTGAATTCGATTGGCCAAAACGGCCGCCGGAAGGTCGCCCGTAAACAGGACATTACTTCCTCCTCCCAAAATAAAAAATGGTGCAGGCTGTTCACGCATCGCATATTCAAGACCGGCAAGGTCTACAACAGGCAGAAAATAGGCAGCTTTTGCCGCAATGCCGAAAGTGTTATATCCACGTAGGGGCTTGTCAGTTTCCCACATCATTCGCTCGTATCAAATTGTAATTTGGCAAAGCTGGAATAAGCGCCATCAGGTATGGAAGCTAATTCTTCATGCGTACCCCGCTCGATAACCTGGCCATGTTCAATCACGTAAATGCAATCCACTTCTTTGATTGTAGCCAATCGATGTGCAATAATAACTGAGGTTCTGCCTTGCATCAAATTATCCAATGCCTCCTGAACAACCCGTTCTGATTCGGCATCAAGTGAAGAGGTGGCTTCGTCCAGGATCAGGATTTTAGGGTCACGCAGAATAGCCCTGGCAATAGCAATCCGCTGTCGCTGACCTCCGGAAAGCTTGATCCCTCGCTCCCCTACCCGGGTCTCAAGTCCTTCCGGAAAAGAAGCAATGAAATCCCAGGCATTCGCTTGTTTGGCAGCTTCGATCAATTGTTCATCCGTAGCGTCGGGATTACCATACAGAATATTTTCCCGGATGGTCCCTCCAAAGAGTATGACCTCCTGCGGCACCAGGCCCAAAACCGAGCGATATGACTCCAGTGGCATGGTAGAAATATTCCGGTCATCCAGCAGTATGGCCCCGCCGGTGGGTTCGTAAAACCGGAGTAAAAGTTGGGCGATGGTAGATTTACCTGCACCACTTGTGCCAACCAAAGCAATTTTATTTCCGGCTGCAATCTCCATATTGATACCCTTAAGTACCGGGACGTCTGACCGGGTCGGATAACTAAAAGTCACCGCATCAAACCGAATATTTCCCGATACAGCTGGCCTGTCCGTATGCCGAACCGTGGATACCTCCACCTCATGATTCAGTATATCACGGATCCGCTCGGTCCCTCCAATAGCAGAAACGATGGTCGTATAAAAGTTGCCAAGGCTTCCGATGGCGCCACCAATGAACATGGTGTAGGCAATAAATGCTACCAACTGGCCAACCGTCATGGTTCCATCCTGCACCATTCGGGCACCAAACCAAAGCAGAAAAAATATCCCGCCAAAAAGCACCACAATAACGAAACTTCCAAAAGAAGCCCGGTATTTGGCCAGATGGAGCGCTGTTTGTACAACCTCCTGGATCTTGTCCCGGTAACGTCCAAATTCAAACCATTCATTGGTAAATGATTTGACGGTGTGGATGGTCTGCAGGGTCTCATCAACAACGGTATTAGTTGCTGCCAGCTTTTCCTGCCGCTCCTTGGATAATTTTCGAATAAACCTGCCAAAAAAGAAAGCCGCGATAACGATTAGTGGAAAAGTTGCCAACATGAGTAATGAAAGCCTGGGAGAGGAGATCAATAAAAGGGTCACGCCAACAATCAGAATGAGTATCTGACGAATGAATTCGGCCATGGTCACCGATAATACCTGCTGAAGCTGGTCCACATCAGCGGTGATGCGACTGATCAGCTCTCCTACCCGGTTTTTATCGTAAAAGACCACGGGGAGCGTGATCAGCTTTTGATACAAGGCGACGCGAACGTCTGCCATACTTTTTTCACTGAAAATGGTAAAAAGTATAACCCGCACATACGATACAATCCCCTGCAGGATCAAAATCAACAATAATATTCCGCCCACCTGGTTTAGGGTTAGGTGGAGTTTGGACTTTCCTGTCGCGATGTCAGCCAATTCTCCGGCAAGATAAGGGAAGGCCATAACGATTACCGAGGAGAAAAATAATAAAACCAGGCCTAGCACGAATTGGGTGGTATAGGGTTTTATGAACCTGGCAAAATAGATCAACTCTTTGATCTGGTCTCTGGTAACCTTCGATTTTTTTGATTTTTCCATTGCCTCTGCAAATATGATGAAAATGCTAGATACCGGATGTACCTTTCATTCAACTTGCATAGCAACGAATCCCGACTTAATAGGTTCATAGAAAAATATTGCGCTAAACGAGTCCTGAATTTCACCACCTACCGCGGCAAAGTATGCTTCTTTGTTTTTACTAAATTTGTAACCATGAATCAAGCGAGGAAATGGCGAATGTTTTGGATGGTCGCGCTGGTATCTTTTGCAGGCCTGCAGCTCATTCCGATCGAGCGATCCAACCCGCCATTAAATACCGGAGAAGATTTGCTTTATTCCCGAATGGTTCCGGAGGAGATGCAGCAGCTGGTGAAGATGGCCTGCTACGATTGCCACTCCAATGAAACGGTTTACCCATGGTACTCGTGGATTGCTCCGGTATCCTTTGTGTTGCGGCATCATATCAAAGAAGGCCGGGAGCACCTGAATTTTTCCATTTGGAATACCTATATGGACAAGCGAAAGGATCACACTCTGGATGATTGCATTGAAGTCGTCGAGGAAGGAGAAATGCCCCTCAAGCCATACAGATGGATGCATCCCGAAGCCCGATTGACGCCGGAACAACGCGACCAGCTTGCTGATTTTTTCAGGGAACAGGTCAGAGCCTTGGGCTGGCGTGAGATGGGCAGTGAAGAAGAAGAGGAAATGGAAAATGGAGAACGGTGATCGTATGATGGCAAAGCGACTTATTATCAGTGGTAAAGTACAGGGTGTTTGGTACCGGGTCTCTGCCAAACAGCAAGCCGATCAACTTGGGTTGACCGGATATGTACGCAATTTACCCGGAGGAGCGGTTGAGGCTTTTGTGCAGGGGCCTGAGGATGCATTGATCGCTTTTGAATCATGGTGCCGCTCCGGTCCGCCCCATGCAAAGGTTTTGTATATTGAATCGACCCAACAAACACCGGATCCTTCCTTAGGCGACTTCGCCATCCTGCGGTGAAAAAATTTGCAATCAAAGGCCTAAATGGGCTAACTTAATATCAAATCTTAGCATAATTATGACAGTCCGTCAAATTTTCCACCTCCTAATTACCGTACTCATCACCTTGACCACCATGTCCTCTGGTCTTGCTCAAAAAACCGGGCTGCAGGAGTATCCGATGTTAGGCATATCCTTCACCATTCCGGATGGCTGGATCGGGCAAGAAACGGATGACGGTATGATCCTGGGACATCAATCCATCGCCGGAATCATATTACTAAATACCCACACCTACAAGAGTATAGAAGAATTAAAATCGGAAGCTCAATCCGGGCTTCAGGACGGAGCAGGCACCAACCTGATGCTATCCGGAACACCTGAATTATTGGATAAGCAGGCACTGGCAGCTCATTATGAAGGAACCTTGCAGTGGGAACCCGCCAAAGCTTACGCGATTGGGGTATTAAACAGCAAAGGTGCTGGCGTGTTGCTTATGGCGCTAGCCACTAAATCCGTTTATCAACCCGCACTCGAAAATGCTTTGCGCCAACTGCGAAAGAGCCTGGTCTTTACTCCGCCAAAAACTGGACCTATTGTAGACCAATGGAAAAATGTACTTCAAGGCACCAGACTTACTTATATGGAGACATACACATCCGGGAGTTCCTACGATGGGGGCATTGGCGGGGGATACAGCAGCGATGCCAGGATAGATCTCTGTGCCCAGGGATATTTTAAATTTGCCAGTAATTCATCCGTAGGTGTTGGCGGTTCAGGAGTGAGCGGATATTCCGGCGGTAGCGACCGGGGTGCAGGAACCTGGAAAGTTGAAGCTCCAACGGGCACCCCTTTGTTAGTGCTTACTTTTTACAGCGGTGAAATCCAACAATATCAACTGTCCAATGATGGAGATAAAATCTTTTTAAATGGAAGGAGATACTTTCGAACCACGAACGGTGAATATGCGCCTGATTGTCCTTGAGAGGGCGTTTGTGTTCGTCCTCGCTGTAACTGCTTCTTTGGACGGTTTCGCGCAGAATCCCATCGTTTTGCCGGACACCATTACGCACAAAGCGTGGCTCGGATTAACTGAGGATCAGCAAATGATTTACCTGGAGAAATGGGATGACGGGATCAATGCTTACGTTGAACAACTGGAACAGCAACTGGAACTGGAAATCAATAAAATCAGCCAACAGGAAGCGCTGCAGAAATCTGCGTTTCTAAGGCAAAAATCTGCGGCCCTGGATAGCCTGGAGAATGCTTTTCTCCTCCAGTTTGAAGCACTCAGCGGGCAGGAAGAGCAATCCTTTTACAAAGAAAAAAAATACCAGGCCAGGGATGCCCTACAGGCGGACTACGATCGAGCCAAAGATCGATTTCAAGCAGCATGGGCTGGTAAAGAACAGATTATGCTGGATAAGCTGCATCAACTTAGCGCCTCCAATACCCAGCTGTTCGATGAAATGCTTAACAAAAACCTGGCTTGGCTTGAAAGTTACCGAAACCGGCTGATCTCCTTACAAAACACGCATAATTAGAACAATGATTGATTACCGGCCTGCAACGGAGTCCGAATGGCCCGCCATTATTGACCTATGTGTTGAAACAATCAGGCACATCAACATCCGTGACTACCAGCAAGAGCAAGTCAGGGAATGGATCAACCGGATTTCAAATCCTGGCCGGATGAAAAATCGACTCCAGGATCAATCCGCCTGGGTTGCCGTCGACCAGGGCTCCCTGGCAGGCATCATCACCTGGACGTCCGGCGGAACTATAGATCTATTGTATGTGGGTAAAAATCACCAGCGGCAGGGAATCGGAAACCGGTTGATATCCATTGCTGAAAATAAAATTTTCCAGCAAGGAGTTGCAGAGATTCTGGTCGATGTTAGCATTACAGCAAAACCATTGTTTGAACAAAACGGCTACCGGGTTATCACGCCACAACTGGTCGATCTTGGGTCGGTCCAACTATCTAATTTTAAAATGACAAAGCGGACCGGCATTGCAAAAGATCTAAACCAATAATCACTTATCTTTGCTGGAGAACATTGTAAGACTATGAAGCAGGTTATCCGGATAAATGCCCTCTTTACTTTCGTTTTACTTTTCGTGACCGTTATGGCATTTGGCCAGCGCAAGGTGTATGCCGGAGGCAAAATCGGCGGTTCGAGTTATCCGGCACTGATCGATACCCGATTCGACTATTATGGCGCTTCGCCAGTCTTTCAATTACCAATATCCCGTAAAAAAGAAAATGTCCTTTGGAACATTGAGTTCGGATATCAAAAAGGAAGTATGACCAGGTTCCACGGGAGCATTCTGCATGCCCAGACAGGGATTCACTGGTATTTTAACTCCGAGCCGAAAGGATTTTATTTAGCGCCTCAGATTTCGATACTAAAAGAGAAAACGACCGAACAACAAATCCTTGGCCTGGATCTATTTGCCGCCGTGAACCGGCAGGTGTATTATGGTGGCCAAATCGGGACCGGATATGAATTTTTACTTACGCAAAATTTCAGAATGGGATTACAAGGTTATGCCACTTTCTACACACCGGATTTTGTGGTTCAACCTAAAGTTCAATACGGTGCAAACCTCACTTTTACTTTCAAGATTCCCCTTGAGTATTACTAAGATCTAGTTTCTTGCGGAGTATCCGGATCATTTGCGGTGTGGATCCACAGCAGCCACCGACGACCGAAGCCCCCATGCTCACCCAGGATTGAGCGGTTTTGATGAATTCGTCTATCCCGTTGTCATCTTCCCCAGTCCAGCCGCATTCCGGATCTGGCCTGCCAGGTCCATTGGCATAAATGCCCCAAGGATGGGTCGAATGAGCAAATACAGAAGCCCAATCGTTCATTTCCGCGGCAGGCCTGCAATTCAACATGACCCTTGAAGCTCCCAAATCCCAGAGTCTATTGATGGCACCCGATAATGAAACTTTATCATGCAACGAAGAATCGGGACCGGGCAGGAGGCTGATCCAAACGGGTATATCCAATTCCTTACTGCACTCTATAATAATTTCGGCTTCGATGACCGTATTTATGGTCTCCGCCAGGATGAGATCTACGCCTGCTGATTTTAACCAGCCAATCTGAAGACGATGAGAATGACGCAGTTCTTCCGGCCCGGGAACCAAGTCTGGCCGGTAACAGTCTTCAACAGGGGCAACCGAACCTGCCAATGCTGTCCATTTACCAAAACGACTGATACAACCTTTGGCCAGGGATACCGCAGCTTCCAGCGCTTGATAGGCTTCCTGTTCTGTTCTGCCTGCCATTCGATAGGCGTAAGCTGTAGTACGAAAGGTATGTGCAGTGATCACGTCCACGCCGGCTTCCAGATAGGCAAGGTGAATGGCCTCCAGCATGGCAGGATGCGTCCTGGCCGCTTCTGCTGTCCAAAGGATCGGATGACTGGGGTAGCCCATTTGCTCAAGCAACGTACCTACCGCCCCATCAAGGATCTGAACAGCGTTCATAGATAGTTAACCCGCATCTTATCCAGCATTTCAGGTGATAGTGCATCTCCATATACTCCGTAGGCATCCACCAGAGCGCCTTTCATCCCGTCATCGGTCTCAATGAGATATAATATGGAATTATCATCGGTACTGCTCATTCCCTCAAAGCGATGAATTTCAACGATTTCAAAGCGGGAGGGGTCGTAAAGTCCCTGGGTTCCGTGGCAAAAAATTTCTTCATAGTGTAACTTGAAGTCAACCGTAAAACCGCGCTTACGAATATCTTCCAGAGCAGCAACCAAAGTATCGTAATGGTGCATTGGCAAAGCGTTATGTAATAAATAATCTTCGCTCCTCATGTAGGAACGAGCCTATTAGTATAACCCCAGCCAGAAAAATGAGTTCAGCAAATCCGATTGTTACCTGCGAAACACCACCTTATCGCGCCAATCACCTCTTTCACCGGTTGGCCAGTAATCGTTTGCGACGGTCCCCATATACAGCAAGCCCAACAACGATTGACCTTCCGGTAGATCAAACAACTCCCGCCCATGATTCACTAAAAAACCAGGAGAAGACCAGTAAGCGCCTATATGATAAGCGGCACAAGTCAACCACATGTTCTGAATAGCGCAGGCTACCGCTGCTTCTTCTTCCCAAGCCGGAAGAGAACCCTTGGGGTCCCGTTGCATCAACAAGACCACCGTGGCTGATGCCTGCAAGGGTTTTTGGGAGATTTTCTTCCACTTCATTTCGGAGAACGCATCTGCGGGTGTAAATTTTTTAAATGCCCCACCAACAATTTCAGATAGCTCCTGACGGGCTTCACCACTGTATAGTATAAATCGCCAGGGTTCCGTTAACTTGTGTGTCGGAGCCCAGTTGGCATTTTCGAGTATTTCATTCAATACTTCCTGAGGGATTTCCTGGCCGGTAAACGCGCCTTCAAAAACGGCCCTTCGTTTACGAATTACTTCAGAAATAGGGTGCATAATTCAGTTTTTTTATCATTATCTGTATCGCCGCAAAAATAGATGCTTGCCAATAAAATTCCAGGTATGGAATAAAAAAAGCCACCGGAAACGATGGCTTAATTTATTTAGGTTAGAGCAAAATCGGGATCAAGTTTCTTTTCCGCCCTGGAGAAAATGTTGGTAATCATCCAATTCCTGCCATTTGCCTTCATGCGCGAGTCGCGCTTGTTTCGGCCAGGTACCAGGATCAGCCAGCTTATACCGGTCTCCAGCTGCATCGAGGACCTTCTGAATCTGATCCACGGAAGTTGCGGCTAATGCTTCCCATGTTTTGATTCCCGCATCATGCAGGAGGCCTTCGATTTTGGGCCCGATCCCTTCGACCAGCTTCAAGTCATCTTTGGTAAACTTGCGCAACAAGCCCATTTTTATCAGGAGCTTCTCCACTTTCGAATCCGTGGGGCCAGTATTGGTATCTCTACCCGTATCAAGCGCTTTTTGCATCGCTATCAATTGGGGCCATTCCCCTTTACTTGCCAGGGCCGCTTGGTCTGGCCATGTTGTTGGGTCAATAATTTGATACCGGGTTCCGGATTGGTCCAAAATTGCTCGCAACCCTTCCGGAGTCTGCGAGGCAAGTGAAGACCAGGTTTTGATACCGTTGGTTTTCAGGACTTCATCCATTTTGGGACCGATCCCTTCTACCACCTGGAGATTGTCTTCTTTCAGCGCTGCATACATATTTGCAGATCCGCGTAACACCTCTCCTCCTGCCAAGGCGCTTACTGCTCCTCCCACCGCAGCAGAGGCCATTTGGGCGGCGGCTTTTGGTTTTGAAGCAGCTGCTGCTTCCATTTCACGGATACGCCCCCGGAGGGTTGCGTTTTCATTTTCCAAAGCAGTATATGCTTTCCGGCACTCTGCCAGGTCCTCTTCCAATTGCTTGGATTTTTTACGACATGCCGCCAATTCCTCTTCGGCTTGTTTCAACAATCCCTGGAATCTACCCCAGAGTAACCATCCCAGTAGGAGACCAATCAAAAAAGGCAGCAACCACATCAACCACCAGGGGACGGAACACAGTGAAATCAGAAAAAACATAGTCCGTTGATTTTAGGTTTTATTTAATCAATTCAATTTCTGCACGACGATTCTTCTTGCGATTTGCAGAGCTGGTATTAGGAACCATCGGATCTTTTTCACCTTTACTGGCTACCGAAATCCGACTAGCTTCGACGCCTAATTTGGTGAGGTAATCACGGACGACCTCGGCTCGCCACATGCCAAGATGATAATTACTTGCATCGGTTCCCAAATCACACGTATGACCGGTAATGACCACTTTCTCATCGGTCTTCGATAATCTTTCAGCCAGATCGGAGAGGTATTTTTCGATATCCGGGTCGTCTATCCGGCGGGTGGAGTTGTACGGGAAATAGACGATGGCTTTGTTATCAATTTCCTTGATGGTTTCTTTAAAGATTGCATAGTCGAAACGCACACTCCGGAACGGATTGTCATTAATACCCTCCCGGTCAGGAACCAATTCACCAGCAAACTGAAATTTATCGTCATTTTCTCCAGGCCATAGCTTCATCTTGGTGGCATGCGCCCTGGCGACACCAAGATTTTCATAACTGGTATTGTTGGCCTCACCGGCAAAATACTGACCGGTGACCCGAAGTTTCTGATCTGCTTGCAGGTTGGAAAGCAAAGAGTCACGCAACTGTTCATATCCAGCTCCTAAAATCGGGTCATCACTGCTAAACCGGAATAATATTGGGCCTGTTTCCGCAGTAAAAGCCGGCGTGGTAACAGCTGGTTTTTCGGGTGCTTCGTTGATGATCTTTTCCGTGCCCTGCGTGGCCGTATTCTCACTGGGACAACATTCCTGTTGCATGGAACACATGTAATATCCCAACAGGAAATAGAGTATCAGTAAGATAATAATCCATACTGTTCTCATTCGAAATTGATTTTTAGTGCCTTTAAGATATTAAAAACAACACTATATTTTCTTGATCCAGTCTAAAATCAACAAGCTGTCCCTTAGAAATTTAAGTAAAATTTGGGGTATTAAGAGAATGGATCGACAAAATTATTGATATGCAATAAAACAATATGTGTTGGATGCCCTCTTTTCTACGATCGAGGGTCATGCGATCCCTAGTTTTGGAGTAACAAGACTAACTCCAGATGCTATATCCGATGTTGGCAAAACCCAGATACCCGATACTGTACTTCACGCTCCCCTTCCTGGCCGGGGCCGTGCTCGCAAAATTGCCACCTTTCAACAATTCACTACCGCTCGTCTTCATCTTGTTTGATCTGGGAATCCTGGCAGTTATTGCGGTTTTGGCAAAGCATCAACCGATCTTCAACGGGATATTCTGGATTAACCTGGCATTGATGTCCTTTTTCAGCGGCAATTGGTTATCGATTGAATCCTCAAAGCTTACCGGGTTAGACCAGTTTGAACCACCCCGGATGATGCAAATATCCGGAGTGATTGAACAACAGACCGAAACAAAAAATGGTCAATTTCTCCTGGTACGGAGTCAGTCTGTACGGTTGGAAGGTTTGAAACCGGTCCGATGCGTTGACTTACTACAGGTTTATTTCCCGTCAAAAAAAAGAAGGTATAAAGGAAGTCAGATCGTATGCCAGGGCAAACTACGAAGACAGTCTCCCAGCACTTCGTTTCAGGAAGTAAACTGGTTCGCAATTCGTGAGGAGCAAAGCATAAATCACATCATGTGGATTCAGGACACGAGCAGGGTAAAGGTTATTCAATCATCCTGGTGGGAGGATCAATTAGCCAATTATAATCAGATCCTCTCTTCAAAAATCCGCAATTCCATCAATTCTCCCGGAAATCAGATCCTTGAGGCCATGTTATTAGGCAATAAATCTACCCTGGAACCCGGCACCAAAAAGGTCTTTCGTGAATCCGGGACTGCCCATGTTCTGGCAATATCCGGTTTACATGCCGGTATCCTCTATGTATTTGTTCTTTGGATTCTGCGCATTGCCGGGCTTGCAATTGGCTACCGTGGTCTTTTACCGATCGCGGTTGCCCTAGCATGCCTGTGGGTCTATGCTTGCCTGACTGGAATGCAACCACCCTTAATGCGGACAACAATTCTATTAACGCTCTTGCAGACCGGGCGGCTTCTCTTCCGGGAGATCTCATCGATTACTTTATTATCCTTCATAGCGGTCGTTTTTTTACTTTACGATCCCCTACTCTTATGGAATACCGGGTTTGAACTCTCATTCCTTGCTGTAAGCGGGATTTTGTTGTTTTACCCGCATTTGATTCGCATGGCCCATGGAAAATCCAAAGTTATCCGCTATTTGTGGGGATTAATCAGCGTATCCATCGCTGCCCAATCCTTTATATTGCCGCTCATGCTATTTCGGTTTCACTACCTACCTACTTATTTTATCATTGCTTCCTTATTTGCAGTACCACTAACTGGCCTTATTTTGACCGGAACCTTTGCCACACTGCTATTTGGGGCCTGGGTACCCTGGATCCAACACTGGGGATGGAAAGGCATAGACCTGCTTACAAAAGGGTTGTTTGAGGGACTAAACTTATTTCAAGATTTGCCTTATTCCAACTTGGGCCCGGTTCACTTTCCGGGCTTCGCCCTTATTCCGCTTACTTTGTTCATGGTCCTTTGTTTGTATGCCTTTGCCGCTAGACCTTCTTTTCCGGCAACCCTATTTGGAGGGATCTTATTCGCCGGGACAGCATCCTACCTTTTAATGCAACGCCCATCCAGTGTACTTGTCGAGTCTACGGCTGGAATAGTCATCATTCATTTTATGGATAAACCCTTTTGCTACGATTGGATTATTCAAGGCAAACTCCCATCCAATCCGGAATCCGGCCAAACGGAAGAACTTCCTTCAACGTTTCACCTAGCATACGACCGGATAGGCGTCCTCCTTCCCAAGTACTATAGCAGTCAAGGCCTTTATAGGTACCGGGATTTGGTTCAATTTAATTCCCACTGGTATACCACTGAATCAGCTATCCAATTGTTGTCGAAAAGTCAACTATCCAATGCAACCATTTTCGCCTATGCCGATGAAAAACAATGTATGCACGACCATAGCTCAAAGCCGGTCTATTGTTCTACAGCGCTTCAAAAACAAGGGTTTCAATGGATCGAGTAAAACCAATCAAACCAACCTTCACCAGGTATCAACGGGATCGCACTGCTGGTCTTATCCTGATATCTTTTTCCATCGGGGCAATCGCCTGGTATCATTTTTATCATCAAGTGCGTCCGTTAAATGAAAAGACACTACTCGCGATTATGGATCGGGCGGCTGAATACTACGATTCGCTAGATGCTGCAACCATTCCGCATCCGGATGAGACCATTTCAACAATACATGCCTCCGAGAAACGAAAAATACATACGGACAACTATCCGGAAGTTGATGTGGTAAAAAGTTTACCAACGCAAAGTCGAACTGAAGCTGAATTTCTCGATTTACCTTCTGCTCCGGCTACCAATGTAGTCGCCTGGACACCACAATCACCCTCCTCTGATTCGGCACCTGCTATTAAACGGGCTAAGTCAGGAACTAATCCCAGGAATTCTCCGGAACGCAAAATTATTCCGATTGATATCAACCGGTCAGAGGCCTTGGACTGGGAGAGTTTACCAGGAATAGGGCCGTATTATGCAAAAAAGATACTGGCGTACCGGGATAAGCTCGGTGGGTTTTATAAAAAAGAACAGGTCCGTGAAACCTGGAAACTACCGGATTCTACCTATCAAAAAATTGCTCCGTTCCTGATTGAGTCATCCACCTTGAGAACCATAGATTTAAATCAAGTAGATATTCCATCACTGGCGAGCCATCCATACCTAACCTGGAAAGACGCGAACCTTATCGTCCGCTATCGGCAGCAACACGGGCGATATTTGTTCATCGAAGATCTATTCAATATCCATGCTTTCGATAGTACTTATTTAAGTCGCGTAATTCCTTATTTTAAAGTGGAACCAACCAATCCTCCCATTACTTCCGGAGGCGCCGGGTAAACATTGCAATGAAAATATATTTCCCAGAAATCCGATGGGTTCTCAACACCCACCGGCATTTCCTGTTAGTAAAGGATATTTGATGTATCATTGCATCGACAATTCACGTGTTGTGAAGAACCTGGCTGCATTAAATCATTACATTCTAAGGTACAAATGGAAATTTCTGATGGGGTTTCTGTTTGTTGCATTGTCCAATTATTTCAATGTACTCCAACCGCAAATGGTCCGCCAAGCGCTGGACCTGGTGGTTCAAAACATCAGCTTGTACCGAATGCAACAGGGATTCGCCCACCAGACAGATCTCTACAAATCCATAGGTACCGGTTTGTTGATCTTCGGTCTACTCGTGATTCTCTTTGCCCTACTGATGGGATTTTTCATGTACTGGATGCGGCAAACGATTATTGTAATGTCCCGGCTGATCGAGTACGATATCCGCAAGGACATTTATCTGCATTATCAGACCCTGGATCAGGCATTTTTCCGTAGAAACAAGACGTGAGACCTGATGGCACGTATCACCGAGGACGTTTCTAAAGTTCGGATGTATCTGGGTCCAGGTATCCTTTATGCCATGAACCTGATTACTCTATTCATCCTGGTGGTAGGAAGCATGGTAAAAGTTAATCTGGAATTAACCATCTATACGCTGGCACCGCTTCCACTTTTGTCCATATCTATCTATTACATAAGTAATATTATCAACCGAAAGTCTGAGGTAATCCAACGACAGCTTTCCAGGTTAAACAGTATTGCTCAGGAAATATACTCGGGCATCCGGGTTGTCAAATCGTATGTACAAGAGAAGTTTCTGGTCAAATACTTTGATGAAGAGTGCCGTGATTACCAAGAAAAGAGCATGCAGATGGTGACTGCGGATGCTTTGTTTTTTCCCATAATCATTTTTTTTATCGGCATTTCATCCGTTCTGTCCATCTACATTGGGGGCATCAAGGTAAATCAAGGGTTGATTACCGCGGGTAACATTGCGGAATTTGTGATCTATATCAATATGCTTACCTGGCCGGTAACCGCAATTGGATGGATTGCCTCTATCGTTCAACAGGCAGAAGCATCCCAAAAGCGCCTGAATGAGTTTTTAGACACTGAATCCACGATAAAAAACCCGGATAAGGATGCGAAACCATTAAGTGGCAATGTTCAGTTTGACAATGTTTCTTTCATCTATCCGGATACCGGGGTTGATGCCTTAAAGAAAGTTTCCTTCCAACTTAAAGCTGGTGAAAAACTGGCTATACTCGGCCGGACCGGGTCAGGAAAAAGCACGATATGTGACCTATTGTTAAGAATGTATGATGTCAGCGACGGATACATCAGACTGGATGGGACAGACCTGAGAGCTCTTCGCCTGGAGGATATTCGCAAAAATATTGCCTATGTCCCGCAGGATGTGTTTTTGTTTTCAGACACCATTGCGGACAACATCAGTTTTGGCCTGGATGCCAATCCTCCCGAGGAAGTACTGGATCGTTATGCCGAATATGCTTCCGTGCGGGAGGAGATAGATTCACTACCTAATCGTTACAATGCCATGGTGGGTGAACGAGGGGTTACCTTATCCGGAGGTCAGAAGCAACGAATCTCCATTGCCCGTGCACTCATCAAGGACCCAAAGATCGTTGTACTGGATGATTGCCTTTCTGCGGTGGATACCAAGACGGAAAGACAGATCCTGGACCATCTTCAATCCGGGCTTTCGAAAAAAACAGTCATCATGGTCACGCACCGGGTAACCGGGATAACCAATTTTGACCATATTCTGGTATTGGATAAAGGGAGAATGGTCGAATATGGAAATCATGACTCACTCTATGCCAGACAAGGCTATTACTTCAAAATGGTCGAACAACAAAGGCTGGAGGAAGAACAAATTAAATTGCAGTGAATTAGGACATATCCACAGAATTTTTAATTTT
>ERZ795057.2019-NODE-2019-length-16163-cov-5.588403_pt1 | contig 16163 bp, 10 predicted proteins | sample MGYA00375141_ERZ795057 | MGnify/ENA primary metagenome ERZ795057 (study PRJEB30186, sample SAMN05720163) | activated sludge metagenome | isolation source: Anaerobic digester | place: Hong Kong | collected 2015-01-26 ... | reverse complement strand
AGATCCCTGCCTGGATCCCGGCCTCCCTGATCCGCTTCAAGGTAATATAGGCATGAGGTGTCGCCTCATAGTGGAACACAAGGATATCGCTGCCGGCTTTGACAAAATCATCTCTGTATTTTTCAGGTTCAGCGATCATCAGATGAGTATCGATGACAGCCCCGGGGAAAGCCTGCCGAACAGCTTCCACCACAGGAGCGCCGAAAGAGATATTATCGACGAAGTGGCCGTCCATGACATCACAATGTATCTCATCGATCAGGGATAAAACGGATTGGACATCATCCTTAAGGCAGGAAAAATCCGCATTCAAAATAGAGGCGGAGATCTTGTTTTTCATTCAGGCCCTCCTCTGCATCACGGCACCGAACATACCGTCTCCGGGAAACTCCGGCGGCAGGGGTTGATAGACCCCTTGCCTGAACACTATATCACGGAAGGGAAAGCGGTTCAAATGTTTTCTCCCGGAGGGGTCTGTCAGGGCGATTTCCCTGCTGTGCCGGGCAAGAAACCCTTTGATCTGTTGTTCATTCTCTTCCCGGTTGATGGTACAGGTGCTATAGACCATCTCCCCTCCCGGAGCAAGAAGGGTCAACGCTTTTTCCAGAAAGTCCTGCTGGACCGATTTTAGAGAGTCGAGCTCTGAAGGAGTCAGCCGATAGGCGATATCTCCCTTTTTGGCCAGGACTCCCAGTCCCGAACAGGGAACATCCAGGAATATCCTCTGATAAAGCCGCCCGGGCTCGAATTTCAAAAAATCCCGGGTTGTCAGAAGGGGGAGAGGGATCCGGAGACGTTTCAGATTCTCCGACAGGCGGCCGATCCGCTGCGGGGAGATATCCAAAGCTTCCACGTCTTTCATGTCCAGGAAAGGCGCCAGAAACATCAGTTTTCCCCCGGGAGCACTTCCCACATCCAGAAGAGAGCCCTCAGCCGGAAGAAGAAGAGAGGCAGCGACCTGAGCTCCGAGATCCTGGTTAAAAAAAAGTCCCTCTTCATAGCCGGGAAGGCTCGCAGGACTGTGGTGTCCCCGAATCCGGAAAGCCCCTTCCCATCCGTCAGGCCATTCGGTAAAGGTGACTGCAGCCTTTTCCAGAAGCCCTTTATAGGAGGAGTGGTCTGTCAGTTCCAGGTTTATCCGGATGTCATAGTCCCTTCGCTTACGGAAATAGGCCAATATTTTTTCCAGAGTCTCTCTTCCGTATTGGTTTGCCAACAGCTGTGTGATCCACAGGGGAAGAGAAAATTTTACAGAGAGAGCTTCTGTCTCATCCCAGGGAAGGGAGACGTTTTTCCCCTGCCGCAGAAAATTTCTGATAACTGCATTGACAAATCCCTTTTTGGAAGGGGAAAGGAGCCCGGCGAGACGGACCGCTTCATGGGTTACAGCATAATCTTCACTCTTTTCGCCGAAAAGGAGCTCGTGAAAGGCCAGCCGCAAGATCCAGCGGGCTTCCCGGCCCGGGTCATTTCGGACAAAGGGAGCCATGGCATGGTCGAGGAAAAGAAGGTTCTCGATGACACCCCGGGCATGAAAAAGGATGAAAGGGGAAAGCGGTTTCTCTTCCAGGATCCTGCTCAAATAGAGGCTCTTCTGCCATCTCAAAAAGAGTTTGACAAGCTCCAGCCGCTCATCTTTCATAGGAGATCGACTCCGAAGCAGCTGGAAAGGTTTTTAATAAAGGCGTTGACGGGGAATCCCACGACATTGTAATAGTCCCCCCGGACAGAGGAGATGAAAAAAGCTCCCTTGCCCTGGATAGCATAAGCGCCGGCTTTACCCTCATACTCTCCCGTTTTCAGGTATCGCCTGATGAGTTCAGGGGAAAGAGGCATAAAGCGGACCCGGGTCTTCTCACAGAAGGCAGCTTTCTTTCCTCCCCGGGAGATCACGACTCCTGTATAGACCGTATGAACGCTCCCCGAAAGGCGAAACAGCATCTCTTCGGCTTCCCGCTCTGTCTGCGGTTTCCCGAGGATGGTTCCCCGGATACAGACGATGGTATCCGCTGTCACAAGGAAGACTTCACGTTCAAAAGGCCCCTCAGTTTCCAGCGCTTTCATCTTCTCTCCCGCGATATCCAAAACTGTCCGGGAAGGTTTGCCGTGCTGAAGATGTGAATCTTCCCTGATATCAACCGGATGGACCTTGAATGAAAGGCCCAGGCGCTCAAAAAGATCCCGCCGCCGGGGAGAAGCAGAGCCCAATATAAAATGCGGCATCATCTTTTTCTGCTCTCCAGCATAAGGGTCACCGGGCCGTCATTGACCAGTTCGACATCCATGTGGGCCCCGAAGACTCCGGAAGCTACCGGGATCGTCCCACGGGCAGAGGCCTTTTCAAGAAAGAGTCTGTAAAGGTCTGCGGCCGGGCCGGGAGATGCCGCGGCAGTAAAGGAAGGCCGGTTACCCCGCGAAGTATCAGCCAGCAGGGTAAACTGGGAAACGACAAGGAGCCCTCCGGAAACCTGCTCCAGGGAGAGGTTCATCTTTCCCCGGTCATCTTCGAAAATGCGAAGATGCAGGATCTTATCCAGAAGCACATCCACATCGCCGGAAGTATCTTCAGGAGCTACACCCAGCAAGACCAGGAGGCCTTTCCCGATCCGTCCTGCGCTTCTCCCTTCAACGGTGACAGAGGCCCGGCTCACGCGTTGTACCAAGGCTTTCATCGGGGCATCACTCCCCCGAGCCGGATGATCTTTCCGGCACTGTCAAAAACAATATAGTTGGAAGGTGCCGAAAAGAGTCCCGAGGGATCGGCAGTCATCCACAAAAGCAGGCCTTTCTCGCTTTCAAAAAGAAGAAGGAAAGGTTCATCCAGCCTGATCTTATTGCCGTTCATGGTGGTGACCTCTTCATTGTTTTTAAGGATATTAAAAGAGCTCTCCAGGTCGGCAGGAAGATCCGGCCCCCAGAAAAGAAGCCGTTTTCCCCGGCCCACCGGAGGCTCATACCCGGTCAACTGCTTCATCTTCAGGGCAGTCTCTTCATCAGCGGCTCTCACGGAACCTGAAAAAAAGTCTTTGATCCCCGGCAAAGCGATGGACTCACTGACAAAGACATTCCAGATATCATTCTTCTCATCCAGGGAAAATCGATTGAGCTCTCCGGGAAAAGCAGGATAAACCTTCCCGTTGATGAAAAGAGATGAGGTTTTTTCGCTAACCGGATAAGTAAAATATCTGACATTTTCTGTGTAGATCTCAGGCATCTCCCGGCTTGTATCCAAGCTTGCTGAAAAAAAGGAGATATCATAGTGAAGCAGTTCATAGATATCCATCTCTCCCAGGCGGTTATGAGTAAGAGCCGTCGAGCGCAGGAACAAGGGGGCATCCCCTCCTGCGGACTTATCCGCCTCTGAAAAAAAAGCCCTGATTTCATTATTGTCCGGCAGCGGCCTGATGCGGAAAAAATCGGGATAGGAGACCCCCCTCGTCTCCCGTCCTTCCCAGAGAGTGACCTGGTAACTGCGAAGAGAATCGATTTCGGGGTCATAGAGAAATGACCCGGGATCCCCTATACGGACCAGGTGGAGAGAGGGCCTGTAAGAAGCCGGCCCGTTTTTGATCATCTCTAAAAAAGCCCGGCCGGCCTCTCCTTCCAGAAAAAGATCATCGGCTGCAGTCTCTTTCCAGAAAAAGTTAAAATCGTAAGCCAAAGGGGCTGCCCGCTCGCGGGGAGGGACATAGATATAAAGGTTCCCGCGATATCCTTCTTCTGCAGTTTTGAGAAGCAATGCGGCCTTTTCATAGCTCCCGGTGATGATCCATCGGCAGGAATCTTCCGGGCCGGGATGATAAAAGAGCTCATAGGGAGTCTGAAAAAGGCGGCCATGCTGCAGGAGGATATGGCGTTTTAAAAAAGCATTCTTCAAAATATCCTCATCGGACTGTACGGGGATGTAATCATCTTTCACCTTGATCACATCAAAAGTCTGCGAGACCTTCCCTTCCGGAGCGTCCCATTCCAGGAGATTATGCTCCTTCAACTCTCCGGGGCTGAGGATAAGCTTGAACGGGGTCCTCCCCTCTCTCAACATAAGTGGAGACTGTATTTCACGGCCGTTGACTCTGAAGACGGCCTGCCGTGTCTCTTCTCTCCGGGAAAAAAGCTCCCCATAAAGGATCAGGCTGTCCCCTTCCCTGAGATAAAAACGCCCTGCAGCCACAACAGGCTCCTCGCCCGGGAGAGGAGGGTTCAACACCAGCTCTAAAGGAACGTCTCCAAGCCTCAGGGTCTTCCTTCCCCAGCTGTCACGGTCATAAGCCCAGAGCTGAAGGCGGTAGGGCCTGTATTGAAGAAGGGGCCAGGAGCCCCAGGGAACAGAGATGTGATAAATGCGATCCTGTGCACTCTTCTCCTCCACACGGACATGACCATCTCCGTAAAGGCCCTTTTCTCTCTCCCCGCTGCTTTCCCAATATATCTTCCGGTCAGAATAACCCTCCAGGGAAAGCACCAGGGCAAAAGCATCGTTCTCCCCCGGGGAATCCTCAATAATATCGTCATCATGGACCCGCAACATAAAAGAAAGCCCCCGGGGGGAATAGCCGAAATTGAGGGCTGCATTGAAATCACCCCGCCCCCTGAGGATTCCGCTGACCATCTGCCGCTCATAGCCCAGATATACAGTCGGGTAAGGAGCCGTCTCTCCATCCCCTGCGGGTGCGATCTCATAAGAGAAAGAGGTTCGGGAAGCGGTTGTGACAGGCTTCAACTCCATAGCCGGAGTCCCCGAAGGCCCCGCGATCAGAGAGATCAGCACAATGACTTTAAAAACGTATCTCAAACTCTCCTCCCAATTTGATCTCATTATAATCCTTCGTGGGGATCTCACTTCTGTAGAGATTATAACCCAACAGGGCTGAAAGGGTCATCCCCGTCCCGAAATCGTATTTACCCGAGAAATTGGATTCAAACGAGTGATAGTCGGTCCCCACTTTGTACTGCTGGCCGATATAACGAAGATTTCCGTTTAATGTCAAAAGAGTATTTACTTTGCTTTCACTTTTCCGGAAAAGCCCTTTGAGCAGTTTTGCATTTCTTACCCGATAACTGAACTCAAGATAACCTTCCTTGCGCTCCTCGTCCCGGTCATAGGTCGTGGTAATATTCTCCTGATAACTCTTTTTATAATAGCATCTTGTGGTAAGCATTCCGCTCCAGGAGACGCGCCATTCACCGAAGAGGGACTGGTTCCGGGTGGTCCGGGAATAGTACCCATAGGTCATGGTCTCCTTTTCACTGTATCTCAGGGAGAGAGAGTGGGAGACGACAAATTTATCGAATCTCTTGAGCAGAGGGATCATTCTGAACGTATTCAGCGTGAACGAAGCATCAGGCCAGTTGATGACCTCCTCCTCCTGGATATTCCCTGCATTATCGGTATCTTTTGTCGTCCAGTCATATACCAGGTTAAACGAGACTCCGTCTATAAATTCGGTTTTAGTCTCCAGAGAGACCACCTGGGTCGATGTCTCCTGGTCGGGATCTCCCTCGACATCCAGGCTGTCCAGAGACCCGAAGAAGACCCCCGCTCCGGATTTCCCCGGTGTCATATCAAAATAGTACCGGTCAGTAAGCTTAAACGAAGAGGTAAGGTCGAGTTTTCTCTGAAACAGAGGGATTATTCTGGCATACTCGATCAGATGAAGTGTCATCCTTGTCTCATAGAGGTTGGACAAGTCAAAGGTCTTGAAAGAGTAATTCCCCTCGTTCATGGCCCTCTCATAACTCCATGATTCTCTGTATTGCGCCCTGTATTTGGCATAAAAATCCATGATCCACAGGCGTTTGTCCAGAGAGTTGTCAAAGGAGGAGACAAGACCCCTGTTGATATAGAGGTCCTTGATCTCATCCCACTGGTCTTTGAGATTATAGGAGAAGGCTGACCTTAATCCGTTAAAAGGCACCCAGTTGACCTGGAGACGCCAATCTTCGGTCAGTTTCATATAATCAGTATTCTTATTCTCCTCAATCAGGTTCAGGTAATCACTTTTATCCCTTTTATAATTGAAGTTAAACGAATCGGGGAGCCAGTTCACCAGGAGGAATTCCGCATCAGGAGGGAGATAGCTCAGGCCGATATCATGGCTGATCCGTTTTTGATATAAAGGTCTCGTCTCATTTTCCACGGTCTGTTCAAAGGAGTTATAGGCATAGGAGAGGGTGGGCCATTTAGTTTTAGAGAGTTTCGCTATCACTCCCAGAGTATCGCTTTCTGTCTTCCCCCGGGACCGATAGGTCACCCCGGACAAAACACTGGCATCGGTCTCACTCAAGCTGCTGGAGTAATTCAAATTGACCGGCAGATTGATACCGCTTTCTTCCCAGAACCATTTGGCGAAGTTGACATTCCCCCGGAAGGTATGGCTCGAGGTATTTATCTCCCCGGGTGACTGGCCGATGGCAGCGAACTTCCCGTCCCTGTCGGTAAACTGGTAATAGGCCCCTGCGAAGCTTTTGTAGTTAGCCTGGACTGTAGCTGACCTGGCCATTCCTTCCTGAATATTGGAATCGACCAGACGGATATCGTTGACATAGAGGACTCCATCGTAGGGCCCGTTATCTCCGGAGACTCCGATGAGGATATAGTTGATATTTTTGATGTTAGGTTCACCCACCAGAGTCGCACCCTGGGCAGGATCATCGATCCGTCCCATATCGAATTCCAGATAATGCCAGGCCCCGAGATCCTCGGGAAGGACAGAGACTTCTTTTTCAAAATAGTTGTCCTGGCTCGTCATGAGCCGGACAGTAAAGGAATAGTCACCGTTTGTCTCCTTGGGGAAATAGTAGATCCTTAGCTTGTTGTACAGGGTGAAATCGCGGCTTGTCCCCAGGTCTTTCCGGGAAAAGGCATGACTTGCATCCGTACCGTCGGGGATCATGTCAAAATCCATGACTAAAGAGACATCCTCCAGGACACGGTCGGTCTCCTTGTCCACTTCATGATGAAGATTGATGTAGTTGGGGTCGTCATATTGACTGATAGAGCTGATCTCCAGCGTACTTCCCGGAGGATAGACTTCATCCACCTCCCAGACAGTTCCCACTACAGCCAGTCGTCCCAGGGCGAATTCCGTCTCCGAGCTGAAGCCCTCTCCCCAGATCCTTATATTCTTGACGACTTTGAGAATACTCTCATCATAATCAGCTGCAGAATCCAGCGGGATGGTAAGGACACGCCACTCATTCTCTTCGGGAGATTCCCCTTCTCCCAGATCGAAGGAGTAATGGACCACAGCCTCGCTCTCGTTCAAGATGCCGTTCCGGTTCAGGTCTTCGCTGTCCAGTGTCCCGTTGAGTTTTCCGATCGGGTACACGGTTCCCAGAAGGTCAAAGGCAAACCCCGTGTCTTCTCCGGCATTCAAAGTCATATTCCCGTCGGTATCTTCTGTATCCAGGGCCCCGTCGCTGTCAGCATCTTCACTGATATACCCCATATCAAGATGAATGGTTCCTGTGGCGCCCGTATTGACCCTATACCAGATCTCCAGCTGTTTGTAGTCGCTGAGGTCCATCCCGTTCTGAGAGACAATAGTCGCATAGGAGGTAAAGGTCCCCACTCCGGGCAGTTGTCTGAATTTTAAGATCATATTGTCACCGGTTCCGTAGTTAGAGTTGATCTCTCTCAGTTCGACATAGTCATTGGTAAAATAGTTATATGAGTCAAAAACAGAGCCGTCCGAAATGGTGTATGTGGGGATAAAACGGTTATCCTGGGAAAAGCCCTCCGGGGGAGAAGCGATAAACCAGGAGCTTTTTGACAAAGAGATACTCTTGACCTGTTCGCTGGACTCCATATCTTCCAGATAGACCATCCCGTATGTATTGGGATTCACTCGGCTTTTGGCTGCCTCCGCCTTGGCCAGGATATTATAATCCCTCTCATTGACAGTATAGTTGATATTGGCACCGTAGACGCTGTGACGCGTCGTCTCATCTCCCAGACGGGGGATAGTCTCATCATCGGACTCGGGCATCCACTCATCCATGTAGGTAGCTCCCACGCTCAAATGCTCATTGGGGTTATACTCTACCCGGTTACCGATGAGGGTCTTGCTTTGTGACATCATGAGCGGGCGGTACTCAAAAGAAATGGTTACAGCCGCATTCTCAGTGACTGCACTTTCATTCAGGATCTGGACAGTACCCGTAAGATAATCGATGGAATAGTCCCGTCCCCGGAAGAGGACCTCCCCGTTGACAGCGACCTTTTCACTTCCTTCGATGATATTGAACCGTCCCAGGTTAAAAACAGGCTGGGGGGAAAAATATTCGGTATAGATCATATATTTCCGCTGTGTAGTAGACCCCTCTTCGTAGATTCCGCTGTTATCCAGGGCTTCCATCAGGGCCACAAAGGGGGCATCACCTATCTCTTGACGCACAGCTTCCAGATAAGGGGGAAGGTCCGGAACGATTCCCGAAGGCTCGCTTTCGGACAGGAACTGCTGCGTATTGAAGGGCTGAAGTGTCGATAACGCGACAAACCCGTTCTCATAGGAGGAAAAATCGAGGTACCCGTCGGCCAGGTTCAGAAACGGCAGGTCCGCTGTCCCGTCCCGGTCACGGTCGATTCCGAAAAGATACATATAACTGTAAGTCTTCTGGCTTAAATCTTCAGCCGTAACGGTGACCTCCGTCTTATTGCCCAGGTCCATGATCTCAAGGGTCAGCCCGTTGATATCCAGGTCGTTTTGCCCCAGAGAGTAGATATTCTTCTGCTGGAACTGCTGACGCAACAGCTGATACTCCGTCTCATTCCGCCTGGAATAGACCAGTGTCCCGTAAGAGAAGGACGCGGGATCGGGGTTCCCGTACGTGATACCGTTGGCGTCGGTATAGATCATGGCTACCGTTCCTGTGGAGGCCAGGGTCTTCTTCAGGACGATAACGCCCTTGTCGTAGTCCACTACATAATCGGTGACGGGAGTCAGCGGCTCAAAATAAAACTCGCCGGCTTGAATACGCCCCTCATCCTCCTCATTGAAGACCCCGTCATCGTAATAGAGGTAGACCTCTCCGGCCCTCAGGGGAAGGGCGATCCCCGGGATCCCCTGCTGTAAGGAGAGATGGACAGGGGAGGTAAGGAAAGCCGTGTTATTGATACTGTTCTGGGTCATATCACTGAACCCGGTAAAGGAGTCACTGCCGGTGATCCCCTCTTCTTTGGTAATAAGGCCATAATAGGAGTAAGGGCCCATGGCAAGAGTCGCCCTGGCCCCGAACAGTGTTCTGTTGAAGGAGATAAACTCCGTTGTGGGAAGGCTGAGATTCAGGTCTCCCAATGCGATCTCCCTTATGATCTCATCTTCTGTCCCTTTGTAGACGACGGAAATATGCTCCCGGTCCTCCATCTCTTTGGTATCGTCATAATCCACATCGATAAAGATCCGGTTTTTGATCACACCTTCCACTTTTACCTGAAGCTGCTGATTGATATCAGGTTCGATGGATCCTGATGACTGATAGTAATTGGAATCGGCGATATCTGAGACATTGGGATAAGTCTTCCGCGCGATCTCAAAACTGATCCTCTTGCTGCCGGAGATCCTGATCGTCGAATCCTTCGCGATCTTAATGTCGGGAACAAGTCCCTCTGCCATCATTTCCCGGGGAGCTGATATCCCTGTATCAGTAGAACTCTTCCAGATATCCGGGTCAAATTCAAAATCAGCCGAAAGGGACTCATATTCGGCTCCATAATAGAACGGAGGCGGAAGAGACACCCCCGATACGGAAAAAGTCGTAACAAAAAAGAGTAGTATCACTAAACAGGGTTTTCTCATGCTCTCTCCGGTTCTTCCTGCCGGCGCATGCGCCGGGCGACATTCAAAGCTTCCTGATCATCCCGGGCTCCGGAGATCATCCGGGCGACCTCTTCGACGATCTCTTCTCCCTCAAGGACACGGGCTCGTGTGACGGTCCTCTCCCCGGCATAGACCTTTTCCACATGGAAATGGCGCTCTCCCAGAGCTGCGATCTGGGGCTGATGTGTGATCACGATCAGCTGATATTTCTGCGCCAGCCTGGCCAGTTTAGCCCCGACCATCCCCGCCACAGCCCCGCCGATCCCGCTGTCTATCTCATCAAAGATCATACACTGGATATCCAGATGGCGTCCGATCACAGACTTCAGGGCAAAGAGGATCCGTGACAGTTCACCTCCGGAGGCTGTCCTCACAAGGGGATGGCTTCCTTCTCCCGGATTGGTCTCGATAAAAAACTCTGCTCGCAGGCTTCCGGCAGGTCCGTAAACCTTTTCATGAAAAGCCAGGCCCTGGTCCAGCGGCAAAAACCTGACCTCAAAGCGAGCCTGCTCCATTCCTATATCCTTCAGCTCTGCCTCTATAGCGCCGGAAAAATCCCGGGCTGCTTCCTGACGGAGAGCCGACAGAGCGTTATCCTTCTCCTCTATCTGACAACCCAGTTCTTCAATTTTACGGCTGAAAGACTCGGCATCGAAAGTCATCTCCTCATAAACGGCGAGATCCTCTTTCACTCGGCTTCCGTAGGCCAGGACATCTTCTATGGAATCCCCGTATTTTCTTTTGAGTTTTTCGATGTCAGCCAGCCTGCGATTCACTTCATCCAAATGTTCCTCATCCAGCTCCATTCCTTCTACATAGCGCTGGAGAGCCCGGGAAGCTTCTCCCATTCCATCAAGATGGGCATGAAGGTCTTCCACCAGGCTGTCCATGGTATCGCCGATCCCCCGCAGCTTTTCAAGGCGGGCCGCGACCTCTTCAAGAGCTCCGGTAAAATCATCATTCTCGTTGAGGAGCCTGTCGATAAAGGCGGTATGCTCCATGATGGACCGGGCTTTTTCCAGGATCTTCAACTCTTCCAGGAGAGTCTCGTCTTCCCCCGGCCGGGGATTGACAGCTTCTATCTCGCTGACCTCGAAACGATAAGTATCGATCTTGCGGCGGATCTCCCTCTCCTCACGTTTAAAATGCTCATACCTTTCAGTAAGGTGATAAAGTTCTTTGTACAGGGACTGGTAATCTTCCATAGCCTTGCCGGGCATGCCGAAATAGTCGAGGAAGAGAAGGTGGCTCGACGGGTCCATGAGCATCTGATGCTCGCTCTGATTATTGAGGTCGATAAGCCGCTCGGTGATCTCTTTCAGCTGGGTCAGCGTAGCCGAAGCCCCGTTGATGAATACCCTGTTTTTCCCATTCCGTTTGACGATCCTTTTGACGATGCAGACGTCTTCCAGGGGGAATCCCTTCTCCCTGAGCCAGGACGCCAAAAGAGGATGCATGGTGAAAAGAGCCTCGACGACGGCTTCCTCTGAACCCAGGCGTATCATCTCCTGGTCAGCTCTGTCCCCCATAGCCATGGCGATGGCACTCAAGATGATGGATTTCCCCGCTCCCGTCTCCCCTGTGATGATATTGAACCCCCGGCTGAATTCAAGAGTGACATCATCTGCAATGGCGAAATCCTGCATGTGGAGCCGTTCTAGCATTTTTCTTCACCCCTTTTTCCCCAATGCATTTTCAGTCGGAGAACCTGATAGAAGTCCCAATCTACCGTTCTGATCAGGGAAAAGGCATCCCGGGCCAGGGAGACTTCCAGGGGGCCTTCCACAGTCCCGCTCAGCCTGCCGTCGATAATGAGGGACATAGGTTGATGAGGAACGATTTTCAGAGTATGCCTCTCTCCCATGACCAGAGGACGGATCCCCAGGGCGTGACTGGCAATGGAATTGAGGATATACCCTCCCGCTTCGGGATGGATGATAGACCCGCCCACAGAAAGGTTATAAGCGGTGGAACCTACCGGCGAGGAGACGATGAGCCCGTCGGCGCTTTGGGTATGGATAAATGCTCCGTTGAGGAAGACGTCGAAACGGGACATCTCTTCCACACGGACCCCCTTGAGGACCACATCATTGACAGCAAGCCCTTCATGCCCGTCACCCCGATAGAGCAGATAGCGGACAAGTTCTGTCTTATAGATCTTCCGGATAAAAACATCTTCAAGGACATCTGAAGTCCCTGTCACATCAGCCGAGGTCAGAAAACCGAGATGGCCGAGGTTGATCCCGAAATAGGATTTCTGAGTTCCGTAACGTCCCATGGCATAAAGGAGGGACCCGTCTCCACCCAGGGTCACGATCCACTGGGCTTTTTCCGGATCATCTTCGATGACACAATGGGTACGGAACCATTCTTGAAGGGGCTCGGTCTTCCCCACCCACTTCTCCTTCTGCTTCGGGTTAGAAATCAAGGAAATCTTCATCTTTAAACACTTCCCTCTTTATCTCATCCGGGGTTATGACAGCAGCCGCTCTTCTCTCACAGAAGATGAAATACTCTCTGTTTCCCTCTCCTCCTAAAACTTTTGACCTTTTGATTATAAGTGGGAAGAACCCTTCTTTCAACAGATAATCTCGGAAGCTCTTCAGGGCTCTTTCATGAAGAGACAAGTCGGTGACCACTCCTTTTTTATTCTTGTCTCCCGGAGGAGTCTCGAACTGAGGTTTATAAAGGAGGAGGGAAGGCACCCGGGCAGCAGCGAAAAAAGGAACGATTTTTGTCAGAGATATGAAAGAAAGGTCGGCGGTGATCATCCCAAGCCCCGGAGGGGGAGAGGCCAGAAAATCCCGGATATCACACTTTTCATACAAAGCGAGGCGCGGATCCCCTGCCAGAGAGGGGTGAAGCTGATTACGTCCCACATCCACAGCCCAGACGAACGAGGCTCCCCTCTGAAGAAGGATCTGTGAAAACCCTCCCGTGGAGGCTCCGGCATCGCAGATTTTCAGCCCGCTGACGTCCAGCCCTGTCTCATCCAGAAAAAGCCTGAGTTTCAAAGCAGCCATACTGACATACGGCAGGGGATCTCCCAGGACAGTCACCCTGTCTTCCGGAAAGACACGTAGAGAGGGCTTCCTGGCTGTCAGCCCGTTGACGGCGACATATCCCTTCCGGACTGCGCGGGAAGCTCTTGTCCGGCTCTCAAAAAAATCCTTTTCTGTGAGGAAAGCATCTAACCGCGGGTGAACCATGCGGTCATCCTTTCGGCCAGAGAAGCGCCGTCTAATCTGCATAACCGGATCAGTTCCTGCTGCGTCCCCTGTTCTATAAAACGGTCTGGGATCCCCAGCGGAAGAAACGGAAGCCTTTCTCCGCCCTCCTCTGCGATGATCCGGGCGATCTCTTCGTTGATCCCTCCTGAAAGCGTCCCGTATTCCAGCGATACTACTCCCCGGGCTCTGAGCCCGTATGTTATAACGGCCTCCCTGTCCAGGGGTTTGGCAAAACGGAGATTGTAGACACCTGCGTCGATCCCCCTTTCTTCCAGAAGGCCGGCAGCATCCAGGGCCTCTTTGACCATCCTCCCCAAAGCAAAGATCATCAGATCCCGGCCGGGCCTGAGGAGAAGCCCCCGCCCCCGTTCCACAGGGGCATCGTTCCTTCCGGGGAGAGAGACAGCTTCACCGCGGGGATAGCGTAAAGCCACCGGGCCCTCGTCATAACGGCAGCAGAAGGCGACCATATCCCGGAACTCCTTGTCGTCGGCAGGAGCAAGGAGCGTCATCCCCGGAATCGTTCTGAGATAGGCGATATCGAAGGCTCCGTGATGCGTCGGGCCATCTTCCCCGACCAGCCCGCTCCTGTCGATGAGGAACCGGACAGGGGCATTCTGAAGGGCTACATCATGGATCAGCTGGTCATACCCTCTCTGTAAAAAGGTGGAATAGATCCCCACAAAAGGCTTTTTGCCGGCCAGAGCCAAAGCAGCCCCTATGATTACAGCGCTTCCTTCAGCGATCCCCACATCGATATAACGGTCCGGATAGGCCTCCTTGAAGACCCCGAGCCCTGTTCCCGCCGGCATAGCGGCAGTAACAGCCACAAGCTCCTTCTCTTTTTTCCCCCATTTGAGGAGCTCCTTTTGCAGAAGAGCTGTATAGGTCTTTCCCTTTTTCCCCGCTCTGCTGGGGGATATACCGTGAAAAGATTCAGGGTCCTCTTCGGCGGGGCTGTATCCCTTGCCCTTTTTTGTTCGGACGTGGAGGAGGACCGGCCCCTTCATCTCCTTTGTCTTTCTGATAAAGGAGAGGAGCTCCTTGAGGTTGTTCCCATCCACCGGCCCGATATAATTAAAACCCAGGTCTTCGTAAAAGGCTCCTTTGATGACCATGTTTTTCATGGATTCTTCCAGGCGCCGAAGCCATTCGTAGACCGAATCGCCTGCCGGCAGGGATTTGACGAATCTCTGCATATCCTCGCGGATCCTGTTGTAAAACCGTGTGGTAATTGCCCGGTTGAAGTATTTGGAAAGCCCCCCGACATTATGATCGATGGACATATCGTTGTCATTCAGGATCACAAGGACATCCAGCTTTTCAGCTCCGATAAGATTCAGCCCTTCAAAGGCCAGCCCGCCTGTCATCGCTCCGTCTCCGATGACGGTGATGACTTTGTAATCCTCTCCGTTAAGGTCCCTTGCTTTAGCAAAACCGGCGGCCGCTGCAACCGAGGTGGAAGCATGCCCGGCTCCGAAGACATCGTAAAGGGACTCCTCCCTTTTAAGGAACCCTGAGATCCCGCCATGCTGTCTGAGATTTTGAAAATCTGCGCTCCTCCCCGTAAGGATCTTATGGGCATAGGCCTGATGGCCCACATCCCAGATAAGAAGATCCCGGGGAGTCCGGAACGTGTAATGAAGGGCAACGGCCAGTTCTACAGCCCCGAGGGAAGGGGCAAGGTGGCCTCCGTTTTCCAGACAGCGGCTGATGATGACCTCCCGGATCTCTTCAGCCAGAGCAGGCAGTTCCTCCTCTTTTAAAGCCCTCAGATCATCGACCTGAAAGCGGTTGTGGAGGATTTTTTTTCGTTTCAGGTTCTCCTGTATTTCCTTCATTTACCGGCTCCGTTCATGGCTTGCGTCCTGTCATGGTTTTCATAATACAGGAGATGCCGCAGATTTCAAGGAAACCTTTTTCTTCAAAAAGGCTTGCTCAAAAACCAATCCCTCTTATACTCGATAGAAGGCAGGAAAAGCGCCCGTCCTTTCTCCTGCTGCCATCTTAGGAAGGGAGCGTTGTCCATGCATCTGTTCACCATTGTCATTTCCATTCTTCTCCCCATCGCCCTCGGCATTCTTTTCCGTTTTCTTGGATTCTCTCTTGACGAGGCGGCATCCCTGAGAAAATTCGTCATCAGAGTTACCGTCCCTTTTATCGTCTTCCGCAATCTTTTCAATGCAAACCTGGAGAGCTTAAGTCAGATCGCACCGTCTGTTCTGGCCATGTTCCTTCTGACGCTTCTCTTTGCCGTTTCCTCTCTTCTCATGAGCCGTATCCTCCCGCGGGGACAGGCTCTCCGCAACGCTTTTGTCTTTTCAACATTTGTGGGAAACTACGGCTATCTCGGCTGGGGAGTGATGTATCATTTTTATGGGGATACCGGCTTTACAAGGTCCGTTTTCTTTACCCTCTTTTTCTGGCCCATCTTTCTCCTGGTGGGATTCGGCCTGATCTATTTTCTCAACAAGGAAGAGAATGTCTCGGGAAAAGAGATCGTGCGGATTCTTCTGAAAAATTCCGCCCCTCCCCTTATTTCTGCAGCAGCCGGACTGGGCCTTAACCTTCTCTCTTTCTCTTTTCCGCCGCTGATCTCCGACTTTATCAGCCAGTTCGCCTCGATGACCATCCCCCTGATCCTCTTTACCATCGGCCTCTCTTTTCACTTTACCATGAAAAAATCATCACTGGCCACTGTCCTGCTTTCCTGTTTCCACCGCCTTATCCTGGGATATATCCTGGGATGGGCTGTCTGCTGCCTGGTCTCTCTCTTCTTTCCCCTGGATCCTGTGACGCGAAAAGTCATTCTGCTGGAATCCATTATGCCCACAGCCGCCATGGCTCCTTTTTTTGCAGAACATATCACCGTGGATAAAAAACTCCAGGCGTCCATCGTCACCCTCTCTACGGCTCTTTCCTTACTGACCATTCCTCTGTGGTACCTCATCACAGAGGCTCTCTTTTAACAGGAGGTCTCCTATGCTCTTTTATCTGGTCAAAGTCATCCTCTCAGCCCTTATCATCGTCCTGGTCTCTGAGATCTCCAAACGAAGCAGCCTGATGGGAGCCTTACTGGCCTCCCTCCCTCTCACGTCTCTTCTTGCGATCCTCT
>ERZ795057.2016-NODE-2016-length-16183-cov-4.209945_pt1 | contig 16183 bp, 9 predicted proteins | sample MGYA00375141_ERZ795057 | MGnify/ENA primary metagenome ERZ795057 (study PRJEB30186, sample SAMN05720163) | activated sludge metagenome | isolation source: Anaerobic digester | place: Hong Kong | collected 2015-01-26 ... | reverse complement strand
CACAAATATTTACGCTCACATTCTGCGTTCATATTACCCTGATGTGGTAGTAATGACAATTAAAGGGAGAGATTGCGGCATAGTCCGCAATCCCTTTAACGCCAACAAGCCAACGCTTCATATTTGGGTGGAGAAAGACGATGTTTTGCATAACGCATTAGATAAAGAACACGCCCACCACGCCGACACCGAAAACGCAATCCCTGCCGGTGATGCGTTCAACTTTGCCGAACTGCATTACAAACAGTCAGGCGATGAATTGTTGCAAACTCTGAATAAAGAAATGTTTTTGCACATTGGCGAAAAACGCGACTTCTACAACCGCAGTCATTGCGGGCAAGCCCCGCAATCTCCCGCCAAATCGCCGCAGTCTAAAAGCCCCTCATTTGGAGGGGTTGGGGAGGCTTTGTTTTCTTTCTTCCGCGCCCCAATCAGCAACACCAAACCGCATAAAGCGGTTTCGCTCGCCGATGCCTACAATTACATTGTCGGCGATTATGCCAAAGACCGAACCGAAAAACTGCGAGCGTTTGGCGATGCCAAACAAGCCCGCACGTTTGAGGCTGCAAACTTCGATTATTGCACATTTTCGGGAACGTTTACCACTCGCAACGACAAAGCCCTTATTCGACATTCGGGCTTGTTGTGCGTGGACTTCGACGATTTAAACAATGTTCAATTATCGTGCAAACGAGAGCAGAACTCAAACCTGTTTGAAGTTATGCCGAGTGCAGCCGATAATCTCGACAACGTCGAAAACCTATTTAAACGCCTTTTAAACGATGAGTATTTTGATACGCAACTGCTTTTCCACAGTCCCTCAGGCGACGGTCTGAAATGGATAATCCGCATTAGTCCCCCTTTGGGGGATTTAGGGGGCTTCACGCACGGCAATTACTTTGCCGCCGTATCAAACTACATTCAACAAACTTACGGCGTTTCCGTGGACAAATCAGGGCGCGACATTTCCCGCGCCTGTTTCCTGCCACACGACCCGCAAGCATTTATCAATCCTAATTATTTAAAACAATGAGCAAGAAAACGACGAATAAACGAGAGCAGGACTCAAACTCGTTTGAAGTTATGCCGAGTGAGAGGCGTTTATTCAAAATATTTAATCCGCAAGATTGGCTCAACGCCGATAAATCGGTTGTTTCGCCAAAACAAAACACGTCCACGCAGTCCCAAAGCCCCTCCTTGGGAGGGGTTGGGGAGGTGGAAGAAATCACCCAACGCATTGAAGCCGCCGCCGCCGACATTGCACCAAACTACGCCGATTGGCGCGACCTCGGCTTTGCCCTCGCTGACGCATTGGGCGAAAGCGGGCGTAGTTATTACCACCGCTTAAGTCGTTTCTATTCCGGCTACACCGAAAGCGAAACAGACCGCCAATTTTCCGCCTGTCTTGCTGCGCACGGACACGGCGTAACCGTCAAAACGCTTTTTCACCTTGCCAAACAAGCCGGTATTAGCGTTGCCATACCAAAAGAAACGCAGCCAAAAAGCACAGGAGAAACCTTCAAAACGTCAAAAACCTCAAATGAAGTTATTGAGGATATTGAAGTTTTGTCCGACACAATGCCCACGTTCTCACAGGATGTAACAGGCGGCTTGCCCTCTTTGCTTTCACAAATCGCGGCAAAAGCCCTCTCGCCCGAAGATGCCGACCTGCTTTTGCTCGGCAGTCTTACCGTTTTTAGTGCGTGCTTGCCCAATGTTTACGGCATTTATGGCGGGCGCGAAGTGTTTCCCAATCTCTTCCTTTTCGTTACCGCACAAGCCAGCGCGGGCAAAGGTCGCTTAACGCTTTGCCGCCATTTGGTTGAGCCTATACACCGCCAACTACGGGATATTTATGCGGCGGAAATAGAAGAATACAGGCGAAAGCAAGCCGAATATGTGGCAAACAAAAAGAACCCCGATGCCGAGCCGCCGCAAGAGCCGCCTCTCCGCACCCTTTTCATTCCCGCCAACAGCAGCGCAACAAGCGTTTATCAAGTTTTAAATGATAACAAAGGTGTAGGCTTGATGTTTGAAACCGAGGGCGACACGCTCGCAAACACGTTCAAATCCGACTACGGCAATTTCTCAGATGGCTTCCGAAAAGCGTTCCACCACGAAACAATCTCATACAACCGCCGCAAAGACCGCGAATTTGTCGAACTCGCCAAACCGCGCCTTTCGGCTCTTTTGTCGGGTACACCCCGCCAAATTCAGAGCCTCATTCCCGATGCCGAAAACGGCTTATTCAGCCGCTTTATTTTCTACTATATGAACGTGCGTTTGGAGTGGCTCGATGTCTTTGCCGACAGCGAAAACGGAACGCTCGACTACCATTTTCAGCAGTTCGGCAATCAGTTCTACGACCTTTATAAAATCCTGCAATCGTCAGAGCCAATTAGATTTAGTTTCTCACAACCTCAACAAACCGAGTTCAACGCCTGTTTCGCCGAAGTGCAAAGCCAATATTCCGCCCTGTTCGGGCTTGATATTGTCGCTTCCGTCCGCCGCCTCGGACTGATAACCTACCGCACGGCTATGATACTTTCTGCCCTGCGCATAATAGACGGCGGCACCATTTCCGCGTTAATGGTCTGCGAGGATACCGATTTTCAAACCGCCCTTGCAATCGTCAAAGTCCTTTTGCGGCACACCGCCAAAGTCTTTGAGCAACTGCCCCAAGCCGAGCAGCCGACAGGCAGAGAAAAAACGCAGGTCAAACAGCAGTTTTTCGACACCCTGCCGCCCCGTTTCGACAAGCAAAAAGCCCTCGCCACCGCCCAAACATTAGGCATTTCAGCCAGCACCGCCGAGCGGCAACTGCAAAAATGGTGCGTGTGCGGCAAACTTTGCCACCCCAAGCACGGCGAATATAGCAAACCTAAATAATGGAAAGCCCCTTAAAATGGGGCTTTTTTCATTTTGTTGAAAACTTATTAGGCAAACCTTGCGGCTATTTGCTAATATATTTGTATTTTTGTACAAAATTTGTCAAGTCAAGAATAATACCACAATGATGTTTGCAGATAAAATCAAACAATTACGCGAGCAGAAGAATTTGCTACAACGGCAAATGTCTGCTGCCCTTGAAATAGATTCAGGGCTATACAGCAAAATCGAGCGGGGCGACCGTCGCGCTAAACGCGAGCAGGTCTTAAAACTTGCTGAAATTCTTAATGCCGACAAAGACGAATTGCTAACTCTTTGGCTTGCCGACCAGCTCAACCAAGTTGCCGACAATGAAAAATCCGTTGCCGCCGAAGCATTCAAAATAGCTCAACAACAAATAGAGAAATGAACAACACACCCGTCATACAAGAATTTGAGCAAGTGCAAGGCATTATCAATCTGCACCGCAGCCGAGCATTGCAAACGGTAAACAACGAAAATCTGCTTACCGCTTGGGAAGTGGGCGCGTATGTTTCCGCACGGCTCAAAACCACCGTTTGGGGTAGCAAAACCGTCACACAACTTTCTGAATATTTGCGAAAACAAGACCCCACGCTGAAAGGATATAGTCGAAGTCGAATATATGCTATGGTACAATTTTTTGAAACATACGCCAGCCCAAGTTTCTTAAATTTATTGACACAGTTAAAACTGCCGAAACAATTTGTCCCGACAGTGTCAGGACAAATTGAGCAGACACCGTCTGCACAATTACCCACCATACAAGACGTGAAAGTAATCCCAACAACGTCTGGACAATTAGAAATGCCGACCTTGCTCAACGCCATTTGTTGGAGTTCGCACTGCGATTTGCTTTCGCTTTGCACTTACAACGAACAGCGAATTTTTTATATGCTCTACGCCAACCGTGAACGTCTCGATGTGCGAGAATTGCTGCGGGCTATCAAAACAGACGCTTACACGCATTTGTTCAAAGGAAAGGAATTTCAGTCTATTGGCATGAAACAGCAATACCCACAAGCTGCTTATATGTTCAAAGATGCCGCATTTCTCGATTTTCTCGGCTTACCGCAAAAACACTCAGAGCGCAAACTTCAAGACGGATTAGTTGCTCATATCAAAGATTTTATACTCGAATTAGGCAAAGATTTCTTTTTTGTAGGCAACGAATACCCTATCAATGTAGGAGGTGAAACATTCAAAATTGACCTGCTCTTTTTCAATCGCGCCCTGCAATGTTTTGTAGCTGTGGAACTAAAAAACACAAAATTCAAACCTGCTGACATGGGACAACTCGAATTTTACCTCGAAGCCCTCGACCAAGACGTGAAGCGCAGTAATGAAAACCCCAGCATTGGCATACTTTTGTGCAAAGAGAGTAACCAAAATGTGGTAAAATACGCCCTCAACCGCAGCATGAGTCCCACCATGGTAGCCAAATACGAAAAAGAACTTATCAGCCAAGATATTTTGCAACGCTGCCTGAACGAGTTCTGCCAATTTTTAGACAATGAAAGATAAAAAAATATAAAGCAATGACAACATACAATCTACACATAAACGGCTATTCAATGAATCTGCAATATAATTCTCCGAATATCAATACTTACGATATTCTTTTAACGTTTAAAATCCTGCGCTATGTTTAAAATAACGTGGGATAATAAAACAGGTGGCGTAAAGTTATCGAATAAGGTAGAATCCAACACAATAGGTGTTGCACCCCGCCCCGTATTCTTTGAGGAGCTCGATTTACTCAAACTCAGCGAGTTGGGTTGGACATATCCACGTTGCCATGAACCATTGCTTTGGGCTTGCAACAAACAATATTTCTATCGCGGAAAACTTGTTTTTGAAGCCAAAGGCGCAAATATTTACGATAAGGCAACTATCGTTTTTCAGCCAGATGCCGAAAATTTAACATTGCAGCCTGTGAACATTGCCGCCATGCTCGAAACCAATAAAGACGAAATGTTTTTGCTCGAAAGCGAAGCCATTGAGTTCATTCGCGACACTTATTTACAATATTCCGCTGCTCGCAAAAGTGTGGAAAGCGTGGCAGCCAACCAAATAGACTTTAATGCACTTGCTGCTAAATCCGCAAAGCAAACCAAACAGCAAATGGCTATTGTAAAGCAAGATTGCGACAGTTTTGACATAATGCCACTTGAAACGGCAAAGCAACAAGGCAAACGTATTTATCAAACTACCAAAATAGACAAATTTATTGCCTCTTTTTCCGGAGGAAAAGACAGTCAAGTGGTACTCGACCTTTGCACACGTGCAATTCCGTCGTCAGCCTTTGAAGTGATCTATTCCGACACCGGCTACGAATTGCCTACTTCGCTTACGCTATACGAAGAAGTAAAAGCCCATTACAAAAAGCTATATCCAGAACTGAAATTTTCCACGGCACGCAACCACGAAACCGTGCTAAACTATTGGGACAAAATAGGTACACCCTCCGATACTCACCGTTGGTGCTGCTCGGTAATGAAAACCGCCCCGCTTTACCGAATGTTGAAAATTGAAGGAACAAATAAGCAGGCACGAGTGCTGACATTTGATGGTGTACGTGCCGAAGAAAGTACCCGCCGTAGTAGTTATGACCGTATTGGAAAAGGAGTAAAGCACGATACTGTAATCAATGCAAGTCCCATTTTGGAATGGAATACAGCAGAAATATTTTTGTATTTATTCAAACACAATCTGCAAATAAATCCGGCTTATCGACAAGGTATGACGCGTGTGGGTTGTCTAATTTGTCCTTTTTCTTCCGAATGGAACGATATGATTTCTCATAGTTGCTTCTTGAAAAATATAGAACCATTTCTCACTCGTATCGAATCTATTACAGAAAAAAACGGTGTTCAAGATATTGATATTTACATAAAAGATGGTAACTGGAAACGAAGAGCAGGAGGTCGGGGCTTGAATTTTCCTTCATACATGGAAATTCTTTCTACTAAACCCAATCTTATGATAAAATGCGTTTCGCCACAAAAAAATGTTTTAACATGGTTGTCAGCTGTAGGTGAATACACTATTTATAGTTCCAACCCACAAATTGTGGGCGAAATTGCTTTTAACAAGGAAATATTCAAGTTCAGTATTTCTGTGTCAGAAAAAGAACAAATATTACTTTTTGAGAATACGGCAACTTATCCTTTGCTTCAAGGTCTTTTGAAACGAGCTATATATAAATCAACGTATTGCATTAATTGCGAATCGTGTGAAGTAGAATGTCCAACTGGTGCACTCACAATTTTGCCGAATGCAATAATTGATAATAAAAAATGCACTCACTGCCATAAGTGTTTGGTATTCCATGACTTTGGTTGTATTGTGGCAAATTCTTTAAATATAACAGGAAACAATAAAAACAATAATATGAAACTAATTAGTTACAACAATTTTGGATTAAGAGAAGAATGGTTGGATATGTTTATGTCTTCGCCTGACACTTTTTTTTCAGATAATCTACATGGACTTAATCTAAAAGAGCAATTACCCAATTTTGTTAAATGGCTTGTTCAATCAGAAATTTTGGTTGATTCCAAAACTAAACAGGTTACACCGTTTGGGACACTTTTGTCTAAAATTTATAAGGATACGCCCGATCTTGCTTGGGAAATAATTTGGATAAACCTGTCATATAATGCGCCAATAGCTAAATGGTTCAAAGAAAATGTCGATTGGAATGTCAATTTCACACAAGCAGATATACAAGAGCTTGTTAAAAACGATTATCCCAATGATAGTACACAAACTATCAAAAACATTGTTTACGCTCTATTTCGCACGTTCAAAGAAAGTCCTATTGGTAAAATGGGATTGCTTACTGAATGCGGAAAACTTCAATTTCAAAAATTACCACACGATGATGTTTCAAGAGAAGCTATCGCCTATTCTTTGTACAAATATTCAGAGAACAAAAGCATTAAATCATTTAGAATTAATGATTTATATAGACCTGACAATAAACAAGGAATTTTTAAGGAATTCGGTTTATCTAAAAGTGAGTTTGAAAAACAGTTACGTTCACTAAATTCTGATGCAAACAGAATTTTAGTAGCAGAATTGAATATGGGGCTTGATCACATTACTTTGCGGGATGATCTAACACCATTAAAAGTATTGGCGGTTTTAACAAATCAAGAATAATTTGGATGATGGTTGATTCGCTTAAGTTGAAATATTACCACGTCGCAATCCTCCAGACCAATAGAGGAAATAGCAAGGGCAAAATCATAAATGCAAAACCTATTTTGCTTCTTGCCCTTTTGACTTTAATTGATAGAAATATTAGTTCAGATAATAAAGTATTTTTTAATGAAGAGGCTGAGAAGATTTATAATGAATTTTATTCATTATACGAATCTAATATGGCTATTACACCATTCTACAAACCTTTTTTCTATCTTCAATCTGATGGGTATTGGCATATAGTATGGGAGAATGGTTGTGAAAACAAACCTATATCCGCCAAATATCTGCGCGAAAATGTGCAATATGCCTCTTTCGACAACGCTTTATGGGATTTGTTGCAAGACGAAGAAACACGTAATTATTTCAGAGAAGTAATAATCAATCATTTTTTTAATCAAAAATAATTATCAACAAATATATGGCCACAAAATATTCAGACATAGTAAGTCTTCGCGAGCAGAAAGCCGCTTACAATATTGAGAATGAACAAACGGACGATTGGAAGAGTTTTATTGCTAACGAGCAGTTCAACAACATTCTTAAAAAAGTGATTGATTCAGTACGCAATAATGATGTCACTCTGCACAAATCGTTTTGGATTTCGGGTACTTTCGGCACGGGTAAAAGCCATGCAGCTGCTGTTATCAAACACCTGCTTTGCGATAAAATTGAAGAGATTTCAGATTACGTAAACGAAGAGTATACCGAAAGTAAATACGAACTGCTCCGTAATAATTTACTAAAACTGCGTAAGCAAAAACGCCTGTTTCCGGTAATGCTGTACGCAAAATCGTCCATTACCGATACTGAAGACTTGTCATTGCAACTGCAACGCAAAATTACAGATACACTCAAAAAAGCAGGTATTGAACTATCGGTTAAAACCGATTTTGACAATTACGTAAACCACATTGAAAACGAGCCGGATATTTGGGATTCGCTTATAGAAAACGACGCAAAACTAAAATCGGCTTCCCCAACAAGGCAAAAGCTGAAAAGCGATTTAAAAAATGGTGATTTGGCTACATTAAGCAAAGTGCGTGAAGCCTTGCGTAAACGTAAAATAGACATTCGTATTAGTAATGCTAAATTGCCGCAATGGATTTTTGAGGTGCAAACCGAACTTGCTGCAAAGACCGATTATGACGGATTGCTGATTATTTGGGACGAATTTACCGATGTGGCAAATTCCGACCGAGGTCCAAGTCTTTTGGTTGCATTACAGGAAGTGGACGAGCGAATTATGAACACCGACAGCAATTCGTATTTTCTGTATATTTCACACCCTTCGGCACTCAATTCGCTACGAGAAGATGAACGCGAAAAGACCAAAGGCCGCTATCATTATATGCAATACAATATGGAGCCGGTGTCGGCCTTCAAAATAATGTCGCGGAAATTTAAAGTCAATGAGGAAGATAGAATTGCTTATTTCAATTTGAGCGAAAAGTTATATAAAAGCAGGCGGCAATTGCTGGAAATTTATGCAAAAGGTTCCACCAATCAAGATGAAACAATGTCCGACCTGCGTAATTTGTTTCCAATGCACCCCTCCACGGCAAACCTTGCCACTTATTATGCGCGTGAAGCGGGAGCGTCGTCACGCAGTGTATTTCAATTTATTGGTGAAAATAATGCCATACGCGATTTTTTAGATAACGAGCAGCATTTTTCCAATGTTGATACCATAACCGCCGATTATCTATGGGATTATGTATTAGACGAGTTTAACGGCAATGTGGCCAAATTTGGTGCTGTAACGGAACGTTTCAATTCACGAAAATTGCAAGTAGAAAAACAAGGCGCGGAATATTTTTCCGTATTCAAAGGAATTTTGTTGCTTAATGCGCTTAACAACATTGCCAACAACGAAACAGTAACGCCTACCGAAGAAAACATTAAGAATATGTTTGCCGGCACTCTTATTGAAGACAATTTGGCCAACATTCTCAGTTATTTGGACGAAAACAGCATTATCCAGCGACAACCCGGCAATCTGTTCTCTATTCAATTTTCGGCTTTGCCTACCAAAGAGATTGAAGACATAAAAGAACGCCTAACTCTCACCGATTTCAAATATACCAGCCAAGTAGTCAATTTTGGAAAAGTAGCAGAAACGGAAATTGGAAAGTTTTTGACAAATGTGGCGCGAGCCAATCAGTTTAAACTCTATTCGGTTGATGCCAATGAATACACATTGCTCAATAAAATAGAAAACGGGTACAAACAAACGAAACCTTACGAAATATTTATGGCAATGTTAGTTGCCCGTAATGCAGCAGAATTGAATACACTCAAAGATATAGCCGCAAAAGCCTCGACAGATGAGCGTTTCGAAAAAATGACAATTATCGTATTTGATGGCGTATTTGGCGATAAAAACTACGAGCGTTTTATCGAATATCAGGCAAATGCCTCCTGTGCCCAGAATCACAACTTGCCCGACCAGCAACAGGCGCATACCAAAAGTGCCTCGGATATGATAAAAGAGTGGATGAGTGAAATACGTCGTGGCAATTTTACTTATTATGTTACCGAAATAAAGGACGATGGAACCAAAGAGCATAAGCAAGACATAAATGCCACTTCAAAAATCGCCAGTACCATTAACGCCTGCGTTTCGCCTACTATTTTCAGCAAAGGAGTAGAGTCGTTGGAAATCATTCAATCAAGATTCTCCAAAACCTATTGGGCAAAAGTTTCTGCTGCAAAAATGGTAGATAACATATTGCGCTATGACACAAAATCGGAAATAACAGCCACTTGTGGCGGGCAACTTATGCACATGACTTTTTTGTTGCAAGATAGTGTGGACGAAAATTTAGAATGGAAAACGGATGTAAGTAAAAATCACCCGCTTTATCAGGTTAGTGAATTTATAGATAAAAAATTCAAATATACCGACAAAAATCAATCTTTTAATCTTGGAGATAAACTGATTGACTTAACCAAACCGCCATTCGGTTTGTATCAATCGTATGCCGGTATGGGAATGGTGGCTTTTGCTATGCGCAAGTGGGTACAACAGATTTTCGACCTCAACGGAAAACCATTGGAAGCAAAGCACATTTCTGATGCTATTGTAGAAATGTTTAAAGCATGGGAAAACGATAAATCAAGCGCAAAACTTAATTTCCGTTTCGAGACCAAAGAATCACGCAGTTTGTGTAATAACCTAATTAAGGTATTCAAACTGAAAGAATTACATGGCTATAATGATATTAGCAGCCTTACTGATGCTCGTTGGGCTATTACTCACGAACTCGCAAAGCAGCACGGCTATCCGTTGTGGTCATTGAAATATGTAAATCAAAATATTCAAGATGGGCTAAAGACTCTGATTGATAATATATTAAAAATATGCGGTGAGACAGATATGCGTAATCCTGTGTTGATAAACGACACACTTAACGGAATTGAAGATTATCGTTTTGAATTAGGCAACTTGCTCACTCAAAAAGAGTCTATGCAACAAGGCTTTAATGCCTACCTGCAATCAATCGAAATTGTAAAACTGCAAGAAGAAGAAATTGACGAAGCCTCGCAATACCTCAAACAGCATTTACAGGGTGAAGTAGGACTTTGGACAGAAAGCGAAGTGGAACAAAGTTTAACGCATTGGCGTATAGAGAAAAACCGCGAGCCAGAACAGCCGGTCGTTTCAGAGCCAGCACCTGTACCACCTGTTCAACCAAAAGCAAACGAAAATTTGCAGGAAAAACGCAAGACTGCAAAAACAATAATTCACCGTATTTCTGATGTGAATAGCGCACATAGGTTGCTTGATAAGATTTGTGATTCTGGAGACGAAAATATTATTGACATAATAAACAGTTACGATGTATAAGGAATTTTCGCACATAGAAGATTTGATTACGTATGCAAAAGAAGACAAAGGCATAAGTGGCACGTATGCTGCCATAGCCAATCGTTACCCGATTCGATTTGTTCTTTTTGACAATTTCCGTGATTCCTTCGGGTTCGTCTTTGCAATGCAATCTCAATTAGGTTGCTTGGTAAAAAGCGTAAACGAATGGATGGATGCTGAATTAGAGGATACTCTCATAACGCATAGCCAATTAGCCGATTGCATTTCCGATTTTGTTCGCCAAAATTCAGACAAAGATAGTGTAATTGCCCCATTTTCTGAATTAGCCCGCTTCTACGACAATAAAGAGAAAACGGAATTTGATACGCTTATTTCCACTATCAAGGCAATTGAGACCACAAAGTTGGCACTTTCACGTCAACAGCGAGTTTATATTCCGATTGTGGGTTTAGAGGGCAAAATGTCCAAGTTTAGCGATGATTCGCAAATTGTGATTTGGTACTTCAAAAATCCGGACAAACAACTTAATTACAACCTTATTCTTACCAATAGTACAACATACGAAGTACAAGGTTTGGAAATGCAATATTCAGTCGTCCAAAATATGCAACAATGGTTGAAAATATGGCGAGATAAAGATGCAAAACAGAACATAATATCTACTTCTGCTGCATTGTATGCCAATTCTGATTATGCAAATCCAGACAACGCATTTGCATTTTACGTTTGCCACAATGTATATGAATTTCTTATCAAAGGATTATCGCTCGATTTCGGAGCTATAGAATACAAAGAAGCAGATGAAAAATACTGGCTACGACTTGCCAAAGAAATTGATGTTCCTAATTTTTCGTTAGAAAAATTTTTCAACCAATATTTCCATATTGATGATTTATCCGATTACAATGTATTTCTAAAAACGTGGTTTGATTGCCACGATGGATTTGAAAGATGGTTGCTTACTACATATTATGCACAAAAATTCTGTCAAAAGGGATACATTTGTCAAGTCATAAAAACGCTGAATGCCTATACTGATTACGATTTCTTTGCCGCCATAGCTTTGACTATTTTCGATTTGGATGATAGTGAAAGTAATATAGAAGAAAGAACCATTTGTTTACAGCAGGCGGCGAAAAAACAAATCAAACTTACAAGCGAAACGCAAAATGAACTGGTAGTAAAGCTAAAACGGTTAGCAGAACAGAAAGGGGTTACTACGGCAATCCGTTACTTCTCGCCACTGACCGATGCGGAAAAATCCTTAGCCATAATATGGTTGAGTGAAAATAAAATCACAAAGGAAGATTGTAATTCGTTTTTTCCTGATTTATACAACTACCTAAATAAATCTTTTGGTACGAGTGAGGCGTGGGTACTTGACTACATAGATGCCTACAAACAATGCAAAATCTCTAATACTTATAAGGAAAACATAGAAAATTATATTAAAGAAAAAAATGCCTCTACCAACACATTTAATCAATGGTATCAGGATTTTAAAACCGTCAAAACTATTCTAAATGATAGAAAAGATATAGAAGTATATTTTTGGATTGACGGATTAGGCATTGATTGGATTCCTTATATCAACTATATTTTACAAGATAAAGAAAATATTTTTCTGAACGAAACATATATTGCCAGAGCAAACTATCCAACAACAACAGAAGAGAATAAACCGGTCTTGCTTGATTTGTCTGGCAACAAACTCCAAAAAATAGGTGATTTAGATGCGCATGCTCACAAACAAGGGAACAAATATCCGGATAGCATTATCGAAGAAATGGAAATTGTAAAAGCCGCAATAAAACAAATTACAGACAATTATGCAGAAAAAAAAATAGCTATTGTTGCCGACCACGGCTTAACGGCTTTATCTCAACTGAGAAACGGTCTGAATCTGGCAGGTATCGACTCAGACCATGGTGGCAGAATCGCAATCAAAAGAAACGGCAATGCGATTTTAGACAGCAATTATGTGATTGCCGAGGATAATAAAACAATGTGTGCATTGCGCCACGAATCACTTTGCGGGAAAATCCCTTTGGGACAAAGTGCACACGGAGGCTGTACGCCCGAAGAAATATTGGTGCCAATTTTCATTATTTCCTCTCAAAGTAATGCAACCAATTATTCTGCAACATTATTGACAAAAGAATTATCAGGAACCGAACCGATAGTAAAATACTCTTTAAAAGGATTATCAGACAATGATATACCTTATATTTTATACAATGGCAAACGCTATGAATTAAACAAAGAAGGCGAAGATCTGTATTGCAGCGACAAAATACACTTTATCGAAACAGAAGTCTGTGTAGAGTTGCATATTGGTACATTCGTTTTATCTTCGCTACTAAAAATTAATCTTGGCGCAAAAGAAGATAATTTATTTGATTTTTAAAAAAGACAGCATATGGATTCAGCAATAAATGAAAAAATAAGGTCGCATTTTGCAGCAATGTCAATTTACAAAGATCCAACTTCAACAAATAGTTTGTTTGTTGGTCGTAATTTACCGGCCTTCGTGAAAGATTTTATCCTCAAAAGATACATTGACGAATCAGGGCAAGTTGATAGAGGGGCATTAACCCCGTTTCTCGATACTGTCATACCGAAAAATTCTATAAAGGATAGACTTGAACAAGGTGAAGAACTTACTTTGCTCACTCGTTTCATTATTTATATTGACCTTGTAAAGGGTGTCCGACGTTTTTCTATTCCCGACTTAGGAATCAAACTTAACGAAGGACAAATTCCTGAATATGTTTATTCACAACATAAAGGTAATTTAGTCGATGGCGAAAAGTGGGGAATTATTAAGCTCAGCCTTATGCCAGATGCCGATGGAAAGAAAAATCACGTTGAAATGGTTGATTATAAACCATTCAAGCCATACCGTTCCGTGGATATAAACTACTTTAAAGAGGCTCGTGAATCTTTTTCTATCAATGAATGGTTAGATGTGCTTTTGTCAGCCATGGAATACGATGCTGCAGGATTTGAAAGCATTTCGCAGAAATTAGAGTTCCTAACGCGCTTACTGATTTTTGTTGAACCTCGACTAAACGTAATTGAATTAGCTCCTAAAGGTACGGGAAAATCATACGTATTTGGAAACATTTCAAAATATGGTTGGTTGGTAAGTGGAGGTAAAGTTACTCGTGCCAAACTATTTTTTGATAAACAAAAACAGCAGAACGGTATAATCAAAAACCATGATTTTGTAGCATTCGATGAAATTCAGACTATTGTATTTCAAGAACCGTCAGAAATTCAGGCTGCACTAAAATCCTATCTGGAAAGTGGAAAAACAACCATTGACAACAACGAATTTTCGTCAGAATGTGGATTAATTCTTATGGGCAATATCCCGTTAAACGAATATCACCGTCCATTATCCAACAAATATTTTGATTCCCTTCCAGACAACTTCAAAGAATCAGCATTGTTGGACAGATTCCATTGTTTCATTGAAGGTTGGCATTTACCACGCATTGATAAAAGCATGATATTCAAAGGTTGGACTATTAATGTTGGATATTTTTCAGAAATTCTCCACTCTTTACGTACTCAAAATCAATACAGTCTTTTGTTTGATGAACTTGTTACATTCGAGACCAAAGCTGATATGCGCGATTTTAATGCCGTCAAACGCATAGCAACGGCTTACATGAAATTATTTTTCCCACATTGGACGCAGCGACAAGATGTCAATCTGGAAGAATTTGATAAATACTGTTTACAACCAGCTATTTATAAACGTGGAATTATTAAGGAGCAGTGTCATAATATAGATGCAGAGTTTAAAATAAAAATGCCTGAAATTAAATTGAAATAATAAACCAAATTAGCATTATGCCCACCGAAAACCTCTTTCTCAACACCCTCGCTTTCAAGTTCCCCAAAGAACCCGTAACGTTCTACTTTTCCGATACCGATAGTAAAGATGCCCACTTCACATATTTGAAAAGTAATACACTGTTTCCGGTAGGCATAGAAACGTTGTATTCCGACCTGAAAAACAACGACACGCTTTACACCTCATACGACCGTCTTGTTGAGGAGGCAAAGCCATTGGCAATAGACTTCAACAATCCGGCCAATTACTATTTGATAAAACGCTACTACAACGATAAAATAGATTTCTATTTACGCTCTAAAGGACTTATAACGGAGTTCAATCGTTATTCAAACAGTTACCAAGCGTGGGTATTCTGTAACAAAGACAATTCACGCAAGGATTGCAACCAGTACGACCGCTTCACGCTCAAACTTGATTTCGACCATTTCAACCGCCACCCACAACTCGTGCTGTCTTACGACCGCCCTACGTTGGTTTACACAAAATCCGTTGCCGAACTTTTGAAACCTGACAATAGTTTCGACCCATTCACTTCCGACACGCCACAAGCAGGCGCCGAATTGGTCAAAAGAGTGCTGTATTCATACAAACATAACGAACAAATACGATACAAAATTGATAAATTCAAGTACCTTGCACAAAAACCACGCTTCAGTTCGGAATATGCCTATCCGATAATGAATCGCAAGTTGGCGGCTTTCATTGGCTTTGATGACGAAACCGAAGAACAGAAAGAGGACAACAACATTCAATATGCGCAAAAATCAAAAAATCGATACAAAAAATATTACGACAAAATAAATACGTTTTATAAAAACTATCTTGATAACGATGATTTTCGTGCCATATTTCCAATAGACAAAAACGGCTTTTCTTGGGTAAATAAAATGCAGCTCGGACACACCAAATCCAGCAGTAAAGACCTCGTTTTTGGTGGAGGCGCTACAAATTTCAATCCTCAAATGGGCGTTAATAGCGGTCCGTTTATTGCTACACCCTACACTGATATTAAACTCATTTTCATTTACGCAAAAGACGACCTGTCCGCAGCACGCGACCTTTTAAAATACTTACTTGACGGCTATAAAGACTTTTTCAAAGGCGTAAAAAAATATACAGGTAAAGACATTACATTTGCACCAAAAGATTTGCACCTGCAATTTGTCAATAAAAACAGCCCATTTGCAGAAGTGGACGAGTTTCTAATGGATGCTTCCAAAAGCAACAAATTTCAGGCAGACACACGCTATTTGGCTATTTACCTTACGCCGATAAGCAAACATGCAACCGACAAGGAAGCCCGCAAGGTTTACTACAAAGTAAAAGAAGCACTACTTAAATATCAAATTGCCTCGCAGTGTATCGAA
>ERZ795057.2015-NODE-2015-length-16184-cov-12.336227_pt1 | contig 16184 bp, 17 predicted proteins | sample MGYA00375141_ERZ795057 | MGnify/ENA primary metagenome ERZ795057 (study PRJEB30186, sample SAMN05720163) | activated sludge metagenome | isolation source: Anaerobic digester | place: Hong Kong | collected 2015-01-26 ... | reverse complement strand
GTATCCAGAATGATTTCTTAGGCTGTTAGACTGTAGGGGTTTAGACTGTAGGTGCCCTGAAAGAAATGCCCTTGGGGTACTTTTAGGGTATTGGTTTTTCAGGCTTATGACGGAATGACTATCCAAAACCTATCACCCTTCAGCCTAGCTTATTATTAGAGATATACGGACTTGAATCTGTATTTACAAAGACCTAACAGCCTTCAGCCTATAGCCTAAAAACCTCATTCAACAGCCTTCAGCGAACTGATATTGCAGCTCTATTCTACCGGTACTGAGAAGAAGAATGTGGAGCCCTCGTCCATCTCTGATTTCAGCCAGATGTCCCCGCCCATGACCGTTACCGCCTTCTTCACGATGGACAGGCCGATTCCGGTGCCGTCAGCGTGTTCTTCGTGGGTCCTGTAGAAGATGTCGAAAACCTTCTCGATGTGTTCGTCCGGTATCCCCCTGCCGTTGTCCTTTACGGAGAAGACATGGGTGTTCGGCTCCTTGTAATAGCCGATGCGGATGGTAAGGTCCCTGTCCGGATGGGCATATTTGATCGAATTGGAGATGAGGTTCGAAAAGACCTGCATCAGGCGGATCCTGTCGGCCTTGATCCTTGGCAGGGCCGAATCCACTATGATGGCGCCGCGTTTCTCGTCCAGCTGGGCTGCCATCTCGACCGAGATGTCATCGATCAGTTTATGTACCGGGAATTCTTCCTTTTTCAGCTTCAGGTTTTCCACGGCTGAGAGCGTCAGGAGGTTTGAGACGAACCGTTCCATGTGGTTGCCGCTCTCCTGGATCGCCCGTATATACCCCCTCTCCTTCTCGTCGAGTTTTTCGCCGGCAGATCTCAGGAAACGCTCACAGAATCCGTTGATGGCGATAATAGGATTCTTCAGGTCGTGAGATACGGTGGACACCAGGGTCCTCAGTTCCTCGTTCCTCTGGCGGATAAGGTTCAGTGCATCCTGCAAATCTTTTGAGGTGTTGGCTACCTCCTGGAACAGCAGGATGTTTTCCATGACCGTTCCCATGTGTACCCCGATGGTGATCAGCAGGCGTTCATCTTCAGGGGAGATGCTCCTCTGTCCGAAGGACCCGATGTTCATGACACCGATGAGGCGGGTCCTGGAGTACAGGGGTATGGAAGCAAAAGACTGTATCCCCTGTTCCTTGAAAACAATGGAACTGACCCTGGGGTCTTCAAAGGCATTCACGATAATGATGGGTTCTCCCCGTTCGGCAACGCGGCCGGCAATACCCTCGCCGATGTCCAGCTCTCTTATGGAATGGGCCACGTCATCCGGGAGGCCGTGCGAGTATGCACACTTGAGTTTCTGCTTATCTTCATTGAGCAGGTAGATCCACCCCACCTCGATGTTCATGATCTGCAGTACCTGAACCAGGGTATTCTGGAGGATCTCTTCCAGTTCAATGGAGGAACTCAGTGTCTTGGAGATCAGGTTGACTGCGGCAAGGTCCTGGTTCTGCCTTAAAAGCCTCTTTTCCAGGGCGACCTTGTCCGTGACATCCCGCAGCAGGGCGATGGATGTTCCGGGCCTGTCCTCGATGAAATGGAAGTTGCCCTCCAGGATCTTCTGGCCGGAACGGGTGTCTACATTGAGCCGTGCAAAGAAGGTCCTGGCAAAGTCCTCCCTGATCATGGTGAGATCCTGCCGGCTCTTTTCATCAAGGAACTCAAAGAGTTCTTTGCCAAGGATATCATGCACCGGCATGTCCATTACCGCGATGAACGCCGGGTTGGTAAAGGTTATTATCCCGTGGCTCATGATGATGATGGCATCCGGGGCATTCTCGATAAGCTGTTTGTATCTCCCTTCCCGTGCCAGGCCGCCGCTTACGTAATCCCCGATCAGGATATAGATCGTGTCAAGTTTGTACCCGATGATGTTTATGAAACCCTGGGCCCTCACCCTTGGTGAACTCAGGGTCTCAACGATCAGGGAAAAGGGTTTGTCTGTCTCGATCAGTCTTTTCAGCTGTTTTTCCAGCCGCTCGTCAACGAGGAACTTGTGAATGAGTGCATACAGGGATTTTCCCACGAACGGCAGTTCGCTTGCATCTATGTTGGACTCGAACAAAGGATTGATGTAGAGCACCGTGCCGCTCGCATCAAAGGCGCAAACGGCGAATGGTGCCGTGTGAAAGATACTCTTCACCTGTACGAGAAATTTATTCATACAGTCCTATTCCAGAATAAACGACTCTCCGGGCTGCAGGATATGAACAGTACTCGTGCTGATGTCTGAAAGTCTTTGGGCGTCTGATGTCGAGCCGACAATGTCACCGTAATGGATCGGTATGACATGTTCGGCGTTCATGTCCGAAAGGGCCCGGCCTGCATCATCGGCGGTCATGGTGTAGGTGCCGCCCACCGGCATGAGCGCCACATCCACAGCGAGTCCTTTCATCTCCGGTATACGGTCGGTATCTCCAGTGTGGTATACGCGCCTGCCGCATATATCCACCACATACCCTACCCAGTTATTTGCCCTGGGGTGAAAATTCTTGTCGATATTATATGCCGGGAGAGCTTCCACGATGACGTCATTCAGTTCCAGGCGATCGCCTGTATTGATCACGTCGGTGACCACCTCTGTAAGCATGGGGGCCACGATCCGTGTGGTATCTGTGGCAAGCAGCGCGATGTCGTCTTCCGAGTAATGGTCGTAATGGTCGTGGGTCAAAAGGATGATATCCGCCTTGGGTGATGCGGTCCTGATCTTCCACGGGTCGATATAGAGGACTATGGTATCGGTTTGGATCATCACACTTGCATGGCCTAACCACGAGATCTCAACAGACATAATAGCACCTCCAGTAGGAATATATTGCTGAAGAAATTAGATATGGAAAATATAATACAGTACAGGAGATGGTGTTTCAACATAAATTCAGCTTTACTCTATGAATCCGATATAATATCAAAAAGATACATATGAAATTAAACAGGTGGTCTCTTATCCCCATATGTTCGGCCCTGACAGCTGCCGGTGCCTTCATCCGGATACCTGTTGCTCCGGTTCCCATCACCCTGCAGACCTTTTTCGTGGTCCTCTCCGGAATCCTCCTCGGTCCCAGGGCCGGTGCGCTGAGCCAGGTCATCTACATCCTTGTCGGTCTCATGGGCCTGCCGGTGTTCTCGGGCGGCGGAGGGATAAGCTATGTGATGAAACCGTCATTCGGGTATCTGCTGGGGTTTGTGTGTGCTTCCGCCATGGCGGGATATTTCATGAAAAACAGGCCGGTCAATTTCATCACGGTATTGATTGCCTCAATACTCGGCATGCTCATGGTATATCTTGTGGGCACCACGTACCTGGCGATGTATCTGTACGCAGTTATGCAAAAGGGCGAAGCCATCGGCATCGCCGTGAAAACCGGTCTTCTGGTCTTTATACCCGGAGATGCGCTCAAGTGTGCCGTATTAGCCCTGGTGGTCCCCCAGCTGCGTTCTGCAACGGCACATCTTGAGAGACGCTGAAAGAGTTCTTACTTCTTGCTTCCCTTGTCAAAGGCACCCAGCTGGCACGGGGTGATCTTCAGTCCCAGGGAGTCAGCGGCATTGCCTGCTTCCGGGCGCATGACGCCAGTCTCATCGGCAATCTTCCACAGGTCGATGCACGAGATCCTGCCGTCGCGAGCTTTTGCCTTGATGGCATCGATGACCGTCTCAGGGACCTCCACCTTTCTTCCCAGGATCTTGTAACTGGATTTGCCCTTTCTCCCGTAGCCGAAAAGACCAACTTGGCACTGGTAGAGATTTACCCCTAATTCAGTTGCTGCATTTCCTACCTCAAGAGGGGTAATGCCCAGGTATGCTGCAATAAAATGTGCTACAGGACAGGGTAAGTTTCCTTTCTCAGGATAGATATTGATCAGCTCTTCGATCTTCTTGATGTCCATGAAAATTCCTCCTACTCGGTGATTATGAGCGCATCCGCCACTGTCGGCTTGCCCTGCTGTACTATTATCGGGTTCAAATCTATCTCTTTTATCCCCGGAAAATCAAGGGCTATCTGGGACAGGGCTATGAGGATGGCCGCAACAGTGTCTTTTTCAACCGGCTGCATGTTCCGGTAGGACCCGATAAGTGCCCGTGCGGATATGTTCTCGATCATCTCCATGGCATCAGACAGGCTCAGGGGAGAAAGGCGAATGGTGATATCATTCAATGCCTCGGCAAAGATTCCTCCCAGGCCGAACATGACACATGGCGGGAAACCGGGATGATGGCTGATACCTGCCATGAATTCCCTGTCGCCGTGGAGCATTTGCGAGATCAGCACCGGCAGGTTGTTTCCGTTGCTGTTGATGGAGGTGTATGCGGCTTTGAGGGCATCTTTGTCCCTGATGTTCAGGTGCACGAGTCCTGATTCGGTCTTGTGGGAGATGTCGGGCGAGCATACCTTGAGCGCAACCGGGTATCCGATGGTGTGCGCGTGCTCTTCAGCCGCCTCAAGGCTCTCGGCCAGTTCTTCAGTGGTCGTGGGGATACCATAGGCGCGCAGCAGTTTTTTTGCCCTGTATTCATCAATGGTCCTGGAGGAGGTCTGGTTGATAATATATTCGGCACCGTCAGGAATGTGCCCGGTGCGGACCGGGTCGTTCAGTGCCCTGGTCCTGATATGCAGGTGTCTGAGCAGGGCGCCCATTGCCTTTGCAGTCTTTTCCGGCGAGTCGAAGGTCGGAATACCGTGTTCATGGAATACCCGCATGCAGTGGTCTTCCCGCCCGAAGAACGACGAGATCATGAGCGGCTTCTTGTAGGTTTCGGGCATGGCCAGGAGCGGTTCCATGGAGATCTCTGCATTCTTGAGAAAATCCTCCTTCGATACCTTGAAATAGTCTTTCACATACGGGTAGAGCAGCTCCATGAACCCAGTGTCCATGATGCCGTGGATTATGACGCCATGTATCTCGTCGGAGGCAAAGAGCTCACGGGGGATCTTCTCGGTGAGCGCCTCCATGTCTATGTGGAAGGTAAGGTCTACGGGGTTTTTCGCGCTCGCATGACCGGGAAGATACCTGCTTATTTTGTTCTGTAACGTCTCGGAGAATTCCGGTACTTCGAGTCCGTTGGCATTGCACGTGGTTGAAATACCGGTGCCGGGGCCTCCCGAATTGGTGAGTACGGCTATACGCTTCCCTGTAAGCGGCGGCTGTGTAGCCAGTGCCCAGCCTGTCCGGAACACCTCTTCTATGGTCTCCACCCTTATGATCCCTGCCTGTTCGAAGAGCCCGTCATAGACGTAGTCGGGTCCGGCCATTGCGCCGGTATGGCTTGACCCGGATCGCGCACCTGCCTCTGTCCCGCCCACGTACTGTGCTATGATCGGTTTTGTCCGGCTCACCCTTCGAGCGACCTCGAGGAACCGGCCTGCATCTCTGATGCCTTCAATATAGAGGCCGATGGCCCTGGTGCTCTCGTCATTGCCGAGGTATTCTATGCAGTCGGTAATATCGATGTTTGCCTCGTTTCCCACGCTGATGGCCTTGTTCAGCACGATCCCGTTCTTGTGGAGAAAGTTCACCGTCTGTGCCACATAGGTCCCGCTCTGGGATGCCAGGGACAGCTTCCCCCGGGTGTCCATAAGGGGTGCCACGGTGATATTGAGCGGCAGGTGGCTGTTCACGATGCCGAGGCAGTTGGGGCCGAGGAAGCGGATACCATAGGTCTGTGCTATATCAACGATGGAACGTTCAAGGATCAGCCCAGACTCTCCGGTTTCCTTGAATCCTGCCGTGATGATGACCGCATGCGATGTCCCCAGCTTCCCGAAGGCCTCGAGCATCTCGGGAACGAGCCGGGTCGGGACCACCAGGACGGCAAGGTCGGGTGGATACGGCAGATCCTCGACAGAGGCATACGCCTTCTTGCCGAGCACCTTTTCTTCCTTCGGGTGGACCGGTAACACCTCTCCCGGGAAACCGCTGTTCAAGAGATTGAAGAGCTGTATCGTCCCCATGGTCTTGAAGTTGTTGCTCGCTCCGACAATGGCAATGGATGACGGATTCATGATGCGGATCAATGGATTACATGACATGGCATTTTCTCCTTTCCGGCTACATTCTATACGCCGAAGTTGAGAATGTAAAGCTTGAAGTATAACTTAAAGCTTTGTTTTCTGATTACATGGATGTTCTCTCCCGGACAGACTGACTATACCTCCCGGCATGCTATCCTTGCGGACCTCGCGATTAGAATTGGATAAGTATGTATCTCTTTAGGAATTGGACAATGGCCGGTCAATGCGATTTCAGTTCAATACCGATTCGGAGTCCAAGTACAGTCATTGCGAGTCCGCCGCGGCGGACGAAGCAATCTCTGGGTTTGTACTCAGCTGCATGAGAGAACATGGAGCATCCCTTGTCCTGTGCCCAAAAAAAGATGGTGTTGCGAAGTGCTGAAGAATCAAGATAATATAGAAAAATGCATGCGAAAGAGTGGATAATGACTTCAGCTGCGTATCAGAGCATTTCGCGCTTTGTCCGCTGGTATACAAACCTGCTGAACAATCCGTCCCAGACCACACGCACGCTGAGCCTCGGCGTCCTTTTTCTCATAGCCTTTTTTTCAGTCCTCGGTGTGTTCCAGATGACTGACCCCTATCCGTTCCGGGACTGGATATATCTGAGGCTCACCCTGGAAGACCTGGGTTTTTTGGGCGGGATCGTGTTCATCGCCATGGTGGCTGTCCTGTCGCTCATATCGCCCATAAGCCTGTACATCATAACCGGATCTGCCAGTTACGGTCCGCTGCTCGGCATGCTCCTGTCCTATATCGGTGCAATCCTCAATGCGAACCTGACCTTCTACATTGTCAAGGGATTGTCCGTGGAACATGAATGGGGAGAAGACGCGAGGGTATTGCGGATAAAGGAGATGATCAGCAGGAACGGCTACCCGATCGTACTGGTTCTCCAGCTCATCAGTGTTTTCCCCTTTGTGGCGATCAACTCCGCGGCAGCTGCAGCCGGGGTAAAGTGGAAAGACTTCATGAAGGCAACCAGTATGGGGGTACTGCCGTGTGTCGTGGTCTATTCGTTCCTCGGAGACAAGATCGTCTCCGACCTCATCTCACCCCGTGTGTATTTTGCCTTCATCACGGTGGTGGCGGTTGGTATCATATTGATGGCGCTCAAGAGGAAGAGGAATCTTCATTCCAGAGGCAAACGCCTCGACTAGGCACTCTATAAAGAACTCTGCCCTGAAATCCGGCATCATATCCAGGATACCAAGGGAATTGCCGGCCTGCTCCGGCCCGAATACCCTCCCGGCCAGAGAGGTGTCAACATGCAGGGGAAGGACCCCCTGGAACAGGAGGTATCCTTCGGAGCGAAGCAGAGCGAGGCCCATGATCTTTCTTCCCTGAAGGACAAGCTCAACCGGGGCCGAACGGGCAAAACACACAGGGGAGAAACGGGATGACTCCCCTTCCATCCGGACATCCAGGCCGGTGCTTTGAAGCACGCGAGCGAATATTTTAGAAACGCGGACATATGACTCGGTAATGCCCCTGGAAAACGCCCCTGTTTCTGGAACGCCCAGGCTGAAGGTGATATCGTGTTCGTGCAGGACAGCCCCTCCTCCTGTGGGACGGGGGATGATGGGGAGCGTAAGGGATGTGTCGAAGAGAGAAAAGTGTTTCTGATGGTGTCCTGTGGTAACGGCCGGTTCGTCCCAGTCATAGAGACGGAAGAAACCTTCAAGGCGACCACGACGGACCTCGCTGAACAGCGAGAGATCACGCTCCATATTGGTGCGTGACGAACATTTTGCTTCTACAATGAACTTCCAGCCACTCATAACTCTTCTATAATGAAGAGTTGATCCCCGTACCCTACTCTCTCACCGTCCTGTTTCAGGATTGCGGTGACAATGCCGTCTACATGCGACTCGATCTCATTCATGAGCTTCATTGCTTCGATAACGCACAGTACCTGGTCTTTCATGATCTTGTCGCCGATCTGTACAAATGGCTGGGTTTCCGGTGAAGCGGAACGGTAAAAGGTTCCCACAAGCGGCGAAGTGATGGTAACGGTTGGTTTTTCACGTGCCGCAGGTTTTTTGCTGTCGCCTTCTTTTATCCTGATGGATCTCGTCTCCTGCGTTGTACCCCCGCGTATGATGTGAATACGGTCAGGGGTCCACTCCAGTTCCACCACATCGGTGTTTTTAATGATCTCTATGAGTTCCTTTACGATTTTTAGATTCATCTAACTCACTCTCTCGATATAGTCTCCTGTCCTTGTGTCCACCTTGACAATGTCTCCCTCATTCAGGAAAAGGGGTACCTGAACCGTGATACCTGTTTCAAGCTTTGCCGGTTTGGATCCTCCGGACGCCGTGTTTCCGCGGATACCCGGGTCGGTTTCCACGATCTCGAGCTCCATGAACATGGGCAGATCGATGCCGATGGGTGTCCCGTTATGGAAAAGGAGATCCATCTCGATGTTTTCTTTGAGATAATCGATAGCGTCTCCTATCTGGTCCTCTTTAAGCGTCATCTGATCATAGGTTACTGAGTCCATAAAACAGTATCCCGATTCGTCGCGATAGAGGAACGACATCTTCTTTTCCTCGAGATCGGGTTTCTCGACCTTTTCACCCGAGCGGAATGTCTTGTCCAGAACATTGCCGGAGATAAGGCTCTTGATCTTTGTCCGCACAAAGGCACCGCCCTTGCCCGGTTTGACGTGTTGAAAATCGACTATGACAAAAGGTTCCCCTGACATCTCGATCTTCAGGCCTTTTCTGAATTGTGCTGTTGAATACTGCATGCTGACTCCCCTAATTGATTACTTGTATGGCCTCTTTAGCAATATTTGTAATGCGCTGGCAAGAATTATCTGTAATCATAAACGTATCTTCGAGGCGTATCCCGAACTTGCCGGGAAGGTAGACCCCGGGCTCCACGGTCACCACCATGGCCTCATCGAGGGTATCGTCGGAACGGGGAGAGAGCGTAGGCATCTCGTGGACTTCCATTCCTACCCCATGACCGAGCCCGTGACCGAAGTATTTGCCGAGGCCTGCAGATTCAAGGTATGCACGGGCGCATTTGTCGATATACGATGCCTTCATGCCCGAGGCGAGCTCTTTGACAGCCAGACTCTGGGCTTTCAGGACATGGTTGTAGACCTCGGTGAAGTCATCGCCCGCCTTGCCGGTGTGTATGGTCACGGTCTGGTCCGAGCAGTAGCCGTTGTAAACGGCGCCAAAATCAATCACCACCGGTTCATCTGTCTGAATGATTTTCTCTGTGGCAGTGCCGTGAGGCATGGCTGACCGGTCCCCTGAAGCGACTATGAGTTCAAAGGATACTGCGCCGGCTCCGAGCCTTTTCATCTCGCATTCCATATCAAACGCCACGTCCTGTTCCCTGCGCCCGACGATACCGGCCATGAGCACCCGCGACAACGCCTCTTCCGCGATGAGCGCAGCCTTCTTCATCAGTGCGATCTCATGGGAATCCTTGATGGCTCGCATGTATACGAGCTGTTTGCCCAGCGGCGTTATCTCGATGCCCTTGAACAGGTCCTTTATCTGGATAAAGCTGTCCACATCGATCACGTTGGATTCTATTCCGAGGGTCTTTACACCGAGGCCGTCCAAGTGTTCGTAGATCTCTTCCCACCTCTTGGATATCTCGAAGACCTCGATTGAGGCCTCCTGCTTTGCCTGCAGGGTATTGCGGGAGTCCACAAACAGGCATGCATGCGTGTCCGTAAAGACAAGGATGGCATCCGAGCCTGTGTAGCCGCTTAAATAGGAGATATTGGCACGTGAGTACAGGAGAATGGCATCGAGCCCTTTGAGAAATTCTCGTGCCCTAGAGAGTCTTGTTTTCATAATGCTCCTTTATTGCCTCGAGGGCGAGGACGTATCCCAGCGGTCCGAGCCCGGAGATGGTTCCTGCAGCAATATCCGAGAACATGCTTGTCTGCCTGAACGCCTCCCTGGCAGAGAGATTGCTGATGTGGACCTCGATGAAGGGGATCTTCACGCTGAGCATGGCATCACGGATCGCCACTGATGTGTGTGTATACCCGCCCGGATTCATTATGATTCCGTCAATACCCTTATCGAGGGCTGATTGTATCTTTTCGATGATCTCACCTTCGTGATTGGATTGAAAGAAAGAGGCATCAACACCGAGTTCGACGGATTTCTGACTGACCATGTCCTCAATCTGCTTGAGGGTGGTAGAACCGTAGATGGACTTCTCCCGAATGCCAAGCATATTAAGATTCGGCCCGTTAATTATCATCACCTTCATTTCTTTATCCTCTCCAGCCATGTCTCAAGGGTTTTCAGGATATACATATCCTGGACATGTAATGCTTCCTTTTTGAGTTCAGGTTCCTGGCCGGGTGTTTTCAGTACGCGGGCGTAGATGTCAAGGGCCTCTTCGTAGAGCCCCTGCTGAGCATAAATCTTGGCCAGTCCCAGTGAAGGCTCGCTCAGAAGGGTGTTTGTCCTGCCTTCTGCCTCCAGCATATCATGCGCCTCATCGTCATCAGGATAAAAGCACGAGTATTTCTTGAGGCACTCCTGAGCCGATTCCATGTCCCCCTGTTGTGAGTAGATGCGCGCCATATAATAGTGAGCCTTGACCATGGATTCCACATCCTTGGCAATTTCATCAAAGATTCTGAGCGCTTCACTGTCTCTTCCCAGTTTGAACAGGGATATCCCGAGCAGGAGTCTCTCTTGGGGGGTGGCTGCACTGTCGTGGGCAGATGCTATGTCGAGAAACTTGCCTTCATCAAAGGCCTTTTTAAAATCCATGTAAAAATTCCTTATAAGCTTCTAGTACTTCGGAATCAGGAAGTTTTTTAACGGTAACATTCCCGATAGATGGTGTCAACACAAAGTAGATGCCGCCTCCGCTTGCCTTTTTGTCCATGGCCATGAATCCGGCCAGTTCCTCAACCAGGGGCAGGCGAACATCGTCGGCAATGAGCTGTTCGCGCCGGATCAGGCCGTTAATCCGTTCGAGGCCCCCTGCTCCCAGGAGACCGAGTTTGTGTGAGAGCCATGACGCAAAGAGCATACCTGCGGCAACGGCCTGCCCGTGGTACACGGCATAGTTTGAGATCTGTTCGATGACGTGTCCGAGCGTATGCCCGAAATTCAGTATCCTCCGAAGCCCGCCTTCCCGTTCGTCGGCGCTGACAATACATGCCTTGTCCCGGCTGCACATGGCGGCCAGCCGTGCATAATCGAGGGGACCACCTTTCTCGATATAGTCGAACAGCTCTGTATCCATGATAACACCGTATTTTATCGCCTCAGCCATGGCATTTTTCAGCTGGACTTCTTCAAGGGTCCTTAAGAACATCACATCGGACAGGACAAAGAGCGGCTGGTGGAAGGTCCCCACAAGGTTCTTGCCGAATGCATTGTTGATGGCGGTCTTTCCCCCGATAGCGGAGTCCACCTGGGCGAGCAGCGTGGTGGCCGCATGTACGACCGGTATGCCGCGCATGAAGATGCTGGAGACAAAGCCGGCAAGGTCTCCGGTAACGCCGCCCCCTATTCCCAGGCAGATCCATTCACGGTTTATTTGAGACGAGAACATCTTTGAAAGAATCGTCTGCACAAAGGCCTCGGATTTTGACTGTTCGCCTGAGGGTACCTCCATGATGTGGATCGGGACTCCCTTCAGTGCTTCTTCAATGGCGCCCCTATGCATCCTGAGGACATTGGCGTCTATCAGTGCAAAGATGCCTTCAGGCTTGATATGACGTGCGATCAATGAGTTAATGTCTTTGAAGATGCCCTCGCCGATATAGATGGGATACGCACTGTCGGACAGGATAACCGGGATCGGTTCCGGATGTCCTTCGATCTTCGAGCAGATCTCAGATGCTACCTCATGCGGGGTTTTCTCATCGGTATCGATGATGATATCCGCATCCTCGTAGGCGGCCTGGCGTATCTTGAAAAGCTCCCGGGCGTCATCGTTCCACAGGGGCCTGCCTGAAGGATCGGATACCCGCTGTTTCAAGGTCTCGAACCGGGCCCTCAGGTGGACGATGATCCCGCATGACTTCATCAGGGACCTGTTGAGGGGATCGACCGGGAGCCCCCCTCCAGTAGCCACCACATACTTCTCCTCTCTGGCGGCAATGGACAAGAGAGTCTCGGTCTCGAGAAAGCGGAAGGCTTTCTCACCGGCATATGCAAAGATTTCAGGTATGGAACCTCCGATCTCTTCGGTAATGCGTTCGTCCAGGTCCACGAACTCTCGTCCCAGCAGTGAAGAGAGAACGTTGCCCACCGTGGTCTTCCCGGAGCCCATGAAGCCGGTCAGAAAGATCATAGAGACTCCCAGTAGGCGCGCTGCGAAGCAAAGGCCATCTCCAGGCCCTCCATGGTGGGCGATGTGAAACTTGAAAGCACAGCCTTTGATACCGCGATGATAATCATTGCCTCCCCAACCACGGATGCGGCAGGCACGGCACAGTGGTCAGAGCGTTCATACTGTGCCCGGGCTTTTGATCCGTCGCGGATATCGATCGTTTCGAGCCCTTTCTTGAGTGTGGGGATGGGCTTCATGGTGCAGGTCACCTCAATGGGTTCGCCGTTACTCACCCCGCCTTCCATGCCGCCGGCGTTATTCGAGTTCCTTGCCACAGGTCTCGACGTTATTATCTCATCATGGACAAGGGAACCCGGCATCCTTCCACAGTCGATTCCCTTGCCAATCTGGACTGCCTTGATGCCCGGTATGGACATGAGGTGCGATGATATCTGGGTGTCGAGACGCTGGTCCCACTGGGTGTACGATCCGATGCCCGCGGGAAGGCCCTCTATGACCACCTTGAATTCACCCCCGATGGTGTCCCCGGAGTCCTTCACCACATCGATAACCCTTTCCATGGACACAGTTGTATGAGGATCAGGGCAGAAAACACTGGAGAGATCCCTCTGCTCCCTGTCGAAACCGCCCTCATAGGAGGCATCGCCGATCCTTATCACCCAAGAGTGGGCGCTAATGCCAAGTTGCTGCAGCAGCGACCGCAGGAGTCCTCCTGCAGCAACGCGGCCCGCTGTCTCCCGTGCACTTGAGCGTTCAAGGACATTCCTGAGATCGTGGTGGTGGAAACGTGCTGCACCGGCGAGATCCGCATGGCCGGGCCTGGGGGTGAAGAGTTCCCTGCCCGGGGCAATATCCCAGGGATCCATGGTGTCTTTCCAGTTCTCGAAGTCCCTGTTCCATACCGCCATAAGTACCGGGCTCCCCAGGGTGAACCCGCCCCTGATCCCTGAGAGTACATCGACCTCATCCTTTTCGATGGCCATCCTGCCGCCCCTGCCGTAGCCTTTCTGCCGGCGTGCAAGATCGGCATCGATCAGGTCTCTGTCAACCTTGAGCCCGGCAGGTAGACCATCCAGGAACGTAAATACCCCCCTGCCGTGAGACTCGCCTGCTGTATAGAAAATGAGCATGAAACCTCCCCTGCAATAACACTGTAGAAAGAATTATCAGTATAACTGAGGCTTTTGTCAACCTGCCAAAGTTGAACACCATGGGTGCAATGCACATGTAGGGTGTCTGCTGTGCAGAAAATGCATCAAACTCTGAGAGGAAAAAATTTTGCTTGAATTCCCATAAGTTCTCTGACATATATCTTTTCCATGATGAATAGATCCGCAAACAGGTTTTATGGTTATTATTTCTGGTTTAACCGGGTGAGACCGCCTGTGGGCTGATCTGTTCCGTATATGGACAACAAGGCCGTGGGTGGTTTCTCTCCCACGGCCTTTTTTTTATGCTGTGGGACAGACCCTTTCGGCCGGTTGTGAAAGGAGAGAAGTATGATTATTTCCATGAAAAGAGGAGCTACACCAGAACAGATCGATCACGTAAAAGAGCTGATCGAGGAATTCGGATACAGGGTACATGAGAGCAGAGGTTCGGAGCGTGTCGTATTCGGCGCAATCGGCGACGAACGGGGAAAAGAGCGACTCACTTGCCTTGAGGCACAGCCGGGGGTGGAAAAGGTCATTCCCATACTCGCACCGTACAAGCTGGCTTCCCGGGAGACAAAACCTGAGTCCACCATCATCGATCTGGGGCTCGGGGTAAAGGTGGGGAACAGGAAACTCCTGGTCATTGCAGGTCCCTGTGCGGTTGAGTCCCAGGAACAGATCATGACGGTTGCCAAAGCCCTGAAGGACAGCGGCGCCCAGATGCTTCGCGGCGGTGCCTTCAAACCCAGGACTTCACCATACGCATTCCAGGGGCTCAAGGATGACGGACTTGTCCTGCTTGCACAGGCGAAAGAGCAATACGGCCTCCCGGTCATTACCGAGGTGATGGATATCGCCAGTATCGAGGTGATATCCGAATATGCCGACTGTCTTCAGGTGGGTGCCAGGAATATCCAGAACTTTCAGCTTTTGAAACAGGTAGGCAAGACCAACAAGCCCGTGCTGCTCAAACGGGGCATGTCAACCACGATCGAAGAGTTCCTCATGTCGGCGGAATATGTTCTTGCAAGCGGTAACAGTAATGTTATCCTGTGTGAACGGGGGATCAGGACATTCGAGACCGCCACGCGCAACACCCTGGATATCTCTGCTGTCCCGGTGCTCAAGGAACGGACTCATCTGCCGGTGGTTGTAGATCCGTCCCATGGTACCGGTCATGCGCGCTATGTCGCTCCCATGGCCTTTGCCGCCATAGCTGCCGGTGCAGACGGACTCATGATCGAAGTACATCCAAAGCCTGAAGAAGCGCTGTCTGACGGACCCCAGTCTTTGCGGCCGCATGAGTTCAAGGACTTGATGGAAGGGATCAGACGCGTAGCCATTGCCGTAAACAGAGATGTCTGAGGTACTTGCCTTTTTTTCAGGAAAGTACTAAAAAAAAGCCATGGCGTACTTTTTGCCGAACCATAGAGGTCTGCTCGTGAAAAGTTCTGCTATTGCAGAACACATTGTTTCCAAGGAGACGCAGTGGTGTGTCCGGGACCTCTATGATGTCAGAACGCATATAGAAATGGATGAACCGGAAAAGGTAGACGGGGTATTTGCACACCTTATGCGGCTTGAATCTGAAAATCCGCGTACAAAGACCCATTACCGCGTCTGCCTCCAGGACAAAGAGATCTTTGAATTCCTCAGCAGGAACAGAGAAATCGATGTGCTCTCTTTCATCACCTTCATCATGACCCATGAGCTCCTCCATATCCACAGGTTCTCTACCGGCAAAGCTGATTTCGATACGTTCCATGAGGAAGAGGAAGTCTATGTCGACTCGCTTACCAGGCTGTTTCTGGCCAAGAATCCGATCATAGGACTGAACAAAGTGCTCGCGCTACTTGACAGACTTGAGGCGGCACCACTATATAACGACAAGATTCTCGTAGACAGCAGGAGGAACATTAATGCCTATTTATGAATATAAGTGTTTGAAGTGTAACAATGAGTTTGAGGCCATGCAGAAATTCAGCGACTCGGCCCTGTCCCAGTGCCCCAATTGCGGCGGGCCGGTGAAAAAGCTGATCTCCCGTTCATCCTTCCATCTCAAGGGAAGCGGATGGTATCTCACGGACTATGCTCAGAAGAATTCTCCCAAGGAGACACATCATAAATCGGAATCATCCGAGAGTACAACGGAGAAGCCTTCGTCTTCTCCATCGACGACGTCAACAACCGAATCGGACTAGGGGCAGATAGTTATGGGACTGACCCATCTCGATGAAAACGGCAAGGTAGTGATGGTCGATGTCGGCAGCAAGGCCGACACCAACAGGGTTGCCCGTTCCCGGGGAACCATTCGCATGAGTAAAGACGCATATAATGCGATCATCACCGACTCGGTCAAGAAAGGCAATGTATTCGCCACTGCAAAGATTGCGGCTATCATGGCTGCAAAGAACACATCGAACACCATCCCCCTGTGTCACCCGCTCGCCATCAACCAGGTCTCCGTGGAATTCTTCCCGGATAACGAAACAGCATCTATCGAGGTCGAGGCCACTGTGAGTGTTTCCGGCAAGACCGGGGTGGAGATGGAGGCCATGCACGCAGCAAGCATCGCCCTGCTCACCATCTACGACATGTGCAAGGCCATCGACAAATCCATGGTGATTGACGGGGTCCGCCTCATGGAAAAGTCCGGCGGCAAGAGCGGACATTTTGTGAGGGAGAA
>ERZ795057.2014-NODE-2014-length-16189-cov-6.438329_pt1 | contig 16189 bp, 14 predicted proteins | sample MGYA00375141_ERZ795057 | MGnify/ENA primary metagenome ERZ795057 (study PRJEB30186, sample SAMN05720163) | activated sludge metagenome | isolation source: Anaerobic digester | place: Hong Kong | collected 2015-01-26 ... | reverse complement strand
TGGGATCTTCGTGAGGATGTCCGAGAAGGAGAATGTCAGGTCTCATTTCTCTGACAGCTCTGAATGCAGCAACAGTTCCTGGAACTGCCTGGTTAACAACGATTGCTTTCATGAGTGGGTCATCGGCGAGACCAACAATCTGAGCGATTGTGGTGTCGACTTCCTGCATGAAGTTGTCTGGGTATGTTACATGCATGATGTAACCGCCATCTTCAACTGCGCCGTATTCCTTAATGAGTTGTTCTGCACCTCTGAGGTCATCTTCACTCTGTGATACTGTTCCTGTTACAACTCCGATATGGAATGGAGCAGCAGCAAACAAAGCAACACTGAAAACAACTAACAACGATAGAATAAAAAGTTTCTTCACAAAAACCAGCCTCCTGTTGAGTTTTATTTGCCTTTCTGGCAAAGATAAGATATTAATATTTTGTCTTTCGCTGAAAAAACTATAATAAATTCATAAAAAAACTATGAAGCTAAGATAAGTGTTTGTTAGATTCAAATAAGTCATTTTTCAATAAAGATTATAGCACTTTTCTTGGAAAAAGCAAATGTTTTTATATAGAACCCTCTTTTAAAATTCAAAAAAGCAAGAATCGTATTAGAATAAGACTGAATTTCTTAAAAGCGAAAAAAACTCGTACATGCAATGAGTTGCACTTGAAAAGTCTTTGATTTCAGAAAATTGAACTTTAACGACAAAAAATCTCAACAGCTTTTTTAGCGATTCTTTCACCGAAAATTTTCGCCCGCTCTTGCTGATCCTGATCGCCGTTCTTAATACACACCGCCCCAAAATGAGTGTAAGGATTTCCGTCTGCCACTCCGGCAGAATACACCAGCATCCCTTTCACCAGCAAATGACCAATCAGATTCATCAGACCAAAATCCGCCCCGCCACCCAAATAATTTTCTGTTGCAAAGACAGCCCCCATTTTCCCGGCCAGTATGGCTTTCAACCCCTTGTCCAAAAAGGTCTTCATTTGCCAGGAAAAGCTTCCCAAATAGGTGGGTGTCCCAAAAATAATACAATCCGATGACTCCATGAAATCAAAATCCGGCTCGGTGATAGACATCATCCGAGTCTCAACCCCATTAACGCATTGCGCCCCTTGTTCGATCAGCTGAGCCACACTTTTTGTGTTTCCCGAAACGCTGTGATAGACTATAGAAAGCTTGATCTTAACCACATCCTTTCAATTTGATTGGGAAGATTATATCATAGTGTTTTGATTTGCTTGCTCAAAGAATGATAGGAAAAATGATTCTTGCAAACGATGATAGAACCTTACAAGACATTTACCTGACCAGTTTTGAACAACCGGTCAAATCGGCAAGCCTACGATAAAAACGAACATCATTCAAAGGCGCAAAAGATTGCGGAAGAATGTGTGGTATTACTGAAAAACGAAGATGACATCCTTCCCATAAAAAAATCAGCGAAAATGGCAGTTACCTGTTAATTTGCAAAACAGCCCCGTTATCAAGGGGGGAGTTCTCATATCCACCCCTTCAAAGTGGATGTTCCGTTAGACGAAATCATCAAATTGGCAATGGATGCTAAGGTTGAATACACCCAAGGCTACGACAGGTCCCACATGCAGATGTCCCAATCACAACCGGCTTATAGAAGCAGTAACCAAAGTCCAGCAAAACATCATCGTGGTTCTATCAAACGGCTCTCCTGTGGAGATGCCATGGATTAATTCTGTGAAAGGGCTTTTGGAAGCCGACCTTGGCGGCCAGGCTTTCGGCAGCGTAATCGCCAACCTTCTGTTTGGTAAGGCCAACCCCTGCGGGAAACTGGCCGAAACGTTCCCGGCACGATTAAACCATAATCCATCTTATTTGAATTTCCCCGGAGAAGGCGATCAGGTGAAATACGCCGAAGGTATTTTTGTAGGCTACCGCCCCCTGTTCCCCTTTGGATTCGGCTTGAGTTATACACATTTTGAATATTCACAGTTACAAGTCAATAAAAGTGAGATAACAGACGATGAGACACGACATGCCTTTAAGAGGGTTAATCAATTTCAGTAAGTGACAGTTTACAGAGGAGATTCTTGAGGGACTTTGGGAGAGTCTGAATCGAAATAAAAATGGGATATTTCATTTTATCTTATGATTGACAGATAGCCCTTTTCTTTGGTGTTTTTGGGGTTCATCTCAGTTCTTTTTTAATGAAAATAAGCCATCGGTTTCTCTTGAACTATTTCAGATGAAAAGATGAAATGGATGCTAAAGAAGAAAAAGCTGAAGATGAAACGGTTATTCTTTTAGGAAGCAATCCTGTTTATGATAGAACGATGTACTATATCGTGTAAATGCATTTGGGAAAAAATACCATTTGTTGAAAAATCTGCTATAATTTGATATCTTCTTAGTGAGGTGAAAAATATGCGTGATTTTGCGTATTCAATAGACAGGGACTATCAACGGGTCATGGATTTTCTGGCTCAAACTTTTGATCCGGATTTGCAGTCATCAAACTGGTTCCCGTCAAGATGGGAGTATATGCATTATCATCCTTATTTTGATAAGAAAAATGCAGATAAGATAAGGATTTGGGAAGCGGATGGGGATATTGTCGCTATCGTGCATTATGAAATGCAGTTGGGAGAAGCTTATTTTGAGTTTCTTCCCGGGTATGAGTTTTTGAAAGAGGATTTGTTTATGTATGCCTTGGATAATTTGTATAAGACAAGTTCGGAAGAGGATAAAGAGTTGATCGCATTTATCAACGAATCGGAGGAAGATCAGGGGTTGACAGATATGGCCGTAACGCGCATGTTTGAGCGTTTGGAAGAATTCCCCCAATGTATGTCAGTTTTTGATATATCTGATAATTCGTTGGATTATTCATTACCCGAAGGATTTTCCGTTTGTTCGTTGGCTGTGGAAAATGATTTAAACAAGGTTTCCAAAGTCTTCTGGCGTGGGTTTAATCATGAAGGTGAGCCGGATATGAAACAGGAACTGGAGGACAGAGAACTGATGCAGTCTGCCCCTAATTTTGATAAGCGATTGAATATGGTTGTCAAAACGCCTGACGGGCATTACGGTTCATATGCGGGTATCTGGTATGAACACTCACGCAACATCGCTTATGTAGAACCCGTTGCAACGGATCCCGATTACAGGCGGATGGGCCTTGGAAAAGCGGCTGTTTTGGAAAGCATCAAAGCGGTCCACTCACTTTACGGTGCAGATAAGGCGTATGTGGGAACCGCCATAGATTTTTATCTGTCTTTGGGATTCAAAGAATTGTATTGCAATTGGGCATGGAAGAAAATTTATTGATGATTCGCTTTTTTGTTTTCATCCATCGAAATAAAAAGGTCAAAGGCATTGCCCCGAGTTTTTAAAGCAATCCATAAGGCCTTACCCATTGCAGCGGAGAAGATTTGCATATCGCCCATTGTTATTTGCGGGGGACAGCTTTCGCATTGATAGCCGTTCCCCTTGAATGTGTTAATGGCTTTTTCGCTAATGATTTTTACGAGTTCTCCGACAGCGAAGACGGCAAATTGATCCACCTGAGCGAATTTGGTTCTAGACATTTCCTCCAGAATCTCTAAAACAAGCTCTTCCGGAAAACTGAATAGAATAGTTCCCCTCAGTTCGCCGGTAATCCCGATTGAGATGTTAATCTTGCTATGAGTGTGAATCTCTTTTACAAGTTGTATATCCCCTTTTATTATATCCCATCCCAACATATTCGTGAAAACATCTTTGGAGGCCGTATATACGGGATTGGTATAGTCAGCTTTCAATATCAACACCTCCTGAGGGTACATACTTTGCAATATTCTGGTCGTCACCAGTGACGTGGTTGATTAGCCAGGTGAGTAGTCTGCCGCTGAAAGCCATGATCAGATCTTCGTTGTATTTGTCCTTGTAGAATTCCTCTTGAAAGGCGTTTATTTCCTGTTTGAAGGAATCGTGAATTCGACGATGCTTTTCGAATTCGGGATAACCGATTTTCGCTTGAAGATCTTCTTCACTTTGAAAATGAACTTGGACGTATTCACCCATGAAATGGAAGGTTTTTTCAATCTCATCCATCTTTTGTTCTAAGGGAGTTGAGTTTCTCAAAACATCGATAAATGCAGACAAACGTCTAAACAATTCTTCGTGCTGTTTATCAACGAGTTCGACGCCTATTTTGTATTGCTCTCTCCATAGCACTGTTATCACTCCCTTGAAGTATATGAGGCATTTTAAATCAAATATTGTTAACGGATTAGTGTCAATAGGGCTTTGTCAAGCATGTCACACAAAATCGAAGGGGTAAAGGTTGAACTGTTGTGTTGTTCTTTGTAAAGATCCGCAGTCAGACCATGTATATACACTGCCAACTGGGCAGCCCGGTGAGCTTCCAAACCCCTGGCGAGATAGGCTCCGATGATGCCGGCCAATACATCCCCACTTCCGCCGCAGGCAAGGCCTTCGTTGCCGGTGGTATTGACGATCAGCTCGCCTTCAGTGGTGCTAATCAGGGTTGTCGAATCTTTTAAAACCACTGTACACCCATTGTCTTGAGCGAAATCTTTGAGAATCTCAAATCGATTTGCCTTGATTTGTTCAATTGTTTTTCCGGTCAGCCTGGAAAATTCACCCATATGGGGAGTCAATATCGTTTGCCCGCCTCTTTTGGCCAATAATTCAAGGGCTTGGGGTGAGGACAATGCGTATAACCCATCGGCATCAATCACCAGGGGTTTTTCAGTGCCCATCATAAAATCACGAACGAAAACCGTTGTCGTGTATGCTCTGCCCATACCGGGACCGATGACGATAGCATCCGAATCTTGAGTGTTTTCAAAGATTTCATCCAGGCTATTCATGCCGTGATAATCATGGGAGGTGTTGATTTGATTCACGATGATTTCAGGCGGGATCGTAAAATATACCGGGTGGTCATAAACGGGAAGAATCCCCTGAACCATGCCGGCACCGCTTTTCAGTGCCCCCATTAGCGTTAGCATCGGGGCGCCTTTATAATGTGCACTGCCGCCGATAACAGCTACACGTCCCATGCTTGATTTATGAGCATCAGGATCGGAAGGGGGGAGGATTTTTTTTGCCGTTAGGGCATTCATCCAATATTTTTCCTGCCATCCGATGGCTTCGGGTGTTTCATTTGAGATACCGATGTACGAGCATTTCAACTTACCGACAAGTTTTCTGGCCGGATAAAAAAACATCCCCGTTTTGGGAAAGGCAAAAGTCACCGTTAAATCCGCATTAAACGGATGGTTAGCCAAAAGGCTGCCGGTGGCGGCATTTATTCCGGTCGGTACGTCTACGGCACATTTGAAGGCATTTGAACAGTTGACCTTTTCCAGAAAGGCATCAACGGACTTCGGGATAGGCCTGTCTAATCCCGTTCCGAAAATGGCATCCACAATCAAATCGTATGAGGGTAATGTGTTTTCCAGTGACTGTAAATCAGTCGTTAAGGTGCATTTTTTCTTGGTCAGGAGACTGAATTGCCTTTTAGCATTTTCGGAAAGCCTTTCCAGTCCCATCGTCATCAGCACGGTACACTCACTGGATAAATCCGTCAATTCCCTGGCCATGCACAAACCGTCCCCGGCGTTGTTTCCTATGCCGCAAAGGACAAGGGTTCTGTGCGGTACACCGGCCATCTCATCCAGAACGGCATGTACAACCGAATGGGCAGCCCGTTCCATAAGAACAATGGCAGGCAGGCCGTTTTGGATGGTTGCTTGATCACAGCGGTTCATTTCAGCAGGGGTTAGTATTTTAATCACAATCACCTCTTAAGAAAATTGACAGTTGTTGGGTTTTTCGTTTCTTCAATTTGGAGGTCTTTTGACTCTTTTTCCTGATCTCATCCATCTGCTTGAAACCCAATACCCGTACTTTTCCTTCCAGATTTTTTTCCTCTGTGATGGTATCCAACACTTCATGAGCTCTGTAAACGACTTCTTTTGGCAAGCCGGCGATCTTTGCTACTTCGATTCCGTAACTTTTGGAAGAAATACCCGCTTCGACCTTGTGGAGAAAAACCACGGCATTATCCTCTTCCAGCACCTTGACGCACATGTTTTTCATTCCCTCGTACAGGTTCGCCAGCTCGGTGAGTTCGTTATAATGGGTGGCGAAGATGGTGTATGAGCCAATCGTATTGTGAAGGTATTCCGACACCACCCAGGCGATGCTGATCCCATCGTATGTGCTGGTTCCCCTGCCCACCTCGTCTAAAATCACCAACGAGTCTTGAGTGGCATTGTTGAGGATGGTGGCGGTTTCGGACATTTCCACCAAAAAGGTGCTTTTCCCCGAGGATAGATCGTCTCTGGCGCCAATACGCGTAAAGATTCTGTCCAGGATTGGCAGATTGGCTTTTGTTGCCGGGACAAACGAACCCATTTGTGCCATGAGGCAGATTAAGGCTGTTTGGCGCAAATAAGTGGATTTACCGGACATGTTGGGTCCGGTAAGGATGATAAACGAGCCGTTTTGATCCAGTGAGATGTCGTTGGGAATGAAATTGTCCTCGAAGCATTCCACGACGGGATGACGGCCATCCTGGATTTGAAAACGGCGATCACGGTTGAAACAAGGTTCACAGTAATTTTTTTCCACAGCGATTTTAGCCAATGAAACAAAAGCGTCTAAACAAGCTAAGGCGTGGGCATTCTCTTTCAGTTGGGGGATAAAGGCAACGGATTGTTCCATCAATCGCCGATAGGCTTCTCGCTCCAGGGTTTCCACCCGTTCGGCTGCCATAGTCAGCTTTTCCTCAATGGGTTTTAAGGCATCGCTAATATAGCGTTCACTGGAGACCAAGGTCTGTTTTCTTTCGTAATCGTCCGGAATTTTTGCGCTGTGGGCTTTGGAGATTTCGATATAATAACCAAATACTTTGTTTTGTCTGATCTTCAGCGTGGAAATGCCGGTTCTTTCCCGTTCGTAGTCTTCCAGCTCTCTTAATTTTTTTGAGCTGCCGGTCAGTAATTCACGATAGTCGTCCAGTTCTTCGTCAAATCCTTCTCTTATGGTTTTACCCAATCCGATTTGACTTTCAGGTTCGTCATAGAGGGCGTTGTTTAAAAGGCGTTTAAGTTCTTCTAAGGGATCCAGTTGCCTGAGGATATCCCCAAAGACCGGTTCATCCGCCAACAGCGCCATGATTCGGGGGATGACTTCCAGTGTCGATCTCAAGGAAACCAAATCAGCGGGTGTGGCCTTTTTATAGGACAGTCTGGAGATGATTCTTTCGATGTCGTAGACCTCGTCCAGGGCCTTTTCCACTGATAAAAGCAACCACTCGCCATCTATCAGTTGACGGACATGGTCGAGCCGGTTTGTGATTGCTTCAAGACTTCTCAAAGGTGATAACAGCCATTCTTTCAGTTTTCGCCTGCCCAACGATGTAACCGTTCTGTCGATGACGTTGAACAGACAGCCGGAACGTTTTTCTTTGGCATCACCGATCAAATCCAGGTTTTCAACCGTCGTGTTATCAATGAGCAGCCGCTGCTGGTCATTCATGTAAACGGGTCGGCTTAAATGTTCAAAGGCATCCATGTGCTGATAATCTAAATATTTTAAAGTGGCCCCGTAGAGGGCACAGGCATCAGTGGGAAGCTCCAGGAATGTGATATCGCCCACCTCAAACACTCTTTTTAATTGATTCACCGCTTCATCGTGATTGTAATACCATTTGGGAAGGGGTTCAGTGTAAAGACCTCTCAACTGTTTTTTTAATTGCCGAATGGCATGTTCATCCTCAAATCCTTCGGGATAAAGAAGTTGAACGGTTCCAAATTTTTTTACGATGTCTTCGATTTCCGCCCACGATTTTCTTTGAAACACCATGGAACCCCCGGTTGAGATATCCAATAACACGCAAAAATAGGCGTTGCCGGACTGCATGGCGGATGCCATATAGCTGTTGGTTGTTTCCTGGAGAATAGAATCTTCGATGACAGTTCCGGGTGTGACCACCCGGGTGACTTCACGCCGAACGATTCCCGTTGCCTGTTTGGGATCTTCCACCTGATCGCAAATGGCGACCTTGAATCCGGCCTCCACCAGTTTTTTTAGATAGTTTGTGAGTGCATGATGAGGGATTCCCGCCATGTCATTGCCATTTCGATGGGTTAATACCAGCTGTAAAACACGGGAGATCCGTTTGGCATCTTCAAAAAAGGCTTCGTAAAAATCCCCAAGCCGAAACAGTAATATGGCATCGAGATAATGTGATTTGATGTCCATATACTGTTGCATCATAGGGGTAAGCTTCTTGTCAGACACCTTTTACACCACCTCTCCATAAAGGGGACCGGCTGAGACCCGGTGAATTTTCACTTTTTTCCATTCACCGATCTCTTTTGCATCGGCTTCAAAAATGACGATCTTGTTTCTGGATGTTCTGCCGTAGATCAGGTGTGGTTTTCTGGGCAGAACAGCCTCACCGATCACGTCCACCACTTTATCCTGATACATTTCATTGACGGTGCGGTTCATTTCTTTCTGAATATCCAAAAGATAGTTTAGCCTTCTCTTTTTTTCTTCCAAGGGAACATCGTCTGTCATGTTCTGCTCGGCAAGGGTTCCCTTGCGTGGCGAATAAATGGCCAGGTTGACCTTCTCATAGCCCACTTCTTTGACCAGATTGACGCTGTCCATAAAGTCTTCTTGTGTTTCACCAGGAAAGCCGATAATTAGGTCACTGGTGAGTGAGACACCGGGCAGGCCCTTTTTGATTTTATCGATTAGTTCCAAATACTGGGCTCTGGTGTATCTTCTGTTCATGGCCTTTAAAATACGGTCACTTCCCGATTGAACCGGCAGATGAATGGATTGTGCAAAATTGTCTGCCTGTGCCATGACGTCGATGACCTTGTCTGAAAAGTCGGAAGGGTAGGAAGTCAAAAACCAAATGCGCTGCAACCCGTCTATTTGAGAAACGGCTTGAAGGAGATTGGCAAAGGTTACTTTTTCATCCGCCACATCCAAACCGTAGGAGTCCACATTTTGTCCCAACAGGGTGATTTCTTTATACCCGTCTTGTGCCAGCTGTCGGCATTCGGCAACGATATCATCGAAGGGACGGCTTAGTTCCCTTCCCCGTGTATAGGGGACGATGCAGTAAGAACAGAATTTATTGCACCCGTAGGAGATGGTGACCCATGCGTGATGGGAGGGATTTCTCATCGCCGGGGTGTGATGGTCAATCTCATCCAAAGTATCTGAAAAATCGAGAAATCTTTGCCCGTTTACAGCTTTAAGAGCGTTTTCTTCAATTCGGGTGATGGCACGCGTTCCGAAAACGAAATCCACACCCTGTCTTCTCAACAAAGCCTTTTTTTCTTTATCTGCGACACAGCCACAAACACCCACTTTAATCTTTCTGCCTTCTTCTCTTTTCATCTTGTTCAGCCTGCCGATAAACGCATAGGCCTTTTCTTCGGATTTCTGTCTGACAGCGCAGGTGTTGACCAACACCACATCCGCCTCATCCAGAGTGGTAATTTCATGTCCTTTTTGTACCAGGATGCCTTTCATGATCTCCGAATCGTTGACATTCATCTGGCATCCGTAAGTTTCAAAGTAAAATTTCAATTTTTTTCATCCTTTCATTTTCATTGAAGCATCATATACGATTATTGACGTAGAAACAGCCACGTTCAGTGAATCACATGAGCCACTCATGGGTATTTTTACAAGCATTCCGGCGTGGTGATACCACTCTTTGCTGATTCCGTAGCGCTCAGAACCCGCCACAAAAGCTACTTTTGACGGGTACGCCATGTGATGGTATTCGGTTTGTGCATCGGTATCCGTCAAGACGATGCCGATATTATTTTCTTCAAGCCAACGGATGGTTTCCGCAACCTCTTTTTCCACAATGGGAATAGTGAAAACGGCACCCTGACTGCCCTTAAGGACCTTTGGATGGGTTAGGCGTGCCCGTCGGTTACAGATGATGACCGCTTGTACCCCTGCGCCGTCGCAGCTTCTCAGGATTGTTCCAATATTTCCTGGGATTTCTACACTGTCGAGAATGACATACGCACTTTTGGGTGCAGGTAAAATATCGTTGAAATCATAGTGCGGAAGAGAGCAAACCGCCAGCAATCCATCCGGTTTTTTGTATTCGCTGATTTTCGAAAAGACTTTGTCGGAAACCAGACAGCGGTCATAAGGGCCTTCCTGTTCGATGAGTATATCTGCTAATTGATAAGCGTCTGCAGACAAAAACAATTGGGGAGAGAAAAACACTGCATCGATTTCCAGTTTCTTTTCCATGCATAATTGAACGCCCCAAAAGCCCTCCACTACCATCAAATTACGGGGATTGGATTTGGTGTTTTTGATGATGGATTGCACCTGCTTGATTCTGGGATGCTTCATTCCGGTGAATTTCAATTTGCCTTTGTATTTTTCACCAAAGCGTTCGAGGATGTCATCCGTTGAGGAGTTCTCTATAAACATGCCTTGACACGCAATGCCTTTTTCGGTGAGATGACGGTGTGAATCGTTTGATGAGCGGGAAAATACGGGATGAATGTGTAATCTGGAATGTCCCATAAGATGATGCCGGCATATTTCGACACTTCCAATGATCCCCAGTCGGCTTCCAGGTTGATCACAGCGGCGGCATTCAATGTCATCGCCGTAATGATCTCCTCCGGTGTCATTTTCAACTTCGAGGAAGCCAGATGGGCGATGATCGTCGGGTCGCTGATGGTGCATGAGCCGGGGTTAAAATCGCTTGCCAGTGCCACAGCGGCACCCGCATCGATGAGTTTTCTGGCGGGGGCAAATGGTTTGCCCAAGAAAAAGGAAGTTCCGGGAAGCAATGTGGCGATGGTGCGGCCCTTAGAGAGGTTAAGGATGGACTCATCTTGAATACAAATCAAATGATCTGCGGAATGAGCATGAAGTTCACTGGCCAGGGAGCTTCCTCCGATATCTTTGATTTCATCAGCATGAAGCCTGATTTTAAAGCCGTTTTTTATTGCTGCCTCCAGATATCGTCTTGATTGTTCAACTGTAAAAACACCGTCTTCGGTGAAGATGTCGGCAAACAACTCCCCTTCAAAGGTTTTTCTCACTTGAGGTAACATTTGCTCGATGATCATTTCCAAATAAGAATCGTAATCTGCGAATTCAGGAGCCAGGGCATGGGGTCCCAGGAAAGTTTTCACGACCTTTTGACAGCCTAATTCCTCTATCTTCTCCAGGGCTTTCAGCTGCTTGATTTCCGAATCGGTGTCTAATCCGTAGCCGCTCTTTCCTTCGAAAGCCACCACGCCTTTTCGGAACATTTCATTGGCAAATTTCAGATTAAACTCGATTAAATCATGAATAGAGGCCTTTCTGACGGCTTTTGTAGTGTTAACAATTCCCCCACCTTTTTGCATGATCTCCATATAGGACAATCCCTGCTGACGCATAAAGAATTCATCATGTCGAAAACCGTAAAAGGGGATATGCGTATGGGGATCGATAAATCCGGGTGTGGCAACCAGATCATCTGCACAGATGATATGGCCTTCAAAGTCCGCCGGCAATTCCAGATTATGCCCCATTTGTTCGATGATACTGTTTCTCACCAGTATATCCATGTGTTCATGTATGGAGAGCCGTCCCATGTCTTTGCCTTTTTTGGCTTTGTTACCAATGGGAGAGGCAATTTGTTTGATATTTTTAATCAGAAGATCCAAGATGATCAACTCCTTTTGATCTTACCTGAGATATTATAACAAATTAAGAAAGATCTGGGATAGTTGATGGGTTTAAAAGGCTCGCAGAAACAAATCCGTTATGGATAAAAAGGGTCAAACGGTTCAAACAATGTGTGAAACCCGTTTGTCCTTCCATGAGCCTTTGAAATACACCACACCCATAACAATAAATTCGGCGATTTCTGAGGCGATAAAGCCAAACCAGATCCAGTATATGCTCAGGTTGAGCAAAGAGACCGTGATATATAGAAACGGGAGTTGTACGCACCAGCGTGATACGATTGCCGAGATAAGAAACGGCAGGTTATGACCGGCACCGGAAAAGCCCGAACCCCATCCGAAGGCAATTCCCAGGAAGATATAGGACGGGATGATGATTCTCAGCATGGGGATTCCCATTTGAATCACATTCTGATCAACGGTGAATATCATCATGATATGTTTGGCAAAAATAAAGGTTAGAAGGGATATGGCAATCATGAATACAGATCCCAAACCGGCGGCGTATTTGGTGGTTTTAATGGCACGCTCTTTCAATTCAGCACCCAGGTTCTGTCCGACGACGGTGCTGCTACCCATAAAAAGGCCCAATAAAGGCATGATAACGAACCCTGACAATCTTTGGCCGATTCCCAGTGCTGCAACAGCGGTAGTTCCGTAAATGGTAATGAGTTTGAGAATGATCAGGTTGGCGGAATTTCTAAAAAGCACTTCTATCCCGGTGGGCAAACCAATGGTCATGAGTTTTTTATCGATGGGAAAATCAAAACGGAACAATCCCCGAAGCGAAGGCCTAATTTTTCTTTTTTTGGAGAACAGAGCAAAAAGGCCAAAGACAAAGCCTACACTGATGGAAATAACCGTTGCCAAAGCCGCTCCCAACACCCCCAAACCCATGCCGGGTATGTTCAACAGCGGAATTTGCTCGAAGATAAAGATCGGATCCAGAACGATATTCAAACTGGCTGAAACGAACATGAGGATCATGGGGGTTTTCGAATCGCCCACACATCTTAAGGAAGTATAAATGCTGTAGGTCGTGTACATTACCGGCAAAAAGAAGATTCTCAAATACCCGTAATCCAAGGCATCCTTTTGAACCATAGGATCATCTGTGAAAAAGCCAATCAGCGGTTTCATGAAGACCAGCAGGATGGCCATGGCGATCAGCGAAACGAACATTTTAAACGTCAAAGTCTGTTCGATACATACTCTTGTTCGATCATAGTTTTTTGCCCCGAAATTCTGTGAGATTAAAGAGACTGAACTGGTTCCGATGATTTCGTTTAAAACCTCAACCAGCCAGAAAATACCGGTTAAAATGGTAACAGCTGCCAAAGCCTCCGGTGAAATCCTCCCGATCCAAGCCATGTCGGCCAGATCATACAAGGTTTGGGCTGCAAACCCCAACATGGTGGGGATGGACATGTATAAAATGTTTTTCAACAAACTGCCTTCAGTTAAATTTCGTTCCATAAATTCTCCTTTGTAGGACTTTAAACAAGTGCCGAATGAGATTATACTATATTTCTCAAAAAAAGGTATGACATATGCTATCCTTTTTCGATAATAATGAGCAAACCTTAAAAAAAATTCATCTTTCTCGCAAAAATAAAGTGTATAATGATAATACTAATTCTTTTAAGGAGGAGATTATTCTATGAAAAGATTGATCTTAACTGCCATTGTTATGATGTCTTTGTTATTCGTTTCAACCAGTTTTTCAGTTGATTGCAAGTTTAACGATATTCATGACAGCGTATATGCTTACGCCATTCAGGGATTATTTGAACAGGGGGTTGTTGAAAACGGGTACGAGTTTTACCCACAGGAAGAATTGACGAAAGATGATGCCGCAGCATGGTTAGTAAAGGCATTTTTCCTTGCTGAGATCGAACCCATGTATATTGAGGAAGAAGTGGAGAAAAAGTTTGAGTATTCAAATGGACTGGGAGTGATAAATGAAACTTTTACAGTCCCCTCTTTTAAAGATACCAAAGCAAATGAGAATGAACGTTATATTGAAGGCTTGTCAGCCGCCAGAATTGTTGAACCGGCTGATGCATTTACACCAGATTCAGGAATTTCAGGTGTTGATTTTGCCACAATGATGGGTAAGATTGTGTTTGGGATTGATTGTGAAAAGCCTTTGGAAATGCTGGAACAGCAACTAGTGGCTTATCCGATTGAATTGCTTTATGCTGAAGAAAACCTTACCCGGGAACAAGCAGCGGCAATTCTTTTTAGCGTTATTGGAGATTCAAGATTTAAGACAGTAACGACGCTGATCACTGCAGATATTCATGGACACGTTGAACCCTACAAACCCAGTGGAGCAAAGTACTTCATCGGGGGTATGGCTAAGATGGTCGAATATGTCAAGCGAATGAGAGAAAGACAATCTAATCTCTTAATGCTGGATATAGGAGATGCGCCCTACAATACCAACGTGGCAAATCTGTTTGAAGGCGAACCGGTGATGAATATCATGAACATGATGGGCTATGATGCCATGGTACTGGGTAATCATGATTTTGATTTCCCGTTTGATGTTATGGAGCGGAATGCGTCCATAGCCAATTTCCCTTTCCTTTCAGCCAATACTTATCATGACGCAGGCTATCCGGACTTTTTAAGTCCTTATGTGTTTGTAGAAATCGATGGCATTGTTTTTGCTATCATTGGTTTAACGGATGATAGTAGTGCCTGGTATACCCATCCGAGAAATGTGGAAGGCATTGTCTTCATGGATCATTTTGATGCCGCAGAAAGATATGTCAATGAAGTAAGAGATGTTGCCGATGTTGTCATCGGATTGGTTCACTGCCATGGAGACAATGGAAAAATAACCGAACAGGTTGAAGGCTTTGACTTTGTCCTTGGCGGTGGAAATGATATCGTTGCTTTCCCAAAGAAAATGGGAAACAGTTATCTGGTTTCAGCCGGTAAACATGCAGAAATGATCGGACAACTAAACATCAATTTCTGGAACAACGAAATGATCGGAGTCAATTTTTCGAATGTGTTCATGTCTGAAAATCTCAAAGAAGATCCGTTTGCGAAATTGTTGGCAGATAAGTATTTGTCCGCTATGGATGAGAAGCTGAACAATGTAGTAGGTGAGTCAGAAGTTAATTTAGATGGAGAGCGTTCAACGGTCAGATTAAAGGAATCCAATTTGGCCAATGTCATAGCAGATAGTCTTATCGCCTTAACCAATGCGGATGTGGCTATTCAAAATGGCGGTGGTGTCAGGGCAAGTATCGAAAAGGGAGAAATTTCAATAAAGGACATTTACACCGTTCTTCCTTTTGACAATACAGTAGTTGTTGTCGAAGCAACGGGAAAAACAATCTGGGAAACACTTGAACATGGTGTGTCTTGGTATCCCTCTGCTGCTGGTGGTTTCTTGCAAGTCTCAGGGATGTCATATACCTTCGATGCGTCAAAAGCACCGGGCGAACGCATACAATCTATCACGATCAAAGGAGAACCTATTAACCTGGATAAAAACTATACGCTTGCTGCCAATGACTTTTTAACCGGCGGCGGAGACCTGTTTACCATGTTGGTCGGATGTAAAGAAGTATTGAGAACCAAGCATTTCCTCAGGGATGCCTTTAAAGAATATCTTCAGGATGTAGAATTGATTGCCCCTGAAATCGAGGGAAGAATAACAATTCTAAACGAAGCTGAATAAAGGAAGTTGATTATGCTTAAAAGCGGGGTTCTACCCCGCTTTTTTTTTGAGTACCAATTTTTGATGAAAACTTACGAAAAAAGAGTTAAAATGCCAGAAATTGAAATGGCTGAATAAACGAGAAAACCAGCCATCAGATAGTTGAAGACCTTTCCGTATCGGCTGAAAAAGCGGTTGAACAACGATCCAAACCAGCCCCAAAGCGAAACCGATGAAAAAGCCACCATGCCCATACTGACAGAAAAGAGGATAAACACCCAATTCGAGTCAAAGAATGGTAGAATGAAATTGGAAGAGACCGTCAAGGCAAAGATCACGCCTTTGGGGTTTAGAAATTGCAGCAATACCCCGGAAGGATAAGAGATAAGTGCTTTGTTGGCGTACCCTTTGCCGGTTGTTCCGCTATCATTTTCTTTTTCGGGTTTGATGATGACCCAAGCCAGATAAAGCATGTAAAGGGCACCAAGCGGGCCAACGATTGATTTGAAGAACGCAACGTTTTCAAATAAAAACAAATTGAAATAACAACTGATGAAGACCAGGAATGAAACACCGGTCAACACTCCCAGCATAAAATCAAGGGTTTTTCTGTAACCGTATCGTTGAACATGTGTCATGGACATGATGTTGTTGGGCCCGGGGGTATACATGACGATGGCGACATATGAAATAAAGGCCACAAAATCGAACACGGTCTCACCACCTGTCTTTTCAGTTGGTTGAGTATAACAGAATGAAGCGAAAAAAATAACAGGAG
>ERZ795057.2011-NODE-2011-length-16202-cov-6.060940_pt1 | contig 16202 bp, 10 predicted proteins | sample MGYA00375141_ERZ795057 | MGnify/ENA primary metagenome ERZ795057 (study PRJEB30186, sample SAMN05720163) | activated sludge metagenome | isolation source: Anaerobic digester | place: Hong Kong | collected 2015-01-26 ... | reverse complement strand
ATCTTGGTTTTCATGCCATAACAAAAAACCGGGAATATCCCGGTTGATTATTTTTGTGAGATTATTGACTTTAACTAAACTTGGGCCTGTACTCTGTCGATTCTTTTGACAAGTCTTGATTTTCTTCTAGCGGCCTGATTTTTGTGGATCGTTCCGATTTTCGCCGCTCTATCTATCGCAGAAAAAGCTTTAGGGAGCATTTCGTTGGCTGTTTCCACATTGCCCTCTTCCAAAGCCCTGTTGATCTTTTTTGTCAGATTCTTAAATTTACTTTTGTAAATTTTATTCTGCATCTTCTCTTTTTGGGATCTCTTGACCCGTCTCATTGCTGATTTATGCTGTGGCATTCTTCTACCCCCTTTCTTAGTTCACAGAGCGTATTCTACCATGCATTTTGAGAATTGTCAAATCTTTCAATATTGCATGATTGAAAATATTGTTCATTTAAAAGATGACAAGGTTTTCAATTTCTGCTTTATAAACAATCATTTTATTTATCATCAGCTGGGTGGAGGTGTTTGCTCGTTTGAACGCAGAAAGGGGTAAGTGTGGTATAATTCATGTTCGGTTATTTGCCAAATGGCGTCAAAATCCCATTCTGGTTCAAAGGTTTCAAGTTTTTTCATATGGGTTGTATCGGTTCCCTCTGAGCCAAATGAACAGTCAATTCCCGATGACTCGATATCCCAGAAGCAGTGGCTGATTGTACCGGCATTGATGGCGGCAAAACCACCGCAATAGTAATCTTCTTTTGATACCTTTCCCGTTGAATAGCAATTTAAAATCCTGGCGGTATCTTTGACTTGACCAACAAACCCCCCGATAAAGTTGAGCCCGGCGATATCACCCGTGGAATAACAATTGTCCAAAACGGAGAGACCTTCAATACTTCCGGCAAAACCGCCTAGATACTCCGATTCTTCAATGTTACCTGTTATTGAGATATTGGAATAGCAAGCTGAGATTTGCATGCTCGAAATTCCCATTCCGATAAAACCACCGGCGTATTGGTGTTTGACTGTGATGCTTCCGGCTGAGGAGGAGTTTTTCACTTGGCTTTCTTGACCGTAGCCTATCAACCCACCTGTGTGTATGCCTCTGGATGAGTTGGTACTGTTGATGTGGCCTTTGAAATGACAGGAATCCATTTCAATATTGGATAAAATTCCCACAAGCCCGCCGATTTTCTGGCCATCACTGGTAATTGTTCCCTCTGTGTTGATCCGGTACAATTTACCGTTGAGAAATGAACCGGTTAATCCGCCTGTATAATCGCTTTGGCTCTGTAGACTCAAGCTTTTAATGCTGATTTCAGTGAGGGTTGCATGATGCGTTCGACCGCTGAGGGCTCCGGTATACTTCATTCCGTTTATTTCAAACGAATCCAAGGTGATGTCTTGAACGGTAGCTCCTTCAATATAGCCGAATAAACCGTTGCCATCCGTGTTCCTGTTGAGATGTAAATTGCTGATCGTATGCCCATTACCAGAAAATTCTCCTTGAAAGGGTTCGGTGAAATCTCCAATGGGTAGCCATCCATGGCTGTCATAGGCTTCCGAGGAAGCATATGTCTCATAGTCTTGAGTATTTGAAGACAAATCAGTGGTTAAACAGAAGCAGCTGCACGGATAGTCCCGGATGCTGCTGAGTTGTTGCCAAGTTTCTATCTGATAAGGATTTTCATGTTCACCAGTTCCTCCAGTAAAAGGGGTATTATCCGTGGTGAAAGAAGACACTTCACTGGTATTTGTGGCACCGTAAACATCTATTGCCTCTACCTTCCAATAGTAGGTTGTGTTTTTCAGAAGTCCTGAGAGAACGGTTTTTGTTTCACAAATTGGTCCCTTTGCCAATGCTAAATCATTGTAATCCGTTCCCAAGTACAAGTTGTAAGAAGCAGCGGATTGAGCACTTTCCCATGTTATAACGGGATTTTTCGGTATATCGTGTTCTCCATCATAAGGCGTGGCGGGGTTCGGACACCCAGGGGTGTTGATGGAAAGCGTGGCAGTTTTCGTGCTTTGGCAATAGGCATGGGTGTCGGAAGCCTGCAAGGTGATGAAATAGCGTGTGTTTAGTTCTATATCATGTTCGATGGCGATGAAAGAAGCATTTGTTGGTCTTGTTTGCGCTGTTTGACAATAAGTTTGGCTGGCGATTTCACTTTGACTTGCCTCATGCGTAAACAATCTTGCGATGTCTCCATGAGAAAAAGATCCGTAGATTCTTATCTCATCCAGTTTGGCATGTGCCAATATCTTTTCGATTGGATTCGTCTGTGTTCGATGATAATACAAGTTGGCACCCTCATGTTCCTTCAAGCCGTCGATGGTATTATCGCAAAGGCTATTGGTTACTTGCGTTCTTTCGGCATCGCTTATCTCGCTGGTTGTCCCCGGTATCATTTGAGCGTACCAATAATGATCATTTTCATTGATAATTCGACTATGATTATCGACATAAATTCCACCGCCGGAACAGGCATCATTTTGTGTGATTAGATTTTCAACGATTCTAACAATGGCCGGATGATCCGGTCTCCCTTTCAGATAGATTCCCCCGCCAAAAGTTGCCGTGTTATCTATGATTTTATTGTGATGGATATTCACAGGATGCTGGTTTTCGGTTATTGGGGATGAAGTGTAATCGATGCAAATTCCACCACCGTAATGACCGTTGTTTTGGGTGATGAGGTTATATCTGATTTGGGGGCATCCACCCAGGATTAGGATTCCTGAGCCAGGAAGGGTATGTTGGCGTGTGATCGTCAACCCTTCGATAACGGTTGTTTGGTCAGCTTCATTTAAAAGAATGACATACTCACATTGTCCGGCTCCCTTGATGATAGTGGTTTCTCTGATAGATTGATCAGCAGGATTCAGACTTTTCAGGTGAAGATTTTTACTTGAAAAATCAATCGATTCTTCATAAGTTCCTGGCCAAACCACAATGGTGTCACCATCCTCTGCCTGTTCAACGGCATTTTGAATAGTGCTAAAGTTCCAGTTGACCCCTTTCATTACAACGAGGGCCTCTAATGGCGTGGTATCCACCGGTTTATTCTGAAAACTTTCAAGAAAGGCCCCATCAGACGATTGAACGGTGCCTTTAGTGTACCGAATATGGACAGTGTTATTCAGGCCTACGGCGTGTTTTAAAATTAGGTTGAGAATATTTGGGTTTGCCGGTTTGAGATTTGCTCCAGTGATTTCATTTTCAAAACCATTCACCAGGATTTGGAATTGTTGGAATTGGTTATCAGACAATGCTTTCATCGGTCTGTCAAAGGTGATGATGATTTGTTCACCGGTATGATCCATTTGAATAGCTTGAATGTTTGGTTCAACGGGATAAAGGGTGTTCGTGACGGGGAAATGGGTAACGCTTTCCAAATAAGCCCCGTTTTCAGCCTGAATGGTGCCTTTGGTATAAGAAAAGGAAACGGTTTGCCCGAAAACAACCGGATGGCTATCGTTGATGCCAATCAGATATTGGCTGTTTTCTGTAGAATGGCGGTTGAGGGTTTGGATCGACTGTTTTTGACCATCCACTCGAACACTGATTTGGTGGATGATATCCTCGCCGGGAATGGTCATCTCTTTGTCAAAGACGATAGCAATTAGAGAACTAGAAGTGGCATGTGCCGTTAACGGTACAATGTTAGCCTCCTTGATAAGAGGTGGGGTTCCTGGTACTTGATTTGCCACTTTAAGGTTTGTGTAGGCTTGTAAAAATGAACCGTCTGCGGACTGGATGTTGCCGGGTTGGTAGGTAATGGCAAGACAATCCCCATGTTCGATTTTTTCCGATAAACAAAGTTGGTATTGATTATCTATTCCTGGCATGAGACTGATATCATTGATGTTAATGAGATGCTCTTGCCTTTTTTCGTTTGTTTTTTCAGGTGTTTTGATTATTTGATATTGGTTTTGTTTGCCCGATGGATCTGCCATGGCTTTATCGTATGTGAGTACAATGCGGGTGCCTTCCCGGTCGGTTTGAGCAATGGTTTGGACAGGGGGGGCGATGGATTTTGTTTTAAAGGTCCACTGAGCGCTTTGGCTGCTTTGACCTGTTTGACTGTCAATGGCTTCAATTTGCCAGTAATAATGGGTAGAAGCTTTTAGTGTGCGGTTCAATTGATAACTTTTTCGTTCTAATCCGGTTGCAAGAATGTCCAATTTTTTTGGATCAGAGGACAGATAAACATTATAACGAACAAGCCGTCCTTTGGGATCATGATCCCATTGTAGCGCTGGCGGGTGCAAAGGGTCGATTTGGGAACTGGTATCAGTAGGGGACGGACTGGTTGGAATACCAAGTCCGTTTGCTGCGGTCACAGTAGTGAAGGTGTTGGTTTGGGTTCGGGTGGCGGCTCCGTGTTCGTCTTTAACAAGAATAAACCAGTAATAGGTGTGCCCTTCTTTAATATCTTTGGGCTGATAGGTGTTGGTTTGTATTCCTTGTGGCGTTAGGTTTTTAACCGTATGAGAGAGGGTGTCCATAAAGACGTAATAGTTAAAAAGGTCTCCGTCAAGGTCGATACTTTTACTCCAGTTGAGGGTAATGGAGGTGGCAATCTCAGTTGCGTTTTCGATTGGATTGATTAATTCAGGTTGTGTGGGTGGGTGATTGCCTATTTTCACGAGCGAGTTTCCCACTATACTATTTCGGTTGGTATCGGCACTGGCTATAATTGTCCAAATGTAATGGGTGCTTGGTTTGAGGTTTATAAAACAGTAGTCTGTTTGTGTGGTCGTTACTTCCAATACCTGCCGTAGTGTTTGGGTATCATCAGAAACCCATGGCTGCTGTGACATGTCTTCAGTCTTGATCTTCTCGTTGACGATAATCCGATATTCGATGGGGTTGAAGGGGTAGAGGGGGTCTATGTATTCGTTCCATTCCAATTCAAAACCCGTTTCCGTAATTTTTCTAACCATGAGTGACGAATCGGAAAAACATGATGCGGGGTTTTTTGGTCGGGGTAAACTATCGGAGTGAACAGTAAACATCCAAACAGGCGATGCCAACTGTGTCCCATCATTCTGACAGGCTGTGACCTGCCAATACCAAATGCCGGGTTGTAAATCAGGGAGGAGAAAACAGCAGTCTTTTGTTTCGTAAGAAAAGCTGTGTTGAAGTTCCTCTAAAGCCTGCGTATATTGAACATGATAAGTGATGTCGACTGACTGCGATTCACAACAAGGAGTCCACCTGGCGTAAATGTCTTTGTTATCAACATATTCACATTGCAAAGGATAAAGGTTAATCGGTTGTTTCAATACATTTTGTGGCCATTTTGGAAGGCATGATACTACAAAAATAAGTGATACCGTTAAAGAGAAAATAATAATAAAAAGCTTGTTCACAAAATCCCCCTCATTGCTATTTGATATGAAATTGTTGATTTGATTGAACGCTATTTATGCCAGTCCGTTTAAACGGTTTAACTCCTCTGCAACCTGTTGTGCCTGCTGGCCGGTTACCCCTTCGGGTATAGGAATGTTGATGGTGTATGTCCTAGGCCCGGTTCGGTCAACAAATTCATAGGTGACTTGAAGATGCTCATAGGGTTTTTTATCGTATGATGCGCCGGCTAGTTTCGAAAGGGGTAAATCCCAGCTGTGATACTGTTTGTTCAACAAAACCCCTTTTGTAAGAATCAGAACGGTTACTGCTTCGTCTTTTCGGAATCTTCTGATGAAATATGGGACGACAAAGGCCGCCAAAGCATACAGAAAAATTAAACCCAGCATGGTCAAAAACATGGCGAGTTTGCCTTCTTCGGCAAAGATGACGAACATCATAAATATGATCACCGTCATCACGCTAAGCACGATGAACGCAAGGGTTCTTTCACCGGTACGAAATTGGTCGTCTTTCTCCATGAATGCCTTCCAATTTTCCGCTGAATAATGCCACTGAGCCAGATAGTTTTGATCCTGCAAGGCGAACTCGATTGATCGGCTTCTTTTTCTGAAGATAAGGGTGCAGACCAAGCATACAATGGCCAGAAAAAAACTCAAGAACAACAAAGGCGGCGCACTGTCGCCCAGGATGTCAAACAATTCGATAATCACGGGCATCATGACTGCAAAAACCAACGTTAAGACAAGAAAGACCCGGTATATCGTTTTTTGTCTGTTTTTAATCATTTTAATCGCCTTCCCCTTTTTGTTCTAAAGAACAATCTTTTTGTTTTCTGGCATTTTTCATCCGATAAAGTCGTTCGTCCGATGTTGAAAAGGCATCAGTCATGCCGTTTTGAAGCGAACAGTGACCGTAGGAAAAACTGAAATCATATCGTTCAACGGTTTGTGTCATCATTTGCCGGATTTTTTCAACTCTAGCGATCGCCGTTGTTTCACTGCAGTTTTTCATCACGATCAAAAATTCGTCTCCACCGATTCTGATCAGCATATCTTCAACTCTCAGCAATTCAAGGGCCTTTTGAGTAAAGGTTGTCAACACCCAGTCGCCTTCCGCATGGCCGTAAATATCGTTGATCATCTTAAAGTCATCAAAATCCAACAGAACCAAAATGTCACTCGTTCCCGGTTGAATTTTTTCCAAGACGTTTCGGTTAAAAGCCCCTGTTAATGGATCTCTCATGGCTTTGCCGTTTGCGATCATCAAACTTCCGTAAGTATTTCTAAAAAACTCAACCAACAAAAAACCGATGGATAATACCGTAATAATGATACCGAATCGGATCATATAGATGAAATTTAGTGCGAAGATCACCTTCAGCATATCATTAATGGCGCATAAGGCTAATATAGTTGCGGCGAAAATAAAGGCGCTGTCTCGTTTTAAATAGATCTGAACGGTTGCAAAAAGAACCATCGTAAACAAAACAAACAAAGCCATACCGTTGAAGTTTCTTACAATGTTGAAATCCGGGAGAAAGATGAAAGTTCCAATAATGATACCGACGATCCATCGAAATCCTTTCGAAAACCTTTTCTTTCCATAGAGATAGTATTCTACTCCTTGAAGAAGCATTAAGCCACTGAAATAAAGGCTGCTGAAAATAATCTTTTTAAAGATAAGAAATACGGTCGGATTTCCTGAATAGATCCGGTAGGGATAGTCTAGCAGGTAAACGCCAACGAAGACCATTCCTAAGGCAAAAGAATAGTGGAATCCTTTTTTTTCCGGTATTCCCAATCCCAATGCAAATAATACGAAAGCCAGAGTAACAGAGGCTCCGATGGAAAACAAATAGACGTCATTTTCCAAATAATGGCTAATGGCTACTCTGTCCAAAACGTCCTTTTGATAGGCCAAATATGGCAATGTATTGATGCCATGATCTGAGACGGTATAAATTTGTATTTCAAGTGAATTTTGGTTTTTTAACAGTGCTGAGTCAAATACCACCATGAGTGTTCGATTCCAAATATTGGCCGTTTTCGTTTCCTCGTCGTTCAGTTTTTTGATCATTGTGCCATTAAGGGATATTTGATATCCGTAAGCGGAGAGGTCACTGATGACAAGCGTATCTGCTTCAACAAACCCGAATTGTTTCCGGTAAGTATAAACCCCTTCTTCCCCTATCGGTTGATAATAGGGTATTGCTACGGTCTGTTGTTTACCATTATGAAGAATCTCCCATTGACCATTCAGGGTAAATCCTGCGGGTTGTTTGAGATACGTAAGAGAAGAAACCAAAACCGTAAATAGTCCAACGGCTATTGCGATTGATAAAAACATATGCAGATTATGATGCTGTTTCATTTCCAATAGTGAGAATTTACTGGTTTTAGAGATTACCGGCACCTATCCTTTTTCTAACATGATATTGATTTTATCATAATTTCACTGATAGAGTATCAAAGCCGATGTGGGATTTAGGGTAATGGTTCCGGTTAACGAATAAAGAACCGTTGTTCCGACTGTTTCAGAATCCGCCGCCACGTGCCAAATCCCCTGGGGCAAGCTGTATTCTGCTTCTCCCGTACCACCGTTGAAGATCACAATGATCTGTTCCCATGAATCGGCTGAAACCGTCCCATTGATGGCAAACGCTACCACCCGTTTGTTGTTGGAAGGAAGTATTTCAACGGCCTTTCGGATATCCTCCTGGGTTCTCATTCGGAAAGCGGGATGGGCTTTTCTCAAGGCGATGAGTCCTTTGTAATAATTGTAGACATCTAAAAACTCACCTTTTCGGGTGTAATCCAGTGCGTTGACACTGATAGGAGAATTGTAGGAATTACCGTCATTTTCCTTGGTTCGGCAAAATTCCTGTCCAGCGTGAATGAAGGGAATTCCCTGAATGGTCAGCAGGATTGCGCCTGAAAGTTTTTGTGCGTCTTTGAGCATTTGCTGAGTCCATTCCACACGCGTGTCACCGGCAGCCGCCAGGGTGTTTTTATCCCAGAGGGTATGGTTGTCATGGCAGGCAGCGTAGTTGATGGATTGCTGAGGGTCATCGGCCAACCAGAACAGTTTTTCCGAGTATTGTGTTCCTCCGATAATTCCCCGCTGTATGTCTTTGAATCTGGGGAACGAGTCCAGAACGAATCCCTTTTGAGTTACGTCAAAGACGCTTCCACGAATACCATCCCGAATGTCGTCATTGAAAGCCCCGATGGTCGTTCCGGATACCGCAGCTTGTACCATTCTGGATATTTGCGCAAAATAATTGCTTGCATCCGGCGCCATCCAGTAATCCGGTGCCAAAGGATCTCCCCAACCTTCCCCGTATAAGATGGCTGAGGGGTTGAGTGCGTAAATAACCCTGGATGCTTCTTCCATGGTTTGAACGTCTATAAAGCCCATTTGGTCAAACCGGAATCCGTCGACATGGTATTCTTGGACCCAATGGGTTAATGTGTCCAAGATGTATTTTCTCATCATAGGTCTGTGTGAAGCGATGGTGTTTCCGCATCCGCTTTCGTTGATGAAGTCTCCGGTTTTGGATATTTTATAATAATAGTAGGGCACTGCCGTATCGAAGGGTGACAGTTCTCCCAAACCGAACGTATGGGGGAACACCATGTCCATGATGACGCCTATTGAGTTTTGATGAAAGGCTTTTACCATTTTTTTCATTTCCAGTACTCTTGTCAAGGGGTTTTTAGGATTGGATGCGTATCTTCCCTCGGGTACACTGAACAAATAAGGGTCATATCCCCAGTTGTAATCAGCTTCAAAATCCCTGTTTAATTCATCACCGGTGTAAAAATCGTAGATCGGAAGGATATGTACATGGGTAATCCCCAAATCCAGCAAATGGTCAAATCCGGTTTTGATTCCTTCTAAGGTGGTGCACCCCCTTTCCACCAATCCCAAATAGGTGTTTTTCAATGTGGATGGTACGCCCGAATCATCGCTCCCGGTCATATCTGCAACATGTAATTCGTAGATGACGGCATCTTCCGGTGCATCCATTGGATGATAAAGATCCAACTGCCAGTCTTCAGGATCGGTTTGTTCCATATCAATGACAGCGCTTTTAGTGCCATTGGCATAAGTCGATAGGGAATATGGGTCAACACCAGCTTGTTTTTGGCCATAATGGTTGTATTCATATAGATAAAACTGACCCGCTAGATTTCCTGAGAGGGTGGTTTCAAATACGCCGTTTTCATCAGCTGTCATTTCAACAATTTCGACGGGGGTTTCAGATTCCGGATCTTCAAACAGCAGGAGGTTCACACCTTTTGAGGGAGGAGACCAAACTCGAAAGGTTGATTCCTGTTGGCTGTAGGTCAAGCCCAATTCCTTATCAGAGTAGTAATCATCCAAAACGCCCATCATAATCACCCGTTGGGGAGCATAACCATCCAGATTCAGAAACACTTCAGCTGATAAATCCTTCAGGGATAGAGGGACATCCAATTCAATCTCAAAAAAAGAAGTGAGTGAGATATCTGTGGGATCAACTTTGCGTACATCCTTTATTGGGATTGAAATGCCGTCAACATCGATAGTAACTCGGCCGTTCCAATTGCCGGTGTCAAAGGGGTTCGTTGCGTATGCACGTATCAGTCTCTCATTGATGGCAGCGGAGAAGAAAATTCTCGGTGAAGTGTCTGGCTTCTCGAAGTATATTTCCTTAACCCCTTGCAATAGCCAGATTTCTGTTACATCTTCGGTGGTTTTTACATATCTATCCTGTGCAACATCTTTAGCAGCCCAGTTACCAAGTCTCACCAGGAAGCCCACTTCCGCTAAATCTTCCGGAATACTGCAATGAGCAACCATTCCATAATCATCTTGCCCATCAAAGGAGTAAGCCGATCCGTTTAATCCAGGTCCCCAAAGCCATAAATCCCATCCTTCGTATTGGTTGTCGTATCGGTGATAATGAATGATCATATCTGTGGAAGCAAGCGCCATTGATACCATCACAACCATCAGAATCATTGTTGTCATTAATTTTCTCATTCATATGACCTCCCGTGAATTGAATGGTTCAATTATACACCCAAATGGTGCATCATTTTTTACAATTACGCAATAAGCAATGAATTTTTACCAAAAAAGTGCGATATACTATGTAAGAAGCTGTTCGACTATTTTATTAACCAGGGGGATGGAAAATGATTAGAAAATTGATGCAGATATTTAATGTTGTCAATCCCAAACTCAGCCGAGTTTTTATTCCTTTTATCTTTAAAAATCCAAAATATCTGAAAAATGCCAATAGAATGATGCGGAATTTTGAGTACTGTGAGATAAAGCGTAAAACAATCTTGGAAGAGGAAGGAGTGATGGTTCCACCTATCCTGATACTCAGCATTACTCACAAATGCAATCTAAAATGCATAGGTTGTTTTGCATCTGCGGTTGGTATTTCTTCTTCAGACCATTTGAAATTCAAACAAAAATCACTTTCATTTTCAGAATGGGAGCGGATTATTTCACAAGCAAGAGAATTAGGAGTTTTTACATTTCTTGTTGCAGGGGGAGAGCCTTTTGTTTTTGATGGGTTATTGGATTTGTGTGAAAAATTTGACGACAGCCTTTTCCTCATATTCACCAACGGAACTGCTATCAGGGAAAGGGATTTTCATCAGCTGAAAAAAATGACAAATACAGGCATCATGGTCAGTGTAGAGGGATCCAACCAGATGACAGATGCAAGAAGAGGGGCAGGTGTGCATGACAAGGCTTTAGAATCCGCTAAAAAGCTTGGTAAATCAGGGATATTAAGTGGAATTTCCGTAACCATTACTCATGAAAATCATCAATACTGGATGCATGAAGAAAATCTCGATGAATACATTAATAATGGGCTTCATGTAGGTTTTTTTACCGAATACATTCCTGTTTCGGCAGAAATTCCATCTACTGTTCAAAAGGGTTCATCTTGTTCCGAAGAAGAACCACAACATAATTATTCTCAAGGATGTTTAACGAACGAAGAACGGTTGGAATTTAGAAAACAAATCTTATACTATAAAGAAAACAAGCAGATGTTTATTATTCATTCACCCGGTGATGAGGAGATGTTTGGAGGATGTGTTTCTTCCGGTAAGGGATTTGCGCATATCAACGCATTCGGTGACTTAACACCATGTCCGGTAGCCAATATTGCAACGCATAATATGAGAGATTCCGATTTAAAATCTGGGTTGAGCAGTCTTCTCTTTGTCGAATTGCGTGAAAACAGACAGATTCTGGAGAATACAGATGGTCCTTGTGCTCTTTTTGAGCATCAAGAAGAATTGGAAGAACTAAGAAAAAAAATTGGGGCTTACAGAACGGGTGTTTAATCAAAAAAGGAGGGGTTTTTTGAAGAAAACGATGGTTTCCATTCAGATCAGAAGTGTCCCCGGACAAGTGGATCGGAATTTAAAAGAGGCAGCATTAATTGTCAACAACTGTTCAATTCCTTTTGATTTCATTGTGTTTCCTGAACTTTTTGGAACGGGGTACACTTGGGATGAAGGGTTAAAGCAAGTTGTGATGGATAAGCAGCTAATGATTGAAGAATGGCTAAAAGAGATTTCTCGTCAATACCATTGTGTCGTTATATCGGGTATTGGACGATATGAACATGAATCACTTTACAACTCCTCAGTTATCTATGAAAATGGAGAATTTATTGATTACTACGATAAAACCCATTTATTCCGGGGTGAAAAAAAACTCTTTCTGAGTGGCAAGGATATTAAAACTTATCAGTTATCTGGTGTGAATGTGGGAGTGTTGATGTGTTATGAGATTGGCATACCCGAAATCGCCAGAACGCTCGCTTTAAAAGGAGCACAAATCATATTTGCACCCTTCGCTTACGGCAAAAGCCGATGGGTGACTTACGATACACTGACCAAGGCCAGAGCCATTGAAAACGGCTGTTATATCTGTACATCTTCCACACCGGGAGCGCATGAAGACTTTGATTTTGTCGGTCACAGCCGTATTTGTTCCCCGTCAGGAGAAATTCTTTGCGATGGTTTAGATAAAGTGGGCTGGATCGGCGCTGTATATGATTCGGATGTGGTGGAACGCTTTCGATACACCGAAGATGAGAAATCTTCCGGTTACTGGAAAAATTACAGGGGAGAGATTTTTGAAAAATAAGATTGAAAGTATGCTGAAGGAAATGGTTAAAAAGGCTATTATCCATGCCAATACTCAGATTAATGAAGAAATCGAACCATTTATTGAACAATACAACGGCCCTTTTTCGACCGTTCTAAAGGATAATTATCATATCAGTCGCTCAACGGGGTTACCCCTTTGTCAGGATACCGGTATGGTAGAATTTTTTTGTTATCTTGGGGTGGATTATCGCTTAAAAAGGCCTTTGCAAGCTATTCTTGATGAAGTGGTGTCTGAGGTGTATATGTCCTCTCCCTATCGATACTCCACCGTTGATGATCCGCTTTTTGAAAGAAAGAATCGGATGGATAACACACCGGCGATTGTTCACATGATTAGTTGTTCTGGAAACAGCTTGGCTATTCGGTTTTTGATCAAAGGCGGTGGCAGTGAAAACCTATCCAGATTGTTTATGTTGTCTCCATCAGCAGCCAAGGAAGATGTCATTGACCGGGTTGTCGAACATATCGCAGAAGCCGGTGCCAGGTCCTGCCCGCCTTTAAAAGTTGGAATCGGGTTGGGAGGAACATCGGAAAAGGCAATGGTGCTGTCCAAGCTGGCATTGACCTCATCGATTTACACACATCACCAAGATCCTCGGTATGCATCATTGGAAGAAGAGATCAGGGAACGAATCAACGACCTGAATATCGGGTTTCAGGGGTTGGGTAGCTCGATCAGCTGTTACAGTGTCCACATTCTGACGCATCCCACCCACATTGCCACGCTGCCATTAGCCGTCAGTGTGGATTGTTATCTTTGCAGAACGGGGATTGTTATCATTGAAGGTTGAATTGCGCAAAGCCGGTGAATCCATTCTGTACTCCGGCGAGATGATCATCATGAGAGATGCCGCCCAGAAACGGTTATCAGCCTATGAAAAATGCCCATTAGACCTGAAGGGTAAAATCGTTTTCTATGCCGGTCCGGCAAAAACATTTCCCGGCGATGCCATCGGAGCCATTGGCCCAACGACCAGTGCCCGTATGGATTGCTATCTGGAGATGCTTTTTAAATTTGGCGTTTGTGCAACGGTTGGAAAAGGCAGACGTTCAAAAATAGTAGCAGATTTATGTCAATTTTATCATGGAGTTTATTTGATTGCCCCAAGCGGTTGTGCCGCTGCCCTTTCCAAATGTGTTATCCGTCATGAAGTCCTTCTTTTTGAGGACCTTCAAAGCGAAGCCATTCAACGGATTGAAGTCAAGGATTTTCCGTTGGTTGTAGCAGTTGATACTAATGGGAGCCAGTTGTTCTGATTAAAGGGCGGATAAGTCAAAATTTCATCGTTTAAACCATTGGTTCAAATCCCATGGCATGCCAGTATGCCTTCATTCTCTCATCGTATAATTTCTGAACCAGGTCCCGATGCCCTTTTTCCCATTGGCTCAGATGATTGAAAACGTATTTTTCGCCTTCATCCGTTGTTTTATCTGCTGCTTGCCGATAAAATTCCATGAAATCGTGTTCAATTAAAAACGCCATCCTCAGGATTGAGCAATCGGAAGCCAGTTCGGCATGTCTGCCTGCAGGCAGTTCAGTTTCTTTGCGGGAGGCGAAGAAATCCTCTTCTTCAGGCAGGATGTCTAGTGATGTTATTTTTTCACCCTTTTGATTCTTTTCGATGAGTGAACTGATATAGTCTACATGTTCTCCTTCCATTTCAGCCAAATGGGTGAAAACCTCTTTGACTTCTTTATCTTTGACTTTGTCCAACTGCCCCAAATAAAATGCCCTGCCTTCTTCTTCTCTGGCAAGGGCATACCTCAAAATTCCAATGATATTAGACATCGTATTCCCCCTTCTTTGCTTAGGTATAATTAAATGACGCAAAAGACTGTAAAAAAGTAACGGGTGAGAATGCGATCCGCTTTCAGAATCTACTGGTGCTAAATGGCTTTAATTCATGTTTTTAAAGATTACGAAATATGTTATAATAGCTTGATATTGAATAGATCAAAAGATAGGAGGGCTTCGATGAGTCTAAAAAATTTTTATGTTACTACGCCGATATATTATGCGAATTCCGCACCTCATATTGGTTCAGCATACACCACGATCGTTGCGGATATCATCGCCAAATACAAGCGATTTTGCGGGTATGACGTTTATTTTTTGACCGGAACCGATGAGCACGGTCAAAAGATTCTTGAATCGGCTAAGGCAGCCAACAAGGATCCTCAAATATTTTGCGATGAGTTGGCTGGGAAATTTCAGCAGCTTTGGAAGGAAATGGAAATTTCAAATGACGATTTTATCAGAACCACTCAGAAACGCCATGAGCAGGTTGTTCAGAAGGTTGTTCAGACTCTGCTAGATAAAGGGGATATTTACAAAGGCAAATACGAAGGGTTGTATTGTGTTCATGATGAAACTTTTTGGACACAGGAGGATGCAATCAAAAAAGAGGCTAAGCATTTTTGCCCAGAATGTAACCGTGAATTGACCTGGTTTTCTGAGGAAAACTATTTCTTCAAGCTTTCTAAGTACCAGGATGATTTGTTGAAATTGTACGAAGACAAACCTGCTTTTGTGGAGCCGGATTTCAGGCGAAATGAAATGCTTCAGATCATAAAAGGAGGCCTGAGGGATTTAAGTATCTCACGAACCTCTTTTGATTGGGGAATTCCCATGCCGAATGATCCTGATCATGTAATCTATGTCTGGGTGGATGCTCTGATCAACTATATTTCTGCTGTTGGTTTCGGTACCGATCAAGATCAGCTTTACAATCAATTTTGGCCAGCTGATTTGCATCTGATCGGTAAAGAAATCAACCGTTTCCATTCCATTATTTGGCCTGCCCTGTTGATGGCGCTTGAAATTCCTTTGCCTGAGAAGGTCTTTGCCCATGGCTGGTTGACCGTGAACGGAGAGAAGATTAGTAAATCCACTGGGAACGCTATTGATCCCAGGTTGTTGATGGATGCTTACGGCAAAGATGCCATCAAGTATTATTTGTTGAGGGATATCAATTTTGGCAAGGACGGCGATTTTTCGGAAGATAATCTCATCGGCAGAATTAACGCCGATTTGGCTAACGATTTAGGAAACTTGGTGCATCGAACAACGGCCATGATCAAACAAAACTTTAATGGAGTGGTTCCTGAACCTTCCCAAGAAGCAGAGGGGTATGATCTCCAGTTAAAAAACCTTTTCGAACTCGCTGTGACAAAATATTTGGACAACATGGATCATTACAAATTCACACAAGCCTTGGAAAGTGTTTGGTCGTTTATCGGATTCGCCAACAAGTACATTGACCTGACGGAACCCTGGAAATTGGCAAAAGAGGAAGAATCGAGAAAACGTTTGGCAAGTGTTTTATACAATTTGTCCGAAGCGTTGAGAAATATTGCGTTATTCATCAAACCAATCATGGAAGACACGTCCAAAGAAATTTTCAGGCGTTTGGGAATAGCTGACCGATGGACTGATTGTGACTATACACAATTAAAGTGGGGATTATTGGTGCCTGGCTCAACCGTTATCAAAGAGGCACCCATATTTCCAAGGATTGATATAGAAAAGACTTCAAAGGTGATTATCATGAACACAGATGCTCAGCAAACCGCTTCATCTGCTGAAAATGAAAAGAACGAAGGCACACTGATCATCGGGTTTGATGAATTCAAAAA
>ERZ795057.2008-NODE-2008-length-16237-cov-7.336176_pt1 | contig 16237 bp, 14 predicted proteins | sample MGYA00375141_ERZ795057 | MGnify/ENA primary metagenome ERZ795057 (study PRJEB30186, sample SAMN05720163) | activated sludge metagenome | isolation source: Anaerobic digester | place: Hong Kong | collected 2015-01-26 ... | reverse complement strand
ACTCACCGGAACCAAGAGCAGCAACAGCATTTCCTGCCGCCTTCCTGCCGTTGCCATTTCCGTTGCCATTGCCGTTCCCGGGCGCGGCAAGCTGCCCCTTATGGTGCAGGTCAACATGAGGCGTAACCACATGAGGATTACCCTTTTCTGCTAATGCTGCCCCATGCGCTGCAGCCTCAATACCGGCCATATGCTTTATCCCGGTTTTAAGGAAGTTGATTGCCTCCTGCATATTCACAGTCTGGGCGGAAAGTTCTTCCGCGGTCGCGGCAAGTTCCTCCGCGCTGGAAGCATTCTGTTGGACAACACTGTTCAGCTGCTGAATTGCCGTATTTATCTGCTGTGCGCCGTTGGCCTGCTCTCCGCTTGCGGCATTTATTTCAGCAACAAGCTCGGCAGTCTTCTGGATATCAGGAACAAGCTTCTGAAGCATTTCACCGGCCTTTTCAGATATGCTTACACTTGAACCTGAAAGTTCGCTTATCTCCGCTGCAGAGATCTGGCTTCTCTCCGCGAGTTTCTGCACTTCGCTTGCTACAACCGCGAAGCCCCGGCCATGTTCTCCGGCCCTTGCCGCTTCAATAGACGCGTTAAGAGAAAGCAGGTTTGTCTGCCTGGCGATCTCCTGAATAATAGAAATCTTTTCTGCGATATTCTTCATGGCCTGCACAGTATGACGGACAGCCTCTCCGCTCTCTTTTGCGTCACTGGCGCTCTTGGAAGCTATCTTTTCAGTCTGTCCGGCGTTGTCAGCGTTCTGCCTTATCGTCGCTGTCATCTCTTCTACCGCGGATGATATCTCCTCCACGCTGGCGGCCTGTTCATTGGCTCCCTGGGACAACTCCTCTGAAGAGGTCGAAATCTGTTCACTGCCGGCACTGACATTACCTGAAGAGACCTCGATCGAATTGACAATATTGAGAATGCCCCTTGTAAGAATCAGGGCTATTACGACGGACAGGGCGATTGCCGCCACAATCGATGCGATCATTATTATTGATATAAGGCGGGATACAGACTGGCTGTTTGTATACGCCCCGGAAGCCTCCTCCTGGTTAATTTTTATTATTTCCTTAAGCGCGGGAGAAATCTTTTCAGTGAATATTGGAGCGGCGATGTCAACAATCTTGTTAACTTCTCCAATGTTGCCTGCACGGGAATGCGGAAGCAATTCAGTTACCGCCTCATTATATTTATTAATCGAGTCAAGCAGAATTACGGCAAGTTCTTTCTCTTTCTGGCTCTTGACAATACTCTTGTAATTATTGATATCCTGCACAAATGCTCCGTATATGCTTTCAATCGCTTTTTCATGCTTAAGCTTCTCCTGCTGAGTGGGAACTGTCATATGTTTAAGAATATTCACCCTCAGAGAAAGGCCCTTGATCTCCAGCTCTTCCGCAATGCGTATACCCTCAAGATTATTGTTATACAGGTTGTCAAGCATGCCTACAATCCTGGATGTACTGAACATCCCGACAACACCGACAAGCAGTGTTACGCAGGCACAGATGAAAAATGTAGAAAGCAGTTTTGCTCTGATGCCCATTTTCATAAAAATACCCCTTTTACTGTCACTGTCTGATCATATTTTCAGACAAACTTCCTTTAGCAGAGCTGCTCATGGAACGTATTATACAGTGCGCATCAAGTATCAGTGCCACAGTGCCGTCCCCCAGTATTGTAGCTCCTGCTATCATATCGAGGTTACTGCTCCCTTTCCCCAGAGGTTTTACAACGGTCTGGTACTTCCCTATTACCCTGTCCACAAGGAAGCCGTATCTTTCATCAGCTATCTCCGAAATAACTATCTGGGGATACGCCGCCTCATCGCCATCGTATCCGAAAACTGTCCTGAGATCTATACATGGAACAACTTCACCTCGAAGATTTATAATAAAATTACTCTCATCATCTCTCTCTTCTTTCGACGAAAAATCAAGGCACTCCCTTATATTAGTCAGATTAAAAATAAACGGACTGCCTCCAAGCTCAACCATGAAGCCGTCAATAATAGCCAGGGTAAGGGGGATTGTCAGGTTTATAGAAGTCCCTTCACCTTCAACGCTTTCAACAATTATGCTCCCCCTTAATTTCTCAATATTACGTTTAACAACATCCATCCCTACTCCGCGCCCTGAAATATCAGTAGTAATCTCCGCCGTGGAAAAACCCGGCTCAAAAATCATGCTGAATATCTGGCGGTCATCATACTCTCCCGGCTGTAAAAGTTCTCTTTCAATAGCCCGTGCCCTGATTTTTTCTCTGTTTAAACCTCCTCCATCATCAGAAATTCTTATTACCACATTTGCACCGGAATGTTCCGCGGCAAGCTGTATTATCCCTGATTCATCTTTCCCCCCGGACACCCTCTCTTCAACAGGTTCAATCCCGTGGTCACATGAATTGCGTATTATATGCATGAGCGGATCACGAAGCGCTTCCATGACATTTTTATCAAGCTCCGTCTCCCCGCCTGTTGTTATCAGTTTTATCTTTTTACCAAGGGCCCCGGAAAGATCATGCACAAGCCGGTGATAGCTGTTGAATGTATCAGAAATCGGCACCATCCTTATGCTCATAGTGTTGTCTCGAAGCTCGCCTGTAAGCCGGCCCAGGCTCTCCGCTATAGATATAAATTCGGGGACCTGCGCTGAAGCGGACTCCTGGTTCAGCCTTGCCTGCAGGGTCACAAGCTCACCCACAAGATTTACCAGTGTATCAAGTTTTTCATTCTTAACACGGATTGACGTGGTGTCGGATTTTCTTCTGTCAAAAACAGCTTTTTCCTGAGCGGCATTCTTTACCGCCTTCCCGTCCATAAGGGAGAGCATGGGCAGCACCTTCTTCTCAACACCTTCTTCCTCTTCATTACGGAAAAAAGCATTATTAAGAAAAAAGCCGTCGCTGTAGCGTATTACCACCTCCGAGTAATCCTCTGCAAACATGAATACATTCTTGATGTCATACACGTCCCTCTCTGTTTCCAGATCAATTACCCAGCTGAGATAACACTCTTCAGGCTCAAGGTCATCAAAATCCGGTATCGCTGCAGTATCCACCCTGGCCCTGAAATTCCCCAGCGAAGCAAGCTCGGCAAGCATCGGCTCTATTTTTATCCCCCGTGAAAGTATATCAGGCTTCGGCATGAAAACTATCCGGTATTTTTCAGACAGGCTGTTCACGGCTTCATCACAGGGGAGAGTATCATCTTCGGCCTCCACCTCTGATTCAGCTTCTCTGCATGTCATGCCGCCCGTTATGGTCTGCACCTCTTCAAGTATCCCATCTCTTTCCGCCCGGTCCTCTTCACTGTCGATTCCATCAAGCAGGGACTTCATGCAGTCCTTGGCCCTCAGTGAGAGCCTGATTATTTTCTCATCCGCACTAAGCTTCCCCTTTCTCAGGCAGTCAAAAAGGTTCTCAAGATTATGGGTAAAACCTGACAGTTCGCTGTAGCCGCACATGCTGCCTGATCCTTTTATAGTATGCATTGATCTGAACACATTATTAATAAGTTCCATGTCGGAGGGGTTGGACTCAAGTTCAATTAAAGGCATCTCAATCTGGGCCAGAAGTTCAGACGCCTCTTCCCTGAAAATTTCTCTCAATGCTTCAACTTCCATCCTGCCCCCCTTCGAAATTCAGCACCCTGCGGAGATCAACACCGCAGAGCAATGATGTTTTCATAAATGCCGAATCATCCTCACAATTAATAAGGACAAGTTCCCTGTTCAGGGCTTTCAATTTAAAATGAAATGCTATAAGCAGCTGGAAGAATGTAAAGTCTGTATCTGTTATGGTGGATATATCAAGTTTATAAACCTCAACCGGTTCCCTGATAAGCCTGGCAAGCCCCTTCTTAATCCTGAATATAGTTCTTACAGTGGCATCACCGGCTATAGAAATATGAACTAAATGGCTGTTTTTTCTGCATGTAAGTAAAGCCATAATCACCGTTTCGCTGCCTTAACAGCTTTTATCAGTTCTTAAACAAACAGTCATCACGTGAGATCGCCTGATACTTATAAGCGCACAGACCTCCGTGAAACTGTTCTCTTTACTGCTCAACCCGCTGAATAAAAAAATAAAAAAGAGAGCAGATATAATAAGCAAAGCAATTCTGACAGGTAGAATTTAGTCTGTTGTTGATGCGGAGTGAAAAAAAATGTTCTTTTTCAAAAGATTTTTTAAAAAATAAACACTATATAAGCGAAATACTTATAAAAAGCTGTAAGCAAAACACCTAAATTGATGTAAATTTAAGCCGAAGACTGTTGAATTATAAGTCATGGTCTGGCACGGAATCTGCTATCAGGAAATTCTTTTCACTGTTCTGAACAGAATTAATATATGAACGAGCATGTAGAGGAGAAGAAGCAACCCCCCTCCTGCCATAAAAAAAGAGGAATAATAGAGGGCATCAAAAGTTGCGTTCACTCCTGCTTCCGCCCCGTCAAGGAATATAAGAATAAATCCCCCTGCCCCTGTGTATGTAATCGCGAAGAGAGCCATAACCGACGAAAGAAGAAGCGCAAAGATAAGCCCCTTTCTCTTTCCGGTGAAACAGAGAAGAGCAGTGAAAAAAAATATAACCAGCGGCAGAATGGAAAACAATGCAATCGGCACTCTGGCCTCAGCCGGAATACCGGAGTTCACTGCAGCCGCGGTTTTCGCATAAACCGATGATATAACAATTATAAGCCCTGCATCAAAAACTGAAAGCAGCCGCGGTGAAATACTGTTAATAAATTTCATAGCTGTTCACCATAAAGATAACAGGCGCATGAAATATGCCGGGGTAATCAGCCATACCGGCTCACTTTCCTCCACATACATTCAATCTGTATAGCGGAGGGCACGGGCCGCCGGAAAACACACTGCCCTGAATCTCCGACCCGGTTGTGTATCCTGCTGATTTAAAGCACCTGTTGAATTCAGCCTCGTCATAGACAAAATACCTGGAAAACATTCCCTCAACTTTCACCCTGAAATGAGGCCTGTTGTTCATCATTATTTTTTCAATGGATTTGATTTTAACAACACCCGTTTCAGCCGGTTTTTCACCATAGGTGCACTTCCCCACAGGGCGGATACATCCTCCGTAGATCAGAAACATAAAAATTATAAAAAAGGATAAAATTATATTATAAAAACATCCCGGTTTCATACCCGCACTCCATCAGATTATTTCCATTGAGTATAAACATCCCGCTGTAATAAGTCCAGCAGTTTAATATTGAAGGAAAAATATTAATATATGAAGGAGTTCTTCTCTCTCCCGAATTTAAAAATCCGGAAAGGCCTGTTTTACATTAAGCCCTAATCGTCACTGCCGTATATGAGCTCCAGAACAAATGGAGGGGCCTCGGCAACCCTGTTAACCATGAGGAGCTTAACTCGCCCGTTTGTGCTCAGAACATTAAATTTTACGGTGCCCTTTGTGCCGCGGTAACTGAGAACAAGTACCCCGCTCTCTGCATCATAGCTATAGGTCCCGCTCTCCCTGAGCACACCGTCCGGATACTCAACCTCAGTGACAAACACACTGTCAGACCTGAAATGGGCTGCCCCCTCAACAAGTGAATCTGAAGGTCCCATCCTTACACCTATTACCATTTTAAAGTTTATACTGATCCCGGCGAAAAGCGATAAAGAAGTTAAGAGGAGAAAAACCGCGGTTAAATATCTCAATTTCATACACCAGCCTCCTTTTAACCGGAATGCGGACAAGGGGCTTCCGGTATTTCGTTGAATCTGATCTAATAATAATATTTCTGAAGGGAAGAATCACTTTTTTTATTAACAGGCAGGTTTATAAATCAGCACCATGGGTTTTGGAAAACCGGCCGCACCGGAAAAAGGCAGAGGATATTTTATTGCAGCAGGACCTGATATTATAACAAAATAAAAAGGGCCCTGCATGGGCCCCTTTCACAACAGATAACATACTGTCTTAAAGCAATTACTACTTCAGCCAGCTGTCAACTTTCTCTTTATTGTTTTTAACCCATTCTCGGGCTGTTTCATTATAGTCTGCTCTTTTCTCCTGGTTTGCAACCATAACTTTTGATATATCTTCATTTGTCCAGTTGAACTTATCAAGGAAGTTGTAAACTTCAGGCATGTCCTTTTTAAGGCCTTTTCTTACTACAGTATTAATTGTCTCTTCTGCACCGAATTCCTCTTTGGGGTCTTTAAGAATTTTAAGGTCCCATCTGCCGAATTTCCAGTGAGGGGCCCATCCTGTAACAACGACCCACTCTTTCTTGTCGATCGCCTCTTTCAGGGCCGCAGCCATGGTTGCGCCGCTACCTTCGATAAGTTTAGCGTCAATATTATTATTCTTGATGAACTTCTCTGTAAGCTTCATAAGGCCGGCACCGGGATCAATACCGATTATCTGGTTCTTGAATTTACCCATGTTGGCTTTAAGTTCATCGAGATTATTAACTGTAACATAAGAGGGAACAACAAGTCCGATCTTGGCGCCTTTATAATTAGGGCCGAGGTCCTCAACATTATCCTTTACCTTCGCCAGATAATCAGCGTGAGTAACAGGAAGCCATGCTGTAGTCATGGCATCAGCTTCACCCGCTCCAAGTGCCTGCCACATAGCGGCAGCAGCAACAGGCATTACCTCAACCTTGTAGCCGAGCCTGTCTTCAATAATAGCTTTAGCCACATGAGTACTGGCAACAGCGCAGTCCCATTCAACATATACAAGTTTCACAGTCCCTTTTGTCTCTTTTTTTGCGCACCCGGGAAAAGCAAGAGCGACTATAGAAAGAGCAATAAGAACAAGTGCAATTCTCTTCATCATACTATCCTCCGTTTAAGGTTTAAATTTATTTGAATATATTGTTCCCCGCTCCATCCCCAAAACAGTTTTTCTGCGGCAGAACAGGGTATAATTCTATTCACTTTGTTTACGGATATTCTGTGTTATACGGTCAAGTATTATAGCCATAATAACTACCGCTATACCGGCTTCAAAACCCATACCAGGCCTCAACCTCTGGATTGCCCTCCAGACCTCACCGCCGAGACCGCCCGCGCCGATCATCGCCGCGATGACCACCATTGAGAGGGCTAACATTATTGTCTGGTTTATACCAGCCATTATTGTCGGCGTTGCAAGGGGGAGCTGAATCTGGAACAGCTTCTGTTTCTTCGTAGCGCCGAAGGAATCCGCTGCTTCGATATACTGTTCCGGGACCTGCTGTATCCCCAGACATGTGAGCCTTATTGCCGGAGGCATGGAAAAAACTACAGTTGTAAAAACAGCGGAAACAACCCCAAGCCCGAAAAACGGAATCGCAGGGATGAGATATACAAAAGCCGGCATAGTCTGCATAAAATCCAGAATCGGCATTATAACTCTCCTCGCCCTGTTATTAAGGGCAGCGAGAATCCCCAGCGGTATGCCGGCAAGTATTGACAGAAATGTTGCAATTATTACAAGAGTGAGTGTGGATATTGAAGCAGCCCATAATCCCAGGTTCCATATTAAAAGGAGCCCTATTGTTGTAAAAACAGCAATTCCCCTTGTACTGAAATACCATGCGAGGCCCACAAACAGAATGATTAAAAGCAGCGGTGGTATAAACATTAGAGCATCATTAACTGTATTTATACCTATCTCCATAACGCTGGAAATAGACTTTGTTATAAATGAAAAATTCTGAGTAGTATAATCTATAAATGTATCAATCGCCACATCAAGTGGTAATTTTGGTATTATCATTGTGCGCCCCCTCTTTCAACCAGTCCGGCTATTACCGAACCTCTTGCTATCATCCCCAGTAATCTGTTATCATCATCCACTACCACAAGAGGGTATTTTGAATCTGCAATAACAGGCATAATTTCCTGAAGCGGGGATTCAGGTAAAACCCTGAGGTCTTTAATTTCATCAATTATATTGGAAAGATCCTGTTCGCCCCTCTCTACAGCCTGTTTGGCATTTTCAGCAGCGACAATCCCTTTAAAGTTCTTCGATTTATCTACAACGAAAATACTCGATATTCCTTTCTCTTTCATGGTATGAAGGGCTGTTTTCGGCCCGTCCTTCCCGTAGGTTATTGAACTCCCCCTCACCATAACATCCTTGGCAGTGAGAACCCTGGTAAGGTCAACGTTCTCCACGAATTTCTCAACATACTCTGTGGCGGGATTTGTAAGAATCTCCTCAGGAGTCCCTATCTGTACTATTTTCCCGTCTTTCATCAGGATAATTCTGTCACCGATCTTAAGGGCTTCATTAAGGTCATGTGTGATGAAAACAATTGTTTTCTTAACCTTATCTTCAAGGCTGAGAAGCTCATCCTGCATCTCCGCCCTTATAAGAGGATCCAGCGCGCTGAAGGCCTCATCCATAAGAAGGATGTCCGGGTCAATTGCAAGAGCTCTTGCAAGGCCCACCCTCTGCTGCATACCGCCGCTGAGCTGTGACGGATAATAATCTGCCCATCCTTTAAGCCCCACCATATCAAGAGCTTCAAGCCCTCTCTCTATGCACTCCTCTTTGTCAGCCTTCCTTATCTCCAGCCCGAAGTAGGCGTTTTCAAGAACAGTTTTATTGGGGAAAAGGGCGAACTGCTGAAAAACCATCCCGAATTTATGCTGTCTGAATTTACGTAGTTCCTCATCTGAAAGGGAGGTAACGTCCACACCGTCAATTGTAACCTTCCCTGATGATGGTTCAAAAAGTCGGTTTATACATCGAAGCAGTGTCGACTTCCCGCTGCCGGAGAGCCCCATGATAACCAGTGTCTCTTTGTCATACACTTCGAAAGAGGCATTGACAACTCCCACAGCAGATCCGGTTTTTTCGAGGATGGCGCTTTTAGTGGCCCCCTCTTTAACCATCTTTAATGCAGGTTTTATATTGGTGCCAAAAATTTTATATACATTTTCTACTTTAATTTTAACCATATTTATGCCTGATTTTATTTAATTATTAATTACAACCGAGAAAGCGTTATGATTTTACTTTTTTTCAGAATCGCCGGAGCAGATAAAGCAGTTTTGTTTACATTACAATTTCTCTGATACTGAGATGATATAGGTCACAAGCGACAAGTCAATACTGCAAAAGTATTAGATTAAAGCGGAAAAAGTATTATTATCAATTAATCAAAGGAGGGTTTTTTTAAGCCAATATGGTTAACCAAAGGCCCGTGTAAAGCACTTAATATCCGGAAAACAGTTAAATCTCAATTATATTATTTTTCACCGCGTATATTACAAGCTCCGAGCTTTTATGAACATCAAGTTTTTTCATTATATTCGTTCTGTGAACCTTTACTGTTCTCGGGGATATTCTGAGAAACTCGGCTATTTCAGAACCGCTCTTTCCTTCCGCTATAAGTTTCAGGATCTCTCTCTCCCTCCCTGTGAGAAGTTTAAACAGAGAATTGTCGGAATCATCCTGAAGGTTTTTCTCAAGAGCAACATAATCCGATACGACCTTGGTTGCCACACCGGGGCTGAGAAAAACAGAATTTTTCATTACAGCATCAACAGCGCGAAGAAGGTCCTCCCCCGCGTCATCCTTAAGGACATAACCGTTCACACCTGATTTTAAAAGTTCTTTAACATACTCCTCGTTGTCGTGCCTTGAGAGGATAATAATTTTAATTTCAGGTACATATTTACGAAGATATCTGACAACCTCTATTCCGCTCATTACAGGCATGGAGATATCAAGTACAGCCACATCGGGTTTAAGTTTCTCCATTAAATCAAGGGCCTCTTTCCCGTCCCCGGCCTCTCCGATCACCCTGTAATGGGGCACATCTTCTATTATTAATTTTAATCCTTCCCTGAAAATTGTATGATCATCTGCAAGGAAAAGGGTCACCTCATCTTTCATTACTGGTCCACCATTATTGCTATTTTAACCGAAGTCCCGCTGTCTCCAGTAGAGTGTATCATTATTGAACCGCCATGACTGTCCACCCTCTGCCTGATATTGGACAGACCGAAACCTTTTCTCACGTTATCACTGTTATTTACATCAAACCCGCAGCCGTTATCGGAAATCTTCAGGTTGACAACGCCGTTTTCACTCGTGAGTATAAATTCAACCGAACCCGCACCGGAATGTTTTATTATATTTGAAAACAGCTCCTTAGTAATCCTGTAAATATCCACCTCCAGAGCATGGGGTATAGTATCCTCTATTCTGATATTAAGATCCGCATTTATCTTATTTATTTCAAATGAATTTTTCGCGTACCACCTGATTGTTGACTCAAGCCCCATATCAGACAGTATTGTCGGGTAGAGATCATCATATATGTCCCTTAATTCACGGCTGGCATTATCTATAAACTTCAGCCCCGTGGTAAACCTGTCTTTATGTTTTGTCTTGTCCTTCCAGTACGCCAGAAAATTCAGCTTTGCCGCAAGAATCGTCTGCCCTACACCATCATGCAGGTCTTTGGCAACCCGCTGCCGCTCCAGTTCCTGCGATTTCATAATCATCTTTGAAAGTATTTTATTTTCCCTTTCAATTTTTTTTCTCTCTGTTATATCATTAAAGGAGAGGATCATCCCCACCTCCCCCTGACGCCCCTTGACAGATGAGGCGGAGATTTCAACCTGAAAAATTGAACCGTCATTTCTGTACACGTCAAATTCAAGTTTTTTATCCCTTTCCCTCTTCATAATCCTTTCAATATCTGAAATATTGCTGATCTTTGAAGCCACGAAAATATCAGCCGCATAATTGCCTATTACGGTCTCCCTGTCGTCATATTCAAATATATAAAGGAAGGAATGGTTAACATATCGTATTATCCCGTCCAGATCAGTAATGATTACCCCGTTCAGAGTCGAATCGAGAGAATCATAAATAAACGAAAGATACTGCTCTTCGTTCCATTTTCTATTCAGCTCGCTTTCGAGATAAATTATTCTCTCAATAAGTTCACTTTTATTCCATCTATTATAATTCATCAGTTTATACCGGTATTTAAAAATAATTCAGGTAATTAAAAGCAGGTCAATAAATAAATCTGCTTAATTATATAAGAGCAGAATTCTCTTTTAACTTGACAGGGATCTGTAATTCGGCTTTAATGGTACTACCATTAAAGCCGAATTTATATACAAAAACATACTTACGTTTACATATTCACCCATATAATCATAATATTAGGGATAAATGGTATTACCATAATGAGTCAAACAATAGATATGAACGAACTTTTTAAACCTGCACAGTCAGGCAGAGCGGTTGAAGATATAGCCCTGCAGCTTGAGGCTGCCATAACTTCAGGAGAAATTGCTCCGGGAGACCGGCTTCCCAGTGAAAGACAGCTTCAACTCCTCTTCAAAACAGGGAGAGGGGTAATCAGGGAGGCCATGCGGATACTGAAACAGAAAGACCTGGTTGAAATAAAAAAAGGCGCAAAGGGGGGAGCTTTTGTAAAACAGCTGCCCGAGGCCGGCATAAACGACTCCCTTGCCCTCTTTCTCAAACAGTATTCCGTAGCTCCTGAATCAGTAATTGAATTCAGGGAGAGTATGGACAGGACCATAATCCTCCTTGCAATATCCAGGGGGAGCAGAGAGGAGAAGAAAATCCTGTACAGCAGAGCTGAAGAATTTAACAGCTATGTTTCATCCCCGGACGCGAGTTCCGAAAAGATCGGCGAAATGGACAGGGAGCTCAATACACTTCTGGCCAGGCTGACAGGTAACCCGGTATTTGAATGGGTGATGAACTCCATACAGCTGGGGTTCAGTTCATACGATTACGCGCTTTATGAAGACCTGAACTACAGGATGAAAACCGGACTGAACTGGGCCAATACCGCGGGAGCAATACTTGAAGGGGAGCCGATGAGGGCCCTTGCCTTCGCAGCGAACCACTACAACCTGCTCCGCGAATGCCTTAATGAAAAAAAAGAAACTATGACATCTCCGGAAATCAGCCTTACGGATATCACACCAGATACGGAAGGGGAAGAAGTTCCGGATGAATCAGATAATATAATTTCCATAAAAAGAGGTCTAGAGGAATGAAACAACAGCAATACGATTATATCATTATAGGAGGGGGATCCGCCGGTTCAGTGCTCACAAACAGGCTCAGCGCCGATCCGAAAAACAGGGTGCTTGTTCTTGAGGCCGGACGCCCGGACTACAGGCTTGACTTCAGGATCCATATGCCGGCGGCTCTTACATACCCGCTTACAGGAAAATTCTACAACTGGTATTATGAATCAGATCCTGAACCGCACATGAACAACAGGAGAATAACACAGCCTCGCGGCAAAGTCCTTGGTGGTTCAAGCAGCATCAACGGCATGATACATATCCGGGGCAATGCCATGGATTACGAAAAATGGGGGAAAGAGAAGGGACTCGGCAACTGGGACTACGCGCACTGCCTCCCCTATTTCAGAAAATTCGAATACAGACTGAGCGGAGCCGATGAATACCAGGGGCCGGCAGGCCCGATCTATCTTACGACCCCTCAATGCGCCAACCCCCTCTTTGACGCCTTTTTCGAGGCAGTGCAGCAGGCGGGCTACCCTCTTACAGATGACGTTAACGGTTTCAGACAGGAGGGATTCGGAAAATTTGACGCGCAGATTTACAGGAGCCGCAGGTGGAACGCGGCAAGGGCATACGTTCACCCTGTTATGGACAGGAAAAATCTCACGGTAAAATGCAAAGCCCACACGTATAAAATTCTCTTTGAAGGGAACAGGGCCGTGGGCGTTGAATATAAGAAAGGGATGAGCATACACAGGGCTTTCGGAGGAGAGATCATCAGCTGCGGCGGTGCCATCAATTCCCCGCAGCTTCTGCAGCTTTCCGGCATAGGAAACGGCAAAGAACTTACCGAACTGGGGATAAACACGGTGCAGGACCTTCCCGGAGTCGGGGAGAATCTGCAGGACCACCTGGAACTCTACGTTCAATACGCCTGCAAAAAACCTGTAAGCCTCTACCCGGCGCTGAAATTCTACAACCAGCCCAAAATCGGCTTTGACTGGCTCTTCCGTAAAAAGGGAACAGCAGCAAGCAACCATTTCGAGGCAGGGGGATTCATACGGGGTAACGATACCGTCAAATACCCGAACCTGCAGTTCCATTTTTTACCCATCGCGATCAGATATGACGGTTCAGCCCCGGCGCAGGGCCACGGGTTCCAGCTTCACGTGGGCCCTATGAACTCAGATGTAAGGGGACACGTTAAAATAAAATCATCAGATCCGAAGCAGTACCCCTCAATCCTTTTCAACTACCTGTCAACAAAACAGGAGAAGAAAGAATGGATCGAGGCAATACGCTGTTCAAGAGATATTATAGCACAGCCCGCTTTTGACGAACTGAGAGGAGAGGAACTGGCACCGGGTGCTGAATTCCAGAGCGACCAGGAGATACTCGATTTCGTGGCCAGGGAAGGTGAAAGCGCATACCACCCGAGCTGCACATGCAAAATGGGTTATGACAAAATGTCGGTTGTTGACACTGAACTGAAGGTACATGGAGTTGAAAACCTCCGGGTAGTTGACGCTTCAGTAATGCCCTACATAACAAACGGAAATATATACGCACCTGTTATGATGATAGCGGAGAAAGCTGCAGACATTATTTTAGGCAACACCCCGGAAAGGCCGGCGGACGCAAAATATTACGTTCACCGGAAAGGAAAAAAAATAAAACAGAACAGGTAGCCTATGACTGAAAAAAAAATGTATATAAACGGTAAATGGGTAGGCGCCATATCCGGCGGCACAAGAGAGATCATCAATCCGTCAGACGGAAAAATTATCGCCACTGTTCCTGAAGCAGGAAGGGAGGATGCCCGCCTTGCAATAGAAGCTGCGCGTAAAACCTTTGATTCCGGAAAATGGTCATCCCTCCCCGGAAGTGAAAGAGGGAGACTTCTTTACAGGCTATCTGAACTCATTGAAAAGGACAATGAAAACCTCGCCAGGCTTGAAAGCCTTGATACGGGTAAAACCGTCGAGGAGAGCCGGTGGGACATGAACGATATAGCCGGCATATTCAGGTATTTCGCCGGCATTGCAGACAAGGAGAACGGAGAGATTATTGACTCCCCCAATCCCGATTCATCAAGTATTGTTATAAGGGAGCCGGTTGGAGTATGCGGACTTATATGCCCCTGGAACTATCCCCTGCTCCAGGCATCATGGAAAATGGCGCCTGCGCTCGCAGCGGGATGCACGATTGTAATGAAGCCAAGCGAGATAACACCGCTTACAACCATAAGGGTTACAGAACTCGCCATTGAAGCAGGTTTCCCGGAAGGTGTTATAAATACAATAACCGGCCCGGGCGCAACAGCCGGGGCTGAACTCTCAGAAAATCACGATGTTGACCTTGTATCTTTTACAGGGGGGATAGAAACAGGTAAGACGATTATGCGCGCTGCAAGCGGCAACGTGAAAAAGATAGCCCTGGAGCTTGGCGGCAAGAACCCCAATATCATCTTTGAGGACGCGGATTTTGACACGGCCGTTGACTTCGCGCTTAACGGGGTTTTCTTTCACGCCGGGCAGATATGCTCTGCAGGCACAAGACTCCTTGTTCAGGATTCAGTCTACGAGAAATTTATCAACGCCCTCAAGGCAAGGATGGAAAAAATAAAAATCGGTGACGGATTTGATCCTGAAACAGAGATGGGCCCATTAATTTCAAAGGAACATCGTGACAAGGTGGAAAGATATGTCAATGAGGCCGTGAAAAACGGGGCCAATATTATTCTCGGCGGCAAAAGGCCTGATGAGTCCTTCCTGCAGAACGGATTTTACTACATGCCCACCCTTTTCAGAGACTGCACGGAGGATATGCCCATAGTTAAAGAGGAGGTTTTCGGACCCGTTATAACAGTGGAGAAATTTTCCACGGAGGATGAGGCGGTAAAAAAAGCAAATTCAACAATTTACGGGCTGTCTGCCGGGTTCTGGACAAATGACCCGGCAAGAATAAACCGCGTTTCAACGGCACTGAAGTTCGGGACAGTGTGGGTAAACGATTTTAATGTCTACTTTACCCAGGCGCCATGGGGCGGGTACAAACAGTCAGGTTTCGGCCGTGAACTCGGAAGGGCCGGATATGAAGAGTACACGGAGCTTAAACATATCTACCAGAATTACAGCAACAGCCCGATAAACTGGTTCGGGAAAAAATAATTAAAATAAACTGCTATTACTCAGGCAGATAAAATAAAACGGAGGTATCATGAATAGAACAAGAAAAATAACAGTCATTTTATTGCTGGCAAGCTTTGTCTTATTTTCACTTGCCCTGACTTCGTGCAAGAAAGAGGCCAAAGACAAGGGTAAAATTGTACGCTTTGCAAGCGTAAGCTGGACAGGGGTAACAATAAAGACCGGTCTGGCGGTTGAAATACTTAACAGCCTGGGATATGAGGCGTCAAATACAATGGTCTCTGTACCTATCGTCTATCAGGCCATGGATTCCGATGAAGCGGATGTTTTTTTAGGCAACTGGATGCCATCAATGGAAACTATAGCTAATAAATATTTTGACAAGGGTTCAGTTGTCAAATACATCGCCAACATGTCCGGAGCAAAATATACCCTTGCAGTGCCGGCCTACGCTTACGACGGCGGACTGAAGGATTTCAGCGATATAGAAAAATTCGCCGACAAACTGGAATACAGAATCTATGGGATAGAAGAGGGAAACGATGGAAACCTTATTATCGAAAACATGATAAAGAAAAACATGTTCAACCTCGGTAAATTCAAACTTATCCCTTCCAGTGAAACAGGAATGCTCTCTGAAATGAAGGCCTTCATGGGCACAGGAAAATGGGCCGTTTTTCTCGGATGGTCACCACACTCAATGAATGAAGTGCTGGACATGAAGTATCTCTCAGGCAGCACAGCGGAAACTTTCGGAGACAATGACGGGACAGCGATTATTTACACCAACTACAGGAAAGGATTTGAGAAAGGGCATCCAAACGTAATGAAATTTCTTGAAAACCTGAAATTCCCTGTTCCAATGATGAACCAGATTATGACAATGCTTCACGAGAACAGCAAACTGAAGCCGAAAGAGGCCGGTATATTATGGCTGAAAAAACATCCTGAAAAATACAAAGAATGGCTTAAGGATGTAACTACTTTTGACGGGAAACCTGCACTCCCGGTTTTTGAGAAACATCTAAGCACCCTTTAAGGGCTCAGTAAAATAAAGGGATACGCATTAAAAAAAG